>Ga0265797_10004460_pt1 | contig 21345 bp, 19 predicted proteins | sample P2T30metagenome_FD_192433 | JGI IMG/M metagenome (GOLD analysis project Ga0265797, IMG submission 192433) | Plant litter microbial communities from East Loma Ridge, Irvine, California - P2 T30 | ecosystem: Environmental > Terrestrial > Plant litter > Unclassified | place: USA: California...
AAGTTGTTACAAAGTCGGTGATTTTGTTTTTAGGAACACAAAGAAAAGCATCATTATATCTAGCCAGGTCATCTTTGGTTGTAAAAGGAAGCTGTGCAAGATCAGACGTTTCTTTTATCGAATTAATATCAATACTGTTATCTCTGAATACCTGCTGATAGTAAGCAGAATGCTGAGAAACATAGCGGAGAAGTTCTTTTAAATTTTTGCTTTGGTCTGATGTGGTTGTCATGATAGTACTTGCGGCTTGTGTTCGACGGGCGGTGCCTGTCCTTGTTATGTCGACGGGCGGTACTCATCGTTCTTAGTTATATCGATGGGCGTTGCCCATCGTTGAGGAATTAAGCCCTTTCAGGGCAGTTAAGGTAATTACATTTGAAGTAATTCTATTTTTTTTATGATTGCTTTCTTTTCGTTCCCGGATGACACTTCATGCTTGAGTGCCTCCCGGAAGTACTGGTTTGCTTTTTCCTTATCTTTTATTTTCTCATAATAGTTTCCTAACGAAAGATAAGTTACATAGCTTTCCTTATTATTATTAATGAATGACTTCTCAACAGCCGGAGTCAGTTCAAAAGGGATATCCAGCATGACAAACCTGTTAATTTTGTGCTTTATAAGCTTAAACGCTTCAAATTTTTTAAAATCCTCAGTGTTTAAAAAAGGATCTTTTTTCACCGTAAGTGAATCGATCAGACCAAATGTTGCAGAATGAGAAAAAACATCGTTCAGATCATAACCTATGAATTCTCCAAGCTGATATGGCGGCGTAGAGATCCATAATTTTTTCTGAGAAGGTTTGAATAAGATGCCATGATGTGCGATCAGCTGGTTGAGTGATTTTGAATTACCATAACCTATAAATTTATCTTTTAAACCTTCTTTATTTCTCAGAATACCTGCGGCCGCTGTCACATCAATAGGAAAGGATTTCTGCATCAGTTCCTTCATCCGGTCATAGCGGTATTGCGAATCGGAGTCTTTTATGTTGTTGATGTTCACAGAATCTTTAACGAAAGTGTCTCCCTGATAGTGATTGGAGCAAATCAGCGCATCTGTACCGGACGTGAACACATCCATTTTTTGTGGAGATTTCTCGATGATTACGGCTTTGTTATCATGAGCAGAGCCGATCAGCAAAGATTCAGACACAAAAGTTTCACTTCTTTCAGCAATTGTTCTGGCTTCTTCAATTGTTCCGGCATATTGCAGAATTTCCCTTGCCAGAATGGAAATCGGTTCTTTTGCAGCATAAGGAATATCCGATTTTGAAGCATTTAAGGTTACCGTAATTCCTTTTTCGTTCATTCCGGAAACCACCCCCGTAAGCCCGGCCCAGGCATAGGATGCAAATTTGTAGCCCTTGTTGGGGTTCATAAAAACGATCAGCTTGTCTTCTGCAAACGCATCACCCATATAAAAATCAAAATTACGGCCAATAAGCAGGGATGAATCTTTTGACAGTGCATTACTTACCGCAAAGGAAGTGCAGCCAACCATATTGAGATCGGTAAGCGCATGACCGATATCATGTGCCGCGTGGTAATTTAGAATCCTGTAATATTTTGGACCGATGTAATTAAACTGATCTGAAAAGGATTGCGAGACACCGTAAATTTCCTGCTGATTTTCGAGTGGAATGTATTTATAAATATCGCGGTTAAACCAGCCAACAAATCCTTTTAGTATCTGGATAAAAAAACGACCGGGAATCATTTCCTTAATCTGATTCACAAAATAGATTTCCTGCTTCTCCATCAGCTCCTTCGATAGGATGCCATAAATCAGGCCACGTTCATAAGGAGAGCCTTCCAGATACATTTCCCAGATTCCATATTTGTTTTTTTTAAGCCAGCAGTTGTTGACGGTAAAATGATTGGGGCCAACCTGAATCCGTTTATAACTTTGAACCGTTTTATTGCTTTCAAACGCAGGAACCGGTACCTTGATGCGCCACAGGAATAATCCGAAAAGTATGGCAGTTATAAGAATAAACGCACCCAAAAATCTGATCAGCCTTCGGAAAATTTTATTTTTTGGAAGCATATTGAGTTAAATGGAACCTGAAACGCCTATAACTTTACCGATATCAATCGGAGCTATGAAAGTCTGAAACTTACAGCGTTCACTTGAATCTATAAAATTACAATAAAATGAGCATCGCTTATATAAAAAGTCCAACTGAGAATTCAATAATCGGGCTTTGGCGTATAAGCGAATCCGTAGAAGAACTGCTTTCACCGTTGCATTTATCGGAAAATGAAAAACGAATTTTTTCACTAAAAAAGACTGATTCGCGAAAAAAAGAATGGCTAGCCTGCCGTAATCTGCTCAAAATAATGACCTCCGCTGATCATGAAATAATATACGATGCCTATGGCAAACCATATCTGAAAGATCAGTCTTTTAAAATTTCCATGTCACATTCAGCAGAATTTGCCTGTGTGTACCTAGATAAAAAAAAATCTGTTGGTGTGGATATTCAGAAAATAAAGCCTGATATCCGCAGTGGCTCAAACTTTTTTCTGAATCCCGAAGAGCTTCATTGGGTGAATAAAGAGGATAATCTGATGCTGCATATTATTTGGTCCGCAAAGGAAAGTACATACAAATACTGCGGCATTTCTGATCTGGACTTAAAAAAAGATGTCCTGCTTTCGGCTTTTACATGCAGCCAAATTGGCATAATTGAAATTACTGTTCTAAATTATGATCTCAATGAAACGATCCGGATAAACTATGAATGTTTTGATGGTTATATCCTAACAAGAACCGTATGATTCCTATTTTCAGCGGACACCCATAAAATTTATTTCTATTTATTCCTAAATGAAAAAATTATTTACTGTTCTGCTTTTACTTTCAGTCTTCTTTGCAGAGGCGCAGGTTCCATCCCTTTCTTCCGCTGAAATTTTTCAAAATGTTAAAAAGCTAAATGTTGTAGGTTCAATTCTTCATATTGCCGCTCACCCGGATGATGAAAATACACTGATGCTTTCCTATATGTCGAAAGATCAGATGGTTCGTACGGGATATCTCGCATTGACACGCGGGGACGGCGGCCAAAACCTGATTGGAGCCGAGCAGGGATATAACATCGGGGTGATCAGAACACAGGAACTTCTGGGTGCCAGAAAGATTGACGGTGCACAACAGTTTTTTTCACGGGCATACGACTTTGGTTTTTCAAAGACGCGTGACGAAACATTGAATTTCTGGGATCAGGAAAAGGTTCTGGGCGATGTAGTCTGGATCATCCGGAAATTTCAGCCGGATGTAATTATTACCCGGTTTCCACCAGACCCACGCGCCGGCCATGGCCATCATCAGACTTCCGCCTATCTCGCAGAAAAAGCATTCAGCATGGCAGCAGATGCCAAAGCATTTCCTGACCAGCTTAAATTTGTAAAAATCTGGCAGGCGAAGCGATTGGTTTGGAATACATTTTCACCAGGGTTTACCAACAGAGCACCGGCTGAAGAAAAAGCGCCGTTCCTGTCGGTAGAGATTAGCGGTTATAATTCTGTTCTGGGCAAATCTTATCCGGAAATTGCTGCTCTGAGCCGTAGTCAGCATAGAAGTCAGGGGTTTGGCAGTGCACCGGCCCGCGGTGAAAGAATCGATTATTTCCTGCATAAAGCCGGAATACCGGCGGAAAAGAATCTGTTTGACGGAATTGACCTTACCTGGAAACGGATAGCTGGAAGTGAAGCCGTTCAGATGATGGTAACTGACTTAATCAAAAATTATTCTGTTAACGACCCATCTTTGTCTGTACCCGGTTTATTGAAATTGTACCAGGGTTTATCAAAGCTGGATTCAACTGATTTATATGTTAAAACAAAAAAAGAGGAAGTTCAGGATCTGATTGTGCAGTGCCTTGGGATCTGGTTTGAAACCAATCCAAAAGACTTTTCAGCAGTCCCGGGTGATCTTACCAATGCAAAAATATCAGTTATTAAGAACACTGGCTATCCTGCCAAACTGGTCTCTCTGCACTGGACGGGCAAAGAAGCAGACAGCACATTGAATCTTGATCTGCAGAAGGGTCAGGCAAATAATTTCTCTATTAAAACAGTTTTGCCAGCAAATTTAAAAATTAGTCAGCCTTACTGGCTGGAAAAACCGATTGACAAAGGGTTATTTCAAATTGACAGTCAGCAGGATATTGGTTATCCGGAAAACCGGCCGGAAACGTTAACGCAATTTGTGTTTGAAATTGATGGACAAAAATTCACTTATTCCAGGCCCTGGATTTACAAGTTTACAGATCCAGCTCAGGGAGAAATATACCGGCCTTTTGAGATTCGTCCGGCAGTTACTGCCAATGTGAGTGAACCTGTCTTTATTTTTTCTTCGGCTGATCCAAAAATGGTTAGCATCGTTGTCGAAGCTGAGAAAAATAATATAAAAGGAAATTTAAAACTGGAATTGCCTGCAGGATGGAAATCGGAGCCGGCATCAGCTGAATTTAGTATCGCTGAGAAGTATCAGGTTCAGAATTTTTCCTTTAAAATAACACCTCCTGCCAAAAATCAGGAAGCAACACTCAAAGCAATTGTGACGCTTGATGGTAAGACTTACAGCCGGGCAATAAAGACGATTGCCTATCATCATATCCCAAGTCAGACTTTGTTTCCGGTTTCCGAAGCAAAACTTGCTAAAATTGATGTTAGAACAACTGTTAAAAAAATCGGATATATTGCTGGTGCCGGTGACGATGTACCTACCGCTTTAAGGCAAATTGGATGCCAGGTTACCATGCTGGATGAGAGCGAATTAAAAAAAGATTTAAGCGGATATGAGGCAATTGTTGTAGGTGTACGTGCATACAATACCGTTGAAATGCTATCACATTATCAGGCCAAATTGATGGATTACGTTCAAAATGGCGGAACAATGGTGGTCCAATACACAATTCCGGGTGAGCAAACGGTGGCTTCACTCGGGCCATACCCGTTTGAAACCGGAAGAGACCGCATTGCAGAAGAAGATGCGGCAATTAAGTTTTTGATCCCGGATCACGCTCTGTTGAATTATCCAAATAAAATAACGCAGAAAGACTTTGACGGCTGGATTCAGGAGCGCGGTTTATACTTTGCACAGGAATGGGACAAAACGCATTATCAGGCACTTTTCTCAGGAAACGATACGGGTGAAACGGTTAAAGAAGGAAGTGTTTTGTATGCTAAATATGGCAAAGGTCATTATATCTATACCGGTTTGTCATTCTTCCGGGAACTTCCGGCAGGCGTAACCGGTGCTTACAGATTATTTGCCAATATGATATCGGTAGGAAAAAAGTGATTTTTTAGTGAGATGTGAGAAGGAAAATGTGAAATGAAAAACGGCCGCATCTTTCACATCTCACATTTTACATCTCACTAAAAATCTATTTCACATTCTTGCGCCGGTTCCGCTGAAAATCTTCAAGAACAAATCCGCCTAGCCCCTGCAGATTGCTGTAATAGGCCCTGCCGTTGTTAATCTCTGTGAAGTTCTGAACGAACTGCTTAAGATACGGGTCTGTTGCGATCATGAAGGTTGTCACCGGAATATCCAGTTTTCTGCACTGCGCAGCTAACGTTAGTGTTTTATTGATGATCTTTCTGTCAAGACCAAAGCTGTTTTTATAATACCGGATTCCTTCTTTAAGACAAGTTGGCTTACCATCTGTGATCATAAAGATTTGCTTGTTCCGTGTTTTTTTTCGTCGCAAAATATCCATAGCCAGTTCCAGTCCTGCAACCGTATTGGTGTGATAAGGACCTACTTCCAGATAAGGCAGATCCTTGATCTGGATTTGCCAGGCATCATTGCCGAACACAATAATATCCAGTGAATCTTTTGGATATTTAGTACGAATTAACTCAGCCAGAGCAAGTGCTACTTTTTTCGCCGGTGTAATTCTGTCTTCGCCGTATAATATCATGGAGTGGCTGATATCAATCATTACTACCGTTGAAGTCGTTGTTTTTTGCTCACGCTCAACTACTTCCAGATCCTTTTCCATCAGCACAAAATCACCGATACCATGATTTACCTGCGCATTTTTAATTGATTCCGTCATGGCAACCTGATCCAGTGTATCGCCGAACTGAAACTCACGGATATCACTGCTCAATTCATCACCCGACCCCAAATGCGGTGTATGGTGATTGCCACCGGATTTAGATCTTTTCAGTTTACCAAAAATCTCATCCAAAGCACTCTTCCGAATGCTTTTCTCAGCTTTGGGTGTCATGATGATCTTACTTTCACCATCCCTTTTTTCTTCAGATATATAACCTTTCTTTTTTAAATCATCAAAAAAGTCACCTATACCGTAAGAATCATTGGTTAATGTATATTGTCTGTCAAGTTCGCTCAGCCATGACATGGCCTCACTAACATCACCGGAAGTCATGAGCAGCAATTGCTGAAAAATATCAAACAGCTGATCAAATTTATTATTACCGTTTTGTTCAGCCGGAACAAACTTGGTGAAACGATGTCCGCGCATGGAAAAATTTGTTAAGCAATCACGTACAGCTGAACGCTTTGTTCAGTACTGAAACCTTCCTAAAAACAGACGGCTACTTTCAAATTTAATCGAAAGCAGCCGTAAAACAATTTGTATTAAGAGAATTATGCTTCTTCTGCACAGAACTCTTCAAACGCCATTTGCAGATGTTGCGCAATCATCTCTGCTGAACGGCCTTCAATGTGATGACGTTCTACGAAATGGATTAATTCTCCATCTTTGAAAAGCGCTACTGCAGGTGATGACGGTGGATATGGCAATGTATATTCACGCATTTTGGCTACTGCTTCCAGATCCGCTCCGGCAAACACCGTTGCAAGGTGGTCAGGTTTAATTTCGCTGCGGGTTAAAGCAGCGCGAACACCCGGACGGGCAGCACCAGCCGCACAGCCACATACTGAATTAATTACAACCAAAGCAGTTCCTTTGGTATTCTGCATGAAGTTATCTACTTCTTCAGCAGTTGTTAAATCCTGAAAGCCGGCATTAACCAATTCCGCTTTCATAGGCGCCACCATGTGTGGAGGATACATATTTTCTAAGTTTAAAGTTATTTATTTATCTATTAGCTTACAGCCATTGGCTGCCAGCATATTGTATTCAAATTTGCAAAAAACAGGAAGCCATCGTTGACAGCCGAGCCGTTATTACATAAATCCAAGTTCGAGCTTTGCCTCCTCAGACATCATCTCAGTAGTATACGGAGGATCAAATGTCAATTCCAGACTTACATCATTTACGCCTTCTACTTCACGGATTTTCTGTTCTACTTCTCCCGGCAACGTGCCTGCCGACGGACAGGACGGAGATGTCAATGTCATTGAGACAAAAACATTGTTGACAGGAAATATTTTCAGATCATAAATCAGACCAAGCTCATATACATCTACAGGAATTTCCGGGTCATATACGGTTTTGATTGCCTTTACTACTTCTTCACGTAACTCAGATTCTGACATTATTTTAGCGGTTAGCTATTAAAGTATCTTATTAACTTTTAATTCTGAGCTTCCGGCCTGGCCTGATACGCCACACCATAAGCTTTCATTTGTTTTAACATGGAAGCCAATCCGTTTGAGCGTGTCTGGGCAAGATGCTGATGTAATCCGACTTTTTCCATAAAATAAACATCCGCCTTTGCAATTTCTTCCGGAGTATGTCCTGAAAGAACCTTCACAAGCATATTTACAAGCCCTTTAACAATAATAGCATTGCTGTCTGCCTCAAATTTCAATAAGCCGCCGTCCATATAAGCATGCAACCAAACTAAAGACTGACATCCTTTTATAATATTTTCGTCGGTTTTGTATTTCTCGTCAAGATCAGGCAACTGTTTTCCGAGATCAATAATGTACTCGTACTTGCTTTCCCATTCATCAAACAAATCAAAATCCTCAATTAGTTCGTCTTGTGCTTCGTTTATTGTCATTTTAAAATTCTGATAATGGCCTGGAAAATGTCTTATAGCCAAAATTTCAATAGTTTTACTTTTTGAGATATTATAAATCATTCTGTATCTGCCAACAAAAATCTCTCTGATATCTACTACTTTAATTTCCGGAACTTTTCTTCCCATATTTGGAAATTTCTCAATCAGTTCTAGTTTTTTGAAGACCTCATTGATCCATTTCTTAAGAATACACCTGAGAATCTGAAGACAATTTTAAAAAGATGGAATCCAGATCCTTCCGGGCTTCAACAGACCAAATTACTCCAGCCATTTCGTATAAGACTGCTTTACCTCTTCATTTTTGATAAAATCTCCATTTTCTATTTGTCTGCGGGATATTTCAATTTTAGAAAGTAAAATAATTTGCTCAATCATCTCCTCAACATTGATATCATCAGGCATTGACGTAATTGAATCAATCAGAGTACTTTTAGAAATAGTTTCCATATCAGATTAACCGTAAATTATAAGCTAAGACCTCTTAATTGTAACAGATATATTTTTATCTACTCTTACCTTATGAAGATAACGACTGGCCTTCATTGTGGTTATGTTTACTTCATTTAAGAATATAAAATCAACCCAACATCTTCTTTACCTTATGTAATCCTTTGATCAGCAGGTCAACCTCGTCAATCGAATTGTAAACAGCAAAAGAGGCACGTGTAGTTCCGGTTATGCCAAAGCGCTGCATTAAAGGTTGTGTACAATGGTGACCTGTGCGAACAGCAATCCCCTGCTGGTCCAGCAGAACCCCTATATCCTGATGATGAATTCCATCGATCACAAAAGAAATAACACTCACTTTCTCTTTAGCATTTCCGATGATCCGCAATCCCTCTATTTCCTTTAAAGCCAGTGTGCCGTATTCCAGCAAATGGTTTTCATGACTGGCTATATTTTCCTTGCCTAAAAGATCAACATAATCCAAAGCAAACTTTGCTGCTACGACGTCCGCAATATTTGGCGTACCTGCTTCGAATTTATAAGGCAATTCATTATAAGTTGTTTTGGCAAAAGTTACTTCTTTGATCATTTCGCCACCACCACGGTAAGGCGGCATAGCATCAAGCAGTTCTTTTTTACCATAAAGAATACCCATTCCGGTCGGACCGTAAATCTTATGTAAAGAAAGACCGTAAAAATCACAATCCAGATCCTGAACATCAATTAAAAGGTGAGAGCTTGCCTGAGCACCGTCAACCATCACCTTTGCCCCTACCTCATGAGCCCTGGCAATAATTTCTTTAACCGGATTAATTGTTCCCAGCGCATTTGAAACATGAACTACAGAAACAAACTTCGTACGCTCATTCAGCAGCTTTTCATATTCGTCCATCAAAATCTCTCCCTCATCATTGATAGGAATCACTTTCAGAATACATCCCTTTTCTTCACAAAGCATCTGCCAGGGAACGATGTTGGAATGGTGCTCCATCGTACTGATAATGATCTCATCCCCTTCTTTTAAAAACCTGCGGCCGTAGGTCTGTGCTACCAGATTGATGGCATCCGTAGTTCCGTAAGTAAATATCACCTCCTCCGAAAGCGCCGCATTGATAAACGCTTGCAGCCGACGGCGCGAATCTTCAAAAGCAGCAGTCGCTTTTTCAGCCAGGTGATGAATTCCCCGGTGAATATTGGCATTATAATGCTCATAGTAACCCGACAAGGCATCCAAAACCATCCGTGGTTTCTGGGTCGTTGCCGCGTTATCAAAATATACCAACTGTTTTCCGTTTACAACTTCGTTCAGTATCGGAAAATCATTTCTGATGGATGTTATATCGAGAGAATTAACCGTCTTAATCATCGGAATTACTGTTTAGAAAAATACCCAACCCAAAAATCAGGCTGGGTACATGAAGATTGTACAATTGACTAACAAAGTCAAAAGCATTATGGTTACTTCGATGCCAGTTTATCTGCAATTACATTTTCAAGATATTCCCGGATCGAGTCGATTCTAATTTGTGAAACTACATCAGCACAAAATGCATACATCAGCAGCGCCATGGCTTCCGGCTTCGAAATCCCGCGTGACCGCATATAGAATAATGCTTCCTCATCAATTTGCCCGGTTGTGGTACCATGCGAGCATTTCACATCATCTGCATAAATTTCCAGCTGAGGCTTCGTGTTCATCGTTGCCTCGGTAGATAATACAATATTTTTACATGACTGAAATGCATTTGTTTTTTGCGCATCCGGACGAACAAATATTTTACCGTTAAAAACACCTTTCGCCTTATCTCTCAAAATTCCCTTGTACAACTCATTGCTTTGGGAATTTGGCTTACAGTGATCTGCTACCGTATGGTTATCTACATGCTGCGTTCCGTCCGGGAAATACAACCCGTACATATGTGCTTCACAATGTTCGCCATCCAGAATTATATTCAGGTTATTGCGGGTAAAGTGTCCGTTTAACGTAACTGTTCCTGCATAAAACTGTGCGTTATCAAGCATCCGGACCTGCGTAGTCCCAATGTGGTAAGCCTTTTCGCTTTCATTTTGTACTTTATAGTACTCAACACCCGAGTCACGATCCATGTGGATCTCTGTAACCGTATTTGTAAAAGAACGTTCTGTTCCCAAAGTCCTGAACGACTCAGCCATTTTCACATGTGCATTTTTTCCTACCGCAATAATGTTACGCGGCTGACTGCCCACATTCTGCGACCGTGCATCACTTACAAACCGAAGAATTACAGGATGTTCTACAGTCTGGTTATCAGGCACATGAATAAATACACCATCCTGTGCAAATGCAGTATTCAGTGAAGTAAAGGCATCCGTATCATCCTTTACAAGTTCATCAAAATAGGTATTAACCAGAGATGGATTCTTCTTATAAGCATTCTGTAAGGAATCAACAATAATCTGGTCAGACGATGAGGCAATGCTGGACAATTCCTCGCTGTAATGTCCGTTCACAAAATAAAGGATGTTCGCAACCTGTTCAGGTATGTTCAAATCCTGTAAATCGACAAGACTCAGCGAGCTCGGTGCATTGAAATGATATGATTCACTGATCAGTTCGCGTACGTTGCTGTACTTCCACTCTTCATTTTTAGGAGTTGGAAAACCCAATCGATCAAAACGGGCTAGTGCAGCACGTTTTTTCTGATGAAAAGGTGAACTTGCCTCTACATTCATCACTGCTTCACGGGCGTAAAAATCAGCGACTAATTTCGTTTTTAAATCTATTGTTTCAGTAGTCATTCCGTAGTTCAGTAATAAGTTATTGGTTAATCAAAGTAATTATCCCGGTTACAGGACAAATCAGACTTTTAATCAGCCAATTGCTTCAACTTCCGCCTTAATCCAGTCGTAACCTTTTTCTTCAAGCTCAAAAGCCAACTCCTTAGTACCTGATTTCACAATTCTCCCCTTGTACAATACATGAACGTAATCAGGAACGATATAATCAAGCAGACGTTGGTAATGCGTTACTACAATGGCCGACCGATCCGGTGAACGAAGTGAATTAACACCCTCGGCAACAATTCGTAATGCATCTATATCCAAACCTGAATCTGTTTCGTCCAGAATCGCCAACTTTGGTTCAAGAACCGCCATCTGAAATATTTCATTTCTTTTTTTCTCTCCTCCCGAGAACCCTTCATTCAAAGCACGCTTCAGAAGAGAATCGTTCATACTGACAAGTTTTGCTTTTTCACGTACCATTTTCAGGAACTGTGCCGCATCCAGTGGATTTTCACCTCTGTATTTACGGATTTCGTTAACCGCCGTTTTCAGGAAGTTAATGGTTGTCACACCCGGAATCTCAACAGGATATTGAAAAGCAAGAAAAATACCTTCCGCCGCTCTTTCCTCTGCTGCCAGATCCAAAAGGTCTTTACCATCAAATAATACACTTCCGCCAGTTACTTCATATTCTTCCCGGCCAGCCAAAACCGAAGCTAAAGTACTTTTTCCGGAACCATTCGGGCCCATAATAGCATGTACTTCACCTGGTTTGATGTCCAGATTTATTCCTTTCAATATCTCTTTGCCTTCGATAGAAGCGCGTAATTCCTTAATAGAGAGCATAATTAATTTATACTTTAATATGTAGTCCGTGGTAATTAACCGCAAAAGTAGTAAGCTTTGGTGGTAAATTAAAATTACACACCCACCAACACTCACTAGGTTATCCCAGATTATACAACCTTTTTATAACTATACCCGTTCCCCATTTTGCGATATTTAATCCCGAATCAGAAACAGTCCGCAGGCAGGAATCCGGAAATTCAAAATATAGCTTTATTTTGCGGCCAGGCATATCTGTTAAATAATTATGAAAACGAGTGAATTTCAGTCTTCAAAAATCCATGTTGCTTCTGAGACAGCTACTTTAAAAAGACTTTTGATCCATAGTCCCGACCGGGGATTGGGAAAAGTTGTTCCATCGAAGGCCCAGGACTGGCTATTTGAAGACATCGTGCATCTGGACACAATGCGCAGAAGTGAATACGACTATTACGTCAAACTGCTGCTTTATTTTCTTGACCCGGTAAAAATTAAAGGAAAACTAGCTGAAATTAACAATGACCCATCCCGGTCATTTTACATTCCCGGTACACCCGGCTATTTTAATTCAGACCGTGTCATTGACATCCAGCAGCTTTTAGGAGAAATCCTGCAAATAGAAAATGTCCGTGTAAAACTGACAGCAGCAATATGCGGCATTGAAAAGTGCGCCTATCATACGCAGGAAGAACTACACACATTTGATGCGTATGAACTGGCGAAAATCTTTATTTCCGGCTCTTATTCTGACAAAAGGATGCTTTTTGCACCGCTTCCAAACCTAATTTTTATGCGGGATATCGGCATTGTGATCAATGATCACATTCTGCTAAACAAGCCCGCCAAAACTGCACGTACCCGTGAATCCATTCTGGCCCAGTTTGTTTTCTTTTATCATCCAATGTTCGCGCACATTAAAGAAAACATTCTGGAAATACCGGATAACGACCGCCACTTTCTGTTACCGGATGACGAAAAAGCAAGCGATTACCATAAATGTACGCTTGAAGGCGGAGATGTAATGATGGTTTCACCCAATCATCTGTTAATCGGGTGCAGCGAGCGAACATCCGTTTATGCAGCACAGCAGGCGATGAAACTGCTGTTTGAGAAAAATATTCTTGATAAAATAACACTCATTAAAATTCCAAAAAAAAGGGATTACATGCACATCGATACCATTTTCACCCAGGTTAAAGAAAATGTTTGGGTCTTGTTAAGTTCCCTGGCAAGAGTGGGCGACGAATCGAGAAAAAAAGATGTACTTCATTTTTTTGCGCCAAAGGAAAATAATCAGGAATTTAAAATTCTCCAGTTTCTGAAAGGACAGGAACAGCAACCTTTGGAAATTGAAAATCTGGAAGATTTGCTAACAGATATCAGCCGAAATGATTTGCATTGTAAAGATGAGGTTAAGTTTATTTATTCGGGAAACAACGAATTTCCTTACGGCGAACGGGAGCAGTGGACAGACTCCTGTAATCTGCTGGCTGTAAAAGACGGAGTTGTGATTGGTTATGATCGCAACGATAAAACGCTTGAAGCCTTCCGAAACGAAGGTTTTTCAGTCATCAGCGCAAAAGAACTGATTGACAAATTTGAGCATGACGAATTGGTTCCGGAAACACTTATGAATACATTTATCACACTTCCATCCGCCGAACTTTCACGTGCACGCGGAGGATCACATTGTATGAGCATGCCTCTTTTGCGTGAATAATTATCTTGGAAAAAGCCCATTTGATTTGTAAATTGCAGATACTGCAAACAAAAACTCCTATGCGTACAATCACTTCAACAGCACAAATACAACCGCAATCAACCGCGCATATCATGATGATACGCCCGGTTCAGTTTGCGTTTAATGACGAAACTGCGGCCAGTAATAAATTTCAACAACCAATTTCCGGTAAGAGTGCTCGGGATGAAGCAAAGGAAGAATTTGATCTCATGATTTCTCAGATGGAAAAGACCGGAATCGATCTTCACATCTTCGATGATAACGAAGATCACTACCGTCCGGATGCGATTTTTTCCAATAACTGGGTTTCTTTTCACCAAAGCGGGAAGGTAGTTCTATATCCTATGATGGCGAAAAACCGCCGTACCGAGCGCCGCCCTGACATCATTGAGGCACTCAGCAAGGATTATAAGATAGAAGAGATTATTGACCTGACTTATTTCGAAAAAGACGGTAAATTTCTGGAAGGTACCGGAAGCATGGTTCTGGACAGAAGATATAAAATTGCCTATGCCTGCCTGTCAGACCGGACACATCCGGAAGTATTAAATGCTTTTGCAGACGCAATGGGTTATGAGATAATTTCTTTTTCTGCTTCTGATGAAAATAATAACCCAATTTACCATACAAATGTGCTGATGTGCATGGGTGATGTCTTTGCTGTTGTTTGTCTGGAAGCGATTAAAAATCCGGATGAAAGACAATTGGTCAGATCAGCCTTAGAAGAAACGAACAAATATATTGTTGAAATATCTCTGGATCAGGTCCGTCACTTTGCCGGCAATATGCTGATGGTAAGAAATACCAAACAAAATAAATTTCTGATTATGTCCACGCAGGCCTATGAGTCACTCACCAAAAGCCAGCGGGATATTCTTAATGATTATGCCCGGATATTCCATACCGAACTATCGGTAATAGAAGCAAATGGAGGCGGCTCTGCAAGATGTATGATGACCGAAATCCACCTGCCGCGAAAATAAAGAAAGTGGTCGTTAAAAATTAGAAATTCCAATTCTTAACGACCACTAATTCCTTTAACTACTTAACTTCTCTTCTTCTTTAAGGAAATTAATCTTTCAAGTCAGCTTTAACCCTTTCAATTTTGCTCTTTGTTTTAGCTTTGAAAGCATCCCACTTTTCAGCGGTTTCATCCTGCGTATCATCCCAGGAAGCTTTCAGCTCCTCTTTCTCCTCATTTAATTCTCTTTTACGTTCCTGCCATTTAGCTTTTTCCTTATCGGTAGCTTTTTCCATTTTGGCATCCGCTTCTTCTATCTTTTTATCAATTTTATCAACAGCTTCATCAACTTCCGCTTTTAAAGCATTTTTATCTTCTCTAACCTTAGCCTGAAACTCATTCCCTGCTTCTTTCATATCTAATTTAGCTTCATCAACATTTTCATCCATGTCGTTTTTTGCTTCCTCAACCGTTTCATTCGCTGAATCTTTTGTTTTGTCTGAGCAACTGGTAAATGTTAGCAAACCAACCGTAAGCATCGACGCAACCAGATAAGTGATCTTTTTCATTTTTGTAGGTATTTGATTAAACTTTGAATGAATATACGTTCATATATAAATTCATAGAAAAATCTCACCAGCATAAAACCACTGTATTTTAATTTGAATTTGTAGAAATTAATCCTCAGTTATACTTTTTTATGATTAAAATATAAACCATAACAGCTTTTAAACCACAAACCGGCTTTAAAGCAATAACCATAACCTTGCGGACTGATTTTTAGGTAACTTTGTGCCGCGTATTATTAAGCTATTTTAAATTCCAGGCGATTCCCAAACATATATGCAAATATCAATTTTACGATCTGCTTTCCTTTTCGTATTAATTCTTTTTATCCGGAACATTGCTTCTGCGCAAAGTGATACGCTTGCTTCTAAGCAGTTGCAAGAAGTTACTATCAATGCTTTTGAATCAAGAACAACCCTTTTATCCACAACTGCCACCATTGGATTACTGACATCCAGAACATTGGACCGTTTTGCACCAATAACATGGACAGGAGCAGTTAATGCGATTCCCGGCGTACGCATGGAAGAAAGATCTCCCGGCAGCTACCGTTTTTCTATCCGCGGAAGTATGCTGCGCTCCCCTTTTGGAATCCGCAATGTAAAATTTTACTGGAACGGGATTCCTTTTACAGATGCCAGTGGCAACACACCGCTAAACTCCTTGGATTACAATGCTATACAGCGTATGGAGGTGATTAAAGGGCCAGGCAGCAGTCTTTATGGAGCGGGCACAGGCGGAGTGGTTTTGCTTCAGAGCGGAAACGATGTTCAGAACCGGGCAGAACAATCTGTCGGAATCGGAAAATACGGATTTCAGAACAGAAGTACTACTTTACAGATCGGTGGCATTAATATTCAGTATGGTCATACCCAGCAGGACGGGTACCGCAACCACAGCGCGATGGGGCGTGATGCAATCCGCTTTACTTCTACCGGAAAACTGGGAGATAAAGGAACATTATCCTTATTGGGAATGTATTCCGATATCCATTACCAAACGCCCGGCGGACTTACCCTTGCCCAATATCAGCTGAACCCAAAACTGGCAAGACCTTCCACACCGGCTGCGGCGGGAAGCGAAGCACAAAAAGCCGGGATCTATACCAAACTGGCATTGCTGGGCGGGAATTATGTCTTACAACTTTCGGACAACTGGACCCAGTCTAATGCGCTATACCTGACCACCACTGATTTTGCTAACCCATTTATCGGTAATTATGAAAAACGGGATGAACAGGGAATTGGCGGCAGGAACATCTGGCAAAATACGGCACAGCTCGGCGATGTGAAAACCAGCTGGACTTCAGGCTTTGAGTGGCAGTACAGCAAATCTGCGCAAAGAAATTATGACAACAAGGGTGGTTTCCCGGACAAGCAGCAAACCGTTGAAGACATTCGTACAACGAATCTTTCGGTATTCAGTCAGCTGGAAGCTGTTTTGTTTAAAGATCTTACAGTAACAGCCGGACTGAGCTACAATACTTTCCGCTACAAATACGAACGTTTTTTTGCACTTCCCTATACCAACGAGCAACGGAACTTTGATGGCATACTCGTTCCAAGAATTGCATTAAACAAAGTAATAGCCGGAACATGGGCCGTTACAGCCTCTTACAGCAGCGGATTTTCACCACCTACTTTACAGGAAGTCCGTCCTTCTGCCGGAGGCTTCCGCAAAGATCTGAATGCAGAAAAGGGGATCAATACTGAAATCGGACTGCGTAAAATAAATAAAAACTTCACGGGTGAAGTTAGTCTGTACAGCTTCGGCCTGAGGGAAACGATTGTAAGACGGACCAATGACGGCGGTTCAGAATTTTTCCTCAATGCAGGAAAAACACGGCAAAACGGATTGGAATGGAATATTTCGTATGACTTCCTGACTAATTCCGATTTACCACTGACATTCAGATTATGGAATTCCGGCACCTGGACCAAATATACTTTCCAGGACTTTGTGCAGGGTGAAACAAACCTGTCCGGAAATCTGATTCCGGGAGTTCCCCGTTTTTCACAAAGCACAGGTGCTGACCTGCTTTTCAAATACGGGATTTCACTTTTTGCAACTTATCAGCATGGCGGTTTCTTTTATCTGAATGACGCAAATACGGTAAAAAATACACCGTATAATCAATGGACTGCACGTGCTTCCTGGAAGAAGAACTGGGGATCGCATCTATACAGTGAATTATCCGTTTCAGCTGAAAAAGTGAACGCCGGGATTTACAGCCTTGGCTATGACCTGAATGCTTTTGGAAGCCGTTATTATAACGCCTCTCCAAAAGACAACCTCTGGGCTGGTGTAAAAATTGGATGGGAATGGGCAAAATGACATTCTGTTGATTTCTAACTTTCAATATTCATAAATTTGGATCGGCTTGTGAATCAATGAGAATTCAAAAATGTTAAAAAATACTGTACGAATTCAAAAAGCATGATACGCTTTCATTTATTAATCAACTGATTTGCATTTATACCTTCATATTCCGTTTTGCAGACAGGCTTGTCATTACTGCGATTTCCATTTTAGCACCAATACCAACAATAAAAGCGCTATTGTGAATGCAATCGCAAAGGAAATAGTCCTGCGAAAAGCATATTTACCCGGGCAGAAGCTGGAAACCATTTATTTCGGCGGCGGAACACCTTCTTTGCTTGATGAAAGGGAATTGAACCAGTTGCTCGAAACCATTTATGCACAATACGATGTTGTGCATGATGCTGAAATAACTCTGGAAGCAAATCCTGATGATTTAAACAAGGAAAAATTAATACAGTTAAGCCAGTCCGGGATTAACCGGCTAAGCATTGGAATACAATCATTTCATGCGCCCCATCTGCAATTTCTGAATAGGATCCATTCAGCAGTTGAAGGTGAGAATTGTGTAAAGATGGCTCAGGATGTAGGGATCACAAATATCTCAACAGATCTGATCTATGCCATTCCGGCTCCGGATCACCGCATTCTGGAAAGTGATATTTCGAAAGCAGTTACGCTGAATGTTTCACATATTTCTGCTTACTGCCTCACTATTGAGCCTCAGACTGCTTTTGGTTCCTGGTTAAAAAAGAAAAAAATTAAACCGATAGATGAGGAATTTGCTGCACAGCAGTTTGAAATACTAACCCGTTCATTGGCAGTAAATGGTTATGAACAGTACGAAATTTCCAACTTTGCACGCAACGAAAAATACAGCAAACACAACAGTTCTTACTGGCAGCAGCATCCTTATCTGGGTGTTGGCCCCAGTGCACATTCCTACAATGGAGAAAGCAGGGAATACAACATTTCCAATAACGCCAAATATCTTTCATCTATTGAACAGCAGATAATTCCTTCAACCTACGAGAAATTATCAATTGCCGACCGTACCAATGAGTATCTGCTAACTGGGCTGAGAACGAAATGGGGAGTAAAAAAAACAGAACTGGAAAAACTTTCAGACGGAACATTCTTTGTACAAAGCGGTTCTGAACTGCAAAATATTTTGAAGGCAGGCTGGATCCGGTTTGAAAATGAAACCATCCTGCTTACCGAAACAGGGAAGTTATTTGCTGATAAGGTGGCAAGTGATTTGTTTGTAGAAGATAATTAATTAGCAGAACATAAAAACTAATAATCCGGAAATATTGAATAATTCCCGGATTATCCGTTTCTATACCAGACAATTATGCTAATTCAGCATTCAGGGAAATTTCCGCATTAAGCAATTGTGAGATAGGACATTCCTTTTTTGCCTTATCCGCAATTTCCGCAAATTTTTCTGCTGTAATATCCGGAATCTGTGCTTTCAGCTCGATATGGCTTTTTGTAACCTGTCCTTTTGAAGGATCCAGTGTCACCGTAGCCGTTGCATTCAATTCATCGGCAGTGAAACCTTCAGCATTTAATTCGAAGCTCAGTTTCATGGCAAAACATCCTGCATGTGCCGCCGCGATCAACTCCTCCGGATTCGTACCTTTTCCCTCAGCAAAACGGGTATTAAATGAATACTGGGTGTTTTCAAGGACAGTGCTTTGTGTGCTGATAGTTCCGGTTCCTTCTTTTCCGGTTCCTTTCCAAACTGCTGTTGCTTTACGATTAATCATGTCTTTTTTTATATTTTAAGTAATAAAAACTTATTTTTCCGTTATACGTTTGTAAAGTACAAGGTTACTTCAATCTACGCAAGTTAATTGCTTATTAAAGTTATTCCCGAGGCTAATTCGCACCTTTTGGCACCATATTAGTTAACGAAAGTTAATGGTTTGCAGAGGAATTAAACCTTGTAATTGCATATTCATCCAAAGTAAAAATTAATTATCATCCATTTCTTATCTATTACAACATGAAAAAGTTACTCATTCCTTTTATACTAATAACTGCTGCATTATTTCAAAGCTGCCGCGGGCCCGAAGGACGGGAAGGACTTCCAGGTGAAGACGGGTTAATCGGACAAACTGCTGAAATTACCAATGTAAATTTTAATGCAGCCAATGACTGGCAGGTACGCCGGGATTATCAAAGTGTAAAGCTTGGTTTTGTAGAGTCAGATGTGATCCTGGTTTATATCCTGTGGGATGTAAATGGTACTACACCAATCTGGCGTCTGGTACCGCAGGCTATTGATGCGCCAAGAGGCGTTTTTTATAATTTCGATTTTACGCCAGGCGATTTTACCATATTTTTAGATGCGCCTACAGATAATTTGCTGGCATCTTTATCCGCTGATTTTACCCAAAACCAAACCTTTAGAATTGTAGCGGTTCCATCGGAGTTTTCTTCAAGAAAAGGCGGAGCACCGGTGGACTATAAGGATTATGAAGCGGTGAAAAAATACTTCAATCTGGATGAAAGCAAGGTTAAGAAAATCATCCTGGACTAAATTATCCTTAATTGGCATTAATTTTGTAATCTTACCATCAATACCAAATCCGGTAGCAATCAGCTGCCGGATTTTTTTAGAGCTCAATGAAAAACTTACTTTATCTATTCATCTTTACGCTTGGCAGCTGCGGTTCACTACCTGCACAGGACTTTGCAAAACAAACAGATGCTTTCCGCAAAAAATACAAGGAAGACTTTACTAAAACGTCGGATTCTCCACTAAAAAAGGAAGATCTGAAATACCTCCGGTTTTATGCGCCGGATTCTAACTTTAAGGTAACTGCCACCTTTGAAAGGATCCGCAACAGCAGGTCATTTGAAATGCCGACATACAGCGGAAAACAGAAAACCTTTGTTAAATACGGAACAGTCAGATTTAAGCTCTACGGCAGAAGACAGCGTCTTACCATTTACAGAAGCCTGAGCCTGGAAACATTGCCTCAGTACAGGGACTATCTCTTTCTTCCATTCAGAGACAAAACCAGCGGCGTTGAAACTTATGGCGGCGGACGATATATGGATTTAAAAACCTCAGATGTGAAAGACGGTACCTGTGTTTTGGATTTTAATAAAGCATATAACCCGTATTGTGCATATAGCGAAGGATTTAACTGCCCGATTCCACCCAAAGAAAATACCCTTGTGATTGCAATTTCCGCAGGAGAGCAGAATTTTGGTAAGGAACATGATTAGCGTCCTCACCGTATGTATTTTCAATCTTTCTTATTTTACCAAAACACCATTTAAGTAGTTATAACGGAAGTTCTTGCCCGTTGAAAGATCCTTCATGGTTAATGTACCGTTAAAATCCGCAGGAATCGTTAAACTCTTATCAATCTGGGATGAATGATAAGTTCCCAAATAAAAAGTATAAGTACTGGCAATCCTTATGATTACGCGTTTGGTATATCCCATAAAATTAACATTTGGAATTACTCTTTTTGTAACCTCATTTTCAAGCTGCGGCGTTAGCACGATATGGACAAACTTTGTAGTATCATTTGAGATTACAATTCCGCCGTCCATCCATGAAGGTATCCAACGAATTTGAGACGTATCATTAAAAGGATCAACAAAGTAAGAATTATACCCTTTGCCCTCAAACAGCGATTTAAGGGTTGCTCCATCACTTGCCAATGGTTCGTTCACAGGGTCTATATCTTTCCTGCATCCTAAAATGCAAAAGAAGGATAAAAGCA
>Ga0265797_10004461_pt1 | contig 21337 bp, 20 predicted proteins | sample P2T30metagenome_FD_192433 | JGI IMG/M metagenome (GOLD analysis project Ga0265797, IMG submission 192433) | Plant litter microbial communities from East Loma Ridge, Irvine, California - P2 T30 | ecosystem: Environmental > Terrestrial > Plant litter > Unclassified | place: USA: California...
GGGTAGATACCCAGCGAGGCGATGTCACGCGACAGAACGACGGTGGAATCCAGGTGACCGAAGGTCGTCGCTGGCGACGGGTCGGTCAAGTCATCCGCAGGGACGTAGACGGCCTGGATCGACGTGATCGAACCGGTTTTCGTCGACGTGATGCGTTCCTGCAGACGGCCCATTTCTTCGGCCAGCGTCGGCTGGTAGCCCACGGCGGATGGCATACGGCCCAGCAGAGCGGACACTTCGGTACCGGCCAAGGTGAAGCGGTAGATGTTGTCGACGAAGAACAGAACGTCCTTGCCCTGGTCACGGAACGATTCGGCGATCGTCAGGCCGGTCAGCGCGACGCGCAGACGGTTGCCTGGTGGTTCGTTCATCTGACCGTAGACCATGGCGACCTTGGAGTTGCCCAGGTTGTCCAGGTCGACGACCTTCGCATCGGCCATTTCGTGGTAGAAGTCGTTACCTTCACGGGTACGCTCACCCACGCCGGCAAACACGGACAGACCCGAGTGCGCCTTGGCGATGTTGTTGATCAGTTCCATCATGTTGACGGTCTTGCCGACGCCGGCGCCGCCGAACAGGCCGACTTTACCGCCTTTGGCGAACGGGCAGACCAGGTCGATAACCTTGATGCCGGTTTCCAGCAGGTCCTGCGATGGCGACAGTTCGTCGTATGCAGGTGGCGTGCGGTGGATCGAGGCGGTGAATTCTTGCGAAACCGGGCCGCGCTCGTCGATCGGGTTACCCAGCACGTCCATGATGCGACCCAGCGTGCCGTTACCAACTGGCACCATGATCGGCTTGCCCGTGTTCTGGATGGTCATGCCGCGGCGCAGGCCGTCGGACGAACCCAGAGCAATGGTACGGACGATGCCGTCACCCAATTGCTGCTGCACTTCCAGGGTCAGCTCGGAGCCTTCCATTTTCAGCGCGTCAAAAACCTTAGGCATCGCGTTGCGCGGGAACTCAACGTCCACCACAGCGCCGATACACTGAACGATTTTGCCATCAGCCATGTTCGTTCCTTCAAATATAGTTAAATTCGTTTAAACCGCGGCCGCACCGGACACGATTTCAGAGAGTTCTTTGGTAATTGCTGCCTGGCGGGTCTTGTTGTAGACCAGCTTCAGTTCGCCAATCACGCTGCCGGCGTTGTCGCTGGCGGCCTTCATTGCGACCATGCGTGCCGATTGCTCGGACGCCAGGTTTTCCGCCACGGACTGGTACACCAGTGCTTCCACGTAACGTTCCAGCAGTTCGTCGATGACGGTCGCTGCATCCGGTTCGTAGATGTAATCCCACTGGAGCGCCGTTTTGTCGGCGGCGCGCTTGTCCGCCGTCAGTGGCAGCAGCTGCTCGACGCGAGGTTCCTGCTTCATCGTGTTGATGAAGTTGGTGTAGCACAGGTAGACCGCGTCCAGCTTACCTTCCTGGAACTTCTCCAGCATTACTTTCACAGGGCCGATCAGCTTTTCCAGGTGCGGCGTATCGCCGATCTGGGTCGCCTGCGCCACCACGGGCACACCGATACGGTTCAGGAAACCCAAACCTTTATTGCCGATCGCCACAGCTTCGATCTTGTTGCCGGCAGCTTCCAGCTCACGGGTTTTTGCCGTCACCATGCGCAGCACGTTGGTGTTCAGGCCACCGCACAGACCCTTGTCGGTCGTGACGATGATGAAACCCACTGCTTTTGCTTGCGTACCCTGGGCTTCGGCCAGGAACGGGTGCGTGTATTCCGGATTGGCGCCTGCCAGGTTCGTCGCGATCACACGAATCTTGTCCGCGTAGGGACGGGCGGCGCGCATGCGATCCTGCGCCTTGCGCATTTTCGATGCGGCGACCATTTCCATCGCCTTCGTGATCTTCTTCGTATTTTCTACGCTCTTGATCTTGCCACGTATCTCTTTGCCTACTGCCATGAGTCCTTACTCCTTTTGCGTTGAAAGGCGACCCCGCCTGGGGTCGCCATCACGCTTAAAATGCGCCCGATTTCTTGAAATCAGCAATGGCGGCCGACAGCGCAGCTTCGCCGTCCTTGTCCAGTTGCTTGCTTTCTTCGATCTTGGTCAGCAGAGCGGCTTGCTTGGTCTTCAGGTACGAGTGCAGGCCGGCTTCGAATGCGAGCACCGACTTGACTGGCACGTCGTCCAGGAAGCCCTTGTTGACGGCGAACAGCGATGCGCCCATCAGGGAGATCGACAGCGGCGAGTACTGTGCCTGCTTCAGCAGTTCGGTCACGCGGGCACCGCGGTCCAGCTGCTTGCGGGTCGATTCGTCCAGGTCGGAAGCGAACTGCGCGAACGCAGCCAGCTCACGGTACTGGGCCAGGTCGGTACGGATACCGCCGGACAGATTCTTGATGACCTTGGTCTGAGCAGCACCACCGACGCGCGACACCGAGATACCGGCGTTAATCGCAGGACGGATACCGGCGTTGAACAGCGACGTTTCCAGGAAGATCTGGCCGTCGGTAATCGAGATCACGTTCGTCGGCACGAAGGCCGAGACGTCGCCTGCCTGCGTTTCGATGATTGGCAGTGCCGTCAGCGAACCGGTCTTGCCGGTCACGGCGCCGTTGGTGAAGGCGGACACGTAGTCGGCGTTGACGCGGGCTGCGCGTTCCAGCAGACGGCTGTGCAGGTAGAACACGTCGCCTGGGTACGCTTCGCGGCCTGGTGGGCGGCGCAGCAGCAGGGAAATCTGACGGTAGGCAACAGCTTGCTTGGACAGGTCGTCATAGACGATCAGTGCGTCTTCGCCGCGGTCGCGGAAGTATTCGCCCATCGTGCAGCCCGAGTAGGCCGAGATGTACTGCATGGCGGCCGATTCCGAAGCGGAAGCGGCGACAACGATCGTGTATTCCATCGCGCCGTGCTGTTCCAGGGAACGCACGATGTTCTTGATGGTCGATGCCTTCTGGCCGATGGCAACGTAGATACACGTCATGCCCTGGCCCTTCTGGTTGATGATCGCGTCGACTGCAACAGCCGATTTACCGGTCTGGCGGTCGCCAATGATCAGCTCACGCTGGCCACGGCCGATTGGCACCATCGCGTCGATCGACTTCAGGCCCGTCTGCATTGGCTGCGACACGGACTCACGGGCGATCACGCCCGGTGCGATCTTTTCGATTGGCGACGTCAGTTGCGTGACGATCGGACCTTTGCCGTCGATCGGCTGGCCCAGCGCATTGACCACACGGCCGCGCAGTTCCGGACCCACTGGCACTTCCAGGATGCGGCCGGTGCACTTGACCGTGTCGCCTTCGGAGATGTGCTCGTAAGCACCCAGGATGACGGAGCCGACCGAGTCGCGCTCCAGGTTCATTGCCAGGCCGAACGTGTTGCCAGGGAACTCCAGCATCTCGCCTTGCATCACATCAGACAGACCGTGGATGCGGCAGATACCGTCGGCAACCGAGATAACGGTGCCTTGATTGCGCACTTCAGCGCCGCCATCAATGCCTTGGATCCGGCTCTTGATCAGCTCGCTGATTTCAGATGGGTTGAGTTGCATACTAACTCCTAATTGTTTTCTCTCAGCTTGCGCGAGGGTAAATGGTTCTGCCGCGGGCCTGTGACGCCTGGATCGTTACGACGTCAGCGCAACGCGCATCTGTTCCAGCCGGGCGCGTACCGAAGTGTCCAGCACTTCGTCGCCCACCACCACGCGTACGCCACCGATCAGCGATGGATCTACCGTGACGCTTGGATTGAGCTTGCGGCCGAATTTCTTTTCCAGCGTCGCGACCAGGCCTGCCGTCTGGGCAGCGTCCAGGTCGAATGCGCTGGTGATGTCAGCGTCCGCTGCACCTTCCACGCCGTTTTTCAGCGCGTGGAATTGCGTGCCGATTTCCGGCAGCAGCTCGATGCGGCCATTCTGGACCAGCATCGAGAGGAAGTTGTTCGCTTCCGCGTTGAGCGGCGTTTTGAGCAGGCCGCCAATGACGGCAGCCACATCGCTGTCCGACACTTTCGGATTGCGGGCATATGCCAGCACCTCGGGATGGGAACCGATCTGGGCCAGTTCGGACACCAGATCGGACCACTGCGCGAGGTTGCCAGCCTGGGCTACGCGGAAGAGGGCTTCCGCGTAAGGACGGGCGACGGTTGCGAGTTCAGCCATGGTTACAGCTCGGTCGCAAGGCGATTCAGCAGGTCGGCGTGGGCCGACGCGTTGACTTCGCGCTTCAGGATTTGCTCGGCGCCCTTCACTGCCAGGTCAGCGACCTGGGCACGCAGTTGTTCGCGTGCCTGGGTGACTTGCTGGTCGGCTTCGGCCTTGGCGGTCGCAATGATGCGATCGGCTTCGGCTTTGGCGTTGGCCTTGATTTCTTCAGCGATCAGCTGAGCACGCTTTTCGGCGTCCGCAACGCGCTGGGCGGCTTCGTCACGGGCGGCGGTAAGGGCTTCCGTGGCGCGCTTCTCGGCCACCACCATGGCTTCCTTACCCTGGTCGGCCGCAGCCAGACCGTCCGCAATACGCTTGGCACGCTCATCCAGCGCGCTATTGAGCGCCGGGAAGACGAATTTCATCGAGAACCAGACGAGCACCGCGAAGGTGATCATCTGACCGATGAGAGACGCATTGATGTTCATACCTTGCTCCTAAAAAGTTTCCCCGGTTGGAGCGTTATTACTGAGCTACGGCGGTCGTCAGAGCGGTCAGGAACGGGTTGTTGAACGTGAACAGCAGCGACACACCGACGCCGATCATCGAGATCGCGTCCAGCAGACCAGCGATAACGAACAGTTTCGTTTGCAGTTGTGGCATCAGTTCAGGCTGGCGTGCCGATGCTTCCAGGAACTTTCCACCCAGGATTGCGAAGCCCAATGCGGTGCCGATTGCGGCCAGGCCAATGATGATTGCGACGGCCAGAACGGTCATGCTTTGTACTTGTGCGATCAGAGCTTGCATTTGAGATTTCTCCTAAGATTTAAAAAAACTACAGATACCGAAAGATAAAAACAATTTACAGATCGGAGCCCGGGACCACCGCCGCCCTGCGACTGGTGGCCCGGATTCCTTTGTTAGTGCTTCTCAACCGCGAGGCTAAGGTACACAACCGTCAGGGCCATGAAGACGAAGGCCTGCAGTGTCACAATCAGGATGTGGAAGATTGCCCATGGACCACCCAGCAGCCACTGTGCCCACCATGGCAGCAGCGCGATCAGGATGAAAATCAGTTCGCCGGCATACATGTTGCCGAACAGTCGCAGCGACAGCGAAATTGGCTTGGCGAACAGTTCCAGCATCTGGAAGATGAAGTTCACGGGTGCCAGGATGATCGCGCCGATGCCGCTTGCATGGAATGGCGTCGTGAACAGCTCCTTGCCCCAGCCGCCCAGGCCCTTGGCCTTGATCGAGAAGCCGATAATGCACAGGAACACGCCGAACGACATGCCGAAGGTGTGGTTCACGTCGGCGGTCGGCACAACGCGCAGCTTATACACGCCGAAGAATTCCAGCACGCGCGGCAGCAGGTCCACCGGCAGGAAGTCCATTGCGTTCATCAGCCAGACCCAGACGAAAATCGTGATCGCCAGCGGGGCGATGACGTTGCTTTTCGCGTGGAAGGCGCTGTTGACGGTGTCGTTGACCAGTTCCATGACCCATTCAACGAAGTTCTGCAGCTTGCCCGGCACGCCGGCCGTGGCACGCTTGGACGCCATGTAGAACACGCCCAGGAACACGAAGCCCAGGATCAGCGAGATCCAGAACGTGTCCAGGTTGAACATGCCGTCGTGGGTTTGCAGGTGCGAAAGGTGGTGCTGGATATATTGTGTCGCGTTTTGTGGGGCTTCGTGCCCCCCGTGTGCAGTGGTCATAGTCGTTGATATTGAATTTAGAATTGTTGTCCGAACCCTTCGTTCACGAAGGGTCTAAACCGGCGATTAAACTGCGAGCAGTGACAACCAGTACGCCAAGGTCGCCACGGCAAAACCCAAGATCAGCCATAACCCGGTGGCCGACTGAAACAGCACCAGTGCTACGATGAACAGCACTGCTGTAATGAATACCTTCACCATTTCGGCAAGCTCGTGACGCTTCAGTGCCGCTTTGGCGTCCTTGCCACCGCTGACGACGATCAGCGCGTATGCTCCGCTGCCGATCACCGCGATCGCGCCGCCCATGGCGGCAGACCAGCCTTTCTCCACCCCGGCGAAATACGCGACGAGGGCCGAGAAAAGGACGGCGATTGTAAATTGCAGGGCGACGATTCGAACCACCGGCCGGGCGATACTTTGTGCAGAATCACTCACTTGCCGACTTTCTTAACGTAGCTTTAAGACCCAAAGACACGGGATTATAGGGCCCTTGTGTCAACGGCGTCAAACATGCTGCACCGCATCAGAGCAAACACAACAACATTGCAACACCGGCAGAAAGCTTGTCGCACCAGCATGGTGCGTGTTAGGACTGCATGACCGGCTTAAACGGGCCTTAAGAACTTTTCTTGCCGTAAATGTTACGCAACTGGCGCGAACGTGACGCATGCCGGGCCGGCATTGTTGCATGGTTTTTGTGCAGCGGGCGCCGCCGTGCGCCGTCCCGGTCCGATATCGGGACAGGACGGCGCCGGACAATGGCAGAAGGTCACGGCCTGCTGCAGTGTTTTAGAGTAAACACTCAGCCGCGCAGGCGGGCGATGACGCCGTCCAGGATATCGAGGTCGGCAAAGTCGATGATCATCTGGCCGCGGCCCTTGGCGCCAATGCGGAACACGACCGGCGTGGCCAGGCTGTCCGACAGTTCTTCTTCCAGACGCTTGATGTCGCCGGACTTTTCCTTCGCTTTGCCTTCCGGTTTCGCCGTCTGCTCTTCCAGGGTGCGGGTGACAAGCTTTTCCGTTTCGCGCACCGACAAACGTTTGGCAACCACAACATTTGCCAGCGTGATCTGTGTTGCCGCATCCACGGCCAGCAAGGCACGGGCGTGGCCCATGTCGATGTCGCCCGCCATCAGCATCGTCTGCACGGGGGCCGCCAGGTTCATCAGCCGCAGCAGATTGGACACGGCGCTGCGCGAACGGCCGACGGCGTGCGCTGCTTGCTCATGGGTAAAACTGAAATCCGTGATGAGGCGGTGGATACCCTGGGCTTCTTCCAGCGGATTCAGGTCTTCGCGCTGGATGTTCTCGATCAGCGCCATTGCCGCGGCGGCCGTGTCGTCCACCTCGCGTACAAGCACCGGCACATTGTCCAGGCCGGCAATCTGCGCCGCGCGGAAGCGGCGTTCGCCGGCGATGATCTCGTACGTTGTCTGGCCGTCCTTGCCCGTGCCCACCGGGCGCACGAGAATCGGCTGCATGATGCCTTGCGTCTTGATGGAGGCGGCCAGCTCGTTCAGGCTGCCTTCGTCCATGCGCGTGCGCGGCTGATATTTGCCGGGCTGGAGCTGGGCGATCGCCAGTTCGGACGGTTTGCCCGCATCGCTGGCGTTGGATTGGTCGCCGTCGCCGCCCAGCAGTGCGTCTAGGCCGCGACCCAGACCTTTTAGTTTTTTGGTTGCCATGTCAGTCTTCGGTATCTGGGGACAGGCACCTGTTTTCGGGCACTCGTGCCCGAAAACAGGTGCCTGTCCCCGACTTTATATTAGGTTAGTGTGGACCGTCGGGGACGAGCGCTACATCTTCTTGATGCGCTTGACCATCTCCGCGCCGAACGCGATATATGCCTGCGCCCCCTTCGAGCTCGGGTCGAACGTCACGCCCGGCATGCCGTACGACGGCGCTTCGGCCAGCCGCACGTTGCGCGGAATGATCGTCTTGAAGACCTTGTCGCCGAAGTGCTGTTCCAGCTGCGCAGACACCTGCTGCGACAGCGTCATGCGCGGGTCGAACATGACGCGCAACAGGCCGATGATCTTCAGGTCCGGGTTCAGATTCGCATGCACCTTCTTGATCGTGTTGACCAGGTCGGACAGGCCTTCCAGCGCGTAGTACTCGCACTGCATCGGGATGATGACGCCGTGGGCGGCGCACAGGCCGTTCAGGGTCAGCATCGACAGCGCCGGCGGGCAGTCGATCAGGATGAAGTCATAGTCCTTGTCCACCAGCGCCAGCGCATCCTTAAGGCGCGTCTCGCGCCGTTCCAGTTCCACCATCTCCACTTCGGCGCCGGCCAGTTCGCGGTTCGACGGCAGCACGTCGAAGCGCCCTGCTTCCGAGCGCAGCCGCGCCGTCGCCACATCCGACGTTCCCAGCATGACTTCATACGTGGAAGCTTCCAGGCCCGCCTTGTTGATGCCCGCGCCCATCGTCGCATTGCCCTGCGGGTCCAGGTCGACCAGCAGCACGCGCTGGTTTAGTTTGGCCAGACCGGCCGACAGGTTGACGGTCGTCGTGGTCTTGCCGACGCCGCCCTTCTGGTTTGCTACGCAAAAGATTTTTGCCATGTATCTTCTTTTTTGGACAAACGGCATAAACTATTTATACCGTTTATATTATTTATATGGTTTATACGGTTTATATTGTATAAACGATTTATACCGTTTATACCGTTTCGGTTCTCTGCACGAAAACCAGGTGCCGTTCCGCCTCCAGTCCCGGTACCCGCAAAGCCTGTAAATCCTGCACTTTCCAGTCGCCCTGCAGCCGCTCCTGCAGTCGCTCCCGTTCGTCTTGTGGCGCCGTCCCTTTCAAGGCAATGAACCGCCCGCCCTCGCCCAGCAGGTGCTCCGACCACTCGATAAAATCGCTGAGATCGGCGAACGCGCGGCTGGTGATGACGTCGAACGGCGTTTTCACCTGCAGATCCTGCACTTTTTTCGTGTACACGGTCACATTGGCCAGTCCCAGCTCCACTTTGACTTGCGTCAGGAAGGCCGTTTTCTTGTGGACGGTGTCGATCATCGCCACTTTCATGTCTGGCCGGGCGACGGCCAGCACGATGCCGGGCAAACCGCCGCCCGCACCCACGTCCAGCACATTTTTCGCCCCCGCGAACGCCGGCACGGCAGCCAGCGAATCGAGCAGGTGCAACGTCAGCATCTGCACGGGATCGCGTACGGAGGTCAGGTTATAGACATGGTTCCACTTGTGCAGCAGCGCCAGATAGTCCAGCAGCTGCTCCTGTTGCCCTTCCGTGACCTCCAGCTGCAGGTCCGTCAGGCCATTTTTCAGCAGTTGCGCCAGCACGGCGCGCTCGAATACGGCCATCAGGCGGCCTCGTCTTTCAGGTTGACGAAGCCGCCAAAGCCGGCCTTTTTCAGGTGCACCAGCAGCAGAGAGATTGCCGCTGGCGTCACGCCGGAGATGCGCGACGCCTGGCCCAGCGTTTCGGGGCGGTGCTTGGCCAGCTTCTGGCGCACTTCGACCGACAGCGCGGCGATGTCCAGGTAATTAAAACCTTCCGGCAGCTTCAGGTTTTCGTAGTGCTCGTGGCGCTCGACTTCCTTCAGCTGGCGTTCGATATAGCCGGAATACTTCAGCTGGATCTCGACCTGCTCCTGCACAGCCGGATCGGTAACGCCCGGGCCGCCCAGGTTCTGCCCTTCCATACCCGTCAGGGTGACGAGGCTGTCGTAGTTGACGTTCGGGCGGCGCAGCAGATCGGCCAGCGAATATTCGCGCTCGATGGCCTGGCCGATGACCCGTTCGGACTCGGCGGCGGCCAGGATGCGGGGGTTCACCCACGTCGATTTCAGCCGCTCCAGCTCCGTGGCGACGGCTTCGCGCTTGCGCTCGAACGCTTCCCACTGCGCGTCGCCGACAACGCCCAGCTTGCGGCCAATCTCCGTCAGACGCATGTCCGCATTGTCCTCACGCAGCGACAGGCGGTACTCGGCGCGGCTGGTAAACATGCGGTACGGCTCCTGCACGCCCTGCGTGACGAGGTCGTCGACCAGCACGCCCAGGTACGCTTCCGAGCGCGCCGGCGTCCACGATTCCTTGCCTTGCGTCTGCAATGCGGCGTTGATCCCGGCCAGCATTCCCTGCGCGGCGGCCTCTTCGTAGCCCGTCGTGCCGTTGATCTGGCCGGCGAAATACAGACCATTGATCGCCTTGGTTTCCAGCGACGCCTTCAGGCCGCGCGGGTCAAAGTAATCGTATTCGATGGCATAGCCGGGGCGCATGATGTGGGCGTTTTCCAGCCCTTTCATCGAGCGCACGAGGGCGATCTGCACGTCAAACGGCAGGCTTGTCGAGATGCCGTTCGGGTAGAACTCGTGCGTCGTCAGGCCTTCCGGTTCCAGGAAGATCTGATGCGATTCCTTGCCCGAGAAGCGGTGGATCTTGTCCTCGATCGACGGGCAATAACGGGGCCCGACGCCTTCGATGACGCCCGTGTACATGGGGCTGCGATCGAGACCGCCGCGGATGATGTCGTGCGTCTGCGCGTTCGTGTGCGTGACCCAGCACGGCAGCTGTTGCGGGTGCATCGCGGTGTTGCCCATGACGGAAAACACAGGCACCGGATCCAGGTCGCCAGGCTGTTCCGTCATCTGTGCGAAGTCGATGCTGCGCCCGTCGATGCGGGGCGGCGTGCCCGTTTTCAGGCGCCCTTGCGGCAGCTTCAGCTCTTTCAAACGGCTCGACAGCGACACGGCCGGCGGATCGCCGGCACGGCCGGCCGAGTAGCTTTGCAGGCCGACGTGGATCTTACCGTCCAGGAAAGTACCGGCCGTCAGCACCACGGCACGCGCCAGGAACTTCAAGCCGATCTGCGTGACGGCGCCGACGACGCGGTCGCCCTCCACCATCAGGTCGTCCACAGCCTGCTGGAACAGCCACAGGTTCGGTTGATTTTCCAGGCGCGAGCGGATCGCCTGCTTGTACAGGATGCGGTCGGCCTGGGCCCGCGTGGCGCGCACGGCAGGGCCTTTGGAGGAATTCAGGATGCGGAACTGGATACCGGACTCGTCCGTGGCAATGGCCATGGCGCCGCCCATCGCATCCACTTCCTTGACCAGATGGCCCTTGCCGATGCCGCCGATGGACGGATTGCAGGACATTTGGCCCAGGGTTTCGATGTTATGCGTCAGCAGCAGCGTCTTCTGGCCCATGCGAGCGGACGCGAGCGCGGCTTCGGTACCGGCATGGCCGCCGCCAACGACGATAACGTCGAATTCAGTAGGAAATAACATGGTGTGGGAAAAATTCGAAGGGATTGAACCACGATTATAGAGTTTTTTCGCTGCTGCGAATTTTTTAGGCACAAAAATGGACAAATTGTTTCACGTGAAACGTCGTCGTACGGCCGCGTTTTGGTTCACGTGGAACAAAAAAAATCCCGGCATCACGGCCGGGATCTTTTACACACGCTGTTCCACGTGGAACATCACCATCTTTGCCACGCATCCCAACTGGTCTTGACGATCAGGATCGTCACGACCACCAGGAATACGCGACGCACAAAACCGCTGCCATGCTTCATCGCCAGCTTCGTGCCGATCAGCGAACCGGCCACCTGACAAACGGCCATCATCAGCCCCAACTGCCACAGCAGGTGCCCGCTGTAGCCGAACCACATCAGCGCCGACAGATTGCAGGCCACATTGACCACCTTCGCCACGGCTGACGCGCCCAGGAAATCAAAGCCGAAACAACGGACAAACAGGAAGACCAGGAAGCTGCCCGTGCCCGGGCCGAAGAAACCGTCGTAGAAACCGATCCCGGCGCCGATGAACACGGCAAACAACTGCTCGCGCCGGCCCGTGTGCAGCGGCGCGTGCACGCTGCCCAGATCCTTGCGGCGGAAGGTGTAGACCGCCACGGCAATCAACACCAGCGGCAGCAGGGTACGCATGAAGTCCGCCGGCACGTGCGTGACCGTGAACGCGCCGCAGAACGCAAACAGGAACGCGGCGATGGCGGCCGGCGCCGCCGTACTCCACGCAATGGACACACGCTTGGCGTAATTGACCGCGGCCGCAGCCGTGCCAAAGATGCCGGCGAGTTTGCTGGTTCCCAGCAACGTGGCGGGCGCCGTACTGCCGAAAACGGAGAACAGCACGGGGATCTGGATCAGCCCTCCTCCGCCCACCACCGCATCGACCAATCCAGCGGCAAAGGCCGCCACTCCCAACATCGCGTAGTCCAGCATCCCATCTCCCTATGAATCTCGCCCGATATGAAGCCCATCATTGTACGAAAGAACCACAGCCCCTGTTCTGGTAAGCTGACTGCTCCACCCGAGGAGAGCTTATGAACGACTTCGTCTTCAGCACCGTCAGCCAGATCGTGTCCGCTCTTGGCGCCGCCGCCCAACTGGGCCAACACGTGCGCCAACGTTTCCCCAACGCGCAGCGCGCACTGCTTGTGACCGATCCGGGTTTCCTGTCCACCGGCCTGACCGAGGCGCCCGTGCGCAGCCTCGAGGCTGCCGGTTTTCACGTGAAAACGTATGCGGACGTCGTGGCCGATCCACCGGAAGCGGTCGTCCTGGCGGCGGCCGATGTCGCGCGTGCGCACGGCACGGATGTCGTCATCGGCCTCGGCGGCGGCAGCTCGATGGACGTTGCCAAGCTCCTTGCCGTGCTGGCAGGCACCGATCAGCCATTGCAGCAGATGTACGGCATCGGCAATGTGCGGGGCGAACGCCTGCCACTGGTGCAGGTGCCGACCACGGCCGGCACCGGGTCCGAGGTGACCAACATCGCCATCGTGACGACGGGCGCGACCACCAAGATGGGCGTCGTGGCACCGCAACTGTACGCGGACATCGCCATCCTCGACGCCGAGCTGACGGTTGGCCTGCCGCCACGGGTCACGGCCGCTACCGGTATCGACGCAATGGTGCACGCCATCGAGGCGTACACGAGCCGCCACAAGAAGAATCCACTCTCCGACAATCTGGCGCGCCAGGCATTGCAACTGCTGTCGGCAAACCTGCTGACGGTGTGCACGGACGGGCGCAACCTGCCGGCGCGGCAGGCAATGCTGCTGGGTGCGCTATTGGCGGGCCAGGCGTTTTCCAACGCCCCCGTCGCGGCAGTGCACGCGCTGGCGTATCCGATCGGCGGCATCTTCCACGTGCCGCATGGTCTGTCGAATGCATTGGTGCTGCCGCACGTGTTGCGCTTCAATGCGCAGTCGGCGCTGCGCCTGTATGCGGAGCTGGCGGAAATTGTCGTACCCGGCATTGCCGGCAGCGACGAAGCAAGGGCCGAGGCGCTGGCTGTCGCCATGGAACAGTTCGCCCATCAGACGGGCATCGAGCGCACCTTGCGCCAGGTCGGGATCGGTGAACATGACCTTGACCGGCTGGCCGAGGATGCGATGTTGCAGACGAGGCTGCTGGGGAACAATCCGCGCGACGTCACCCTGGCCGATGCGCGGGCGATCTACGCCAGCGCATATTGAAGGAACGCGGGGTCAGGTCCGACATTCTGAAGGAACGCGGGGTCAGGTCCGACATTCGGACATTTGTCAGGCGTATGTCCGAATGTCGGACCTGACCCCGAACAATTTACTCCGGTACCGTGACCGTCGTACCGCTGACGGTAATCGCGTTCGATCCCGGTGCAGTGGAAATCAGCGGCACGTTCAGTTCCGTGATCGGCACGCTGGCATCGAGGCGCGTGGTCGTGCGCACCAGCTGCGATGGCGGCAATGCCGTCGCGCTGTTCTTCAGATTGGCGTAGACGGCGTCCAGCGCACGGAACAGGTAGACGTGCAACGGGACGATGACGGTCGGCAGCGCATTGGCAAACGAATCGAAATGGTTGGCGTTCGTCACCTCGATGTAACGCAGCTTGCTGCCGGCCCCCTCCACTGCCGCATTCAGGCCAAGGTAGGCACGCGATGCGTGGTTCACCGGGATCAGCGCGTCGGACCGTCCGGCAACGATGACGGCCGGCTTGCCGCGCAGGTTGCCCGTCGCCTGGACTTCCGTCATGCCGGCACGCACCCGCGTGCTCATCGTGGCCATATCCCCCTGCAGTGCGTTGCCCGTCACCGCATCGACACCCGTCGCCAGCGAGCGCAGGCACAGGAAGCCGTCCAACGACTGGTCCTCGATACCCGACGATTTCGACACGCCAAGGTTGTAGGCTTTGGCGCCGCCGACCGAATCTTCATAAATCGGCGTGCCGACAATCCCGTTCTGCGTGGCAAAGGCGGACGACTTTTGCGCCGCCGTGAAAGACGTCGGGTTGCCGGTGGTATCGACGGGCCCCCAATTGAAACCGCAGACCTTGTCCGTGACGGAGAATTTGCCGTACGCGTTCACGTACGTGACGGCGACCAGCACGTTGGTCAACGCATGCGCGCCCTGCAGCGGCTCGGCGTCCGCCGTCCAGCCATACGCCTTCAGCCGCGCCTTGGCATCGTTCTGGCGTGCCACCAGGTCCGTGCCGTTCAGCAGGCCTTTCTGGACGAGCGATGCGCAGCGTCCCGCGCCGCCGGCAATGCAGGGCTGATACAGCGCCGCATAGCTGGAGTAGTCGAGCAGTGCCTTGCCCTGCGCCGGCACCGTCGAGGTGCCCTGACGGATCGTGTAGCCGGCTGCCTTGTTCGGCTGGATCTGCGGCTCCGTGGCGGCGACGGCATCGATCAGGCCGCGCGTGTCCTGCTCGGCCGCCAACAGTGCCGATCCGGCCCCGTTGGAAATGCTCGACGCGATCGTCAGCGTGTTCTCCGGGGTAAAGCGGACGGTGCGGCCGTTACCGTCGCCTGTCTGCACGCCATAGCGCTCGTTGAGCACGTAGAATGCGAACTCGACCGCCTGTAACGTCATCCGGCCCCAGTCCTTTTCCGGGTTCTGCTGCGAGTGCGCATGCTTGAAGGCGATGCGGCCCGGGTATTGTTCGGCAAATGCCTTGCGCTGCGCGTCCGTCAGGTCCGGTGCAAACGTTGCGTTCTTGCCGGCTGCCGTGCGTGTCGCCCGTTGACCGTTCTGGCCGATGACGCTGTCATCGTCAAACGTATATAAACCCGTGCCGCTGCCCTTGTCCGCATACGCCACGGCGCAGTTGTGTTTCAGGCCCCACTCGCCGGCACTGCCGATGGCGCCATAGATGCCGCGCGAGCCGCTCGACGTGCCCGTCACGATGCACGGGTTGGCCTGGTCGAAGCTGGCCGGCACCTGCACCAGCAACGTCACGTTCTGCTTGCCGCTGCCGTCGTCCGCGTAGGCCACGTACTCCGTGCCGGCGATCATGCCGCCGGCATTGCCACCCGCCACGGCCACGTTCGGTCCGTACAGCGTGCCGTAGCCGCTGGCGGCGTTGATGTCGAGCACGGCGCGGTAGTTGGCAAAGATGGCGTTGCGGCGCAGTTCACGAGCGCTGGGATTGGCCGGGTCGTTGTACACGGGCGGTGCGGCAGCGGCCAAGCCGTTGGCGCCGAGGCCGGCGGTCAGCAGGTCGTCGCTGCTGCCGTCGTAGCTCGTGCTGGTGACGGCGCCCAGGTATGCGGGCTTCTGGTTCAACGCGACCGGGTCGTCGTCACGGCTGTGATCGCCGCAAGCGGACAGGGCGACGGCAACGGCGAGCGCCATGGCGGTACGGGTGGGTGTGTGCATGTCTCTTCCTTTTATTGTTCAGGCTGCTCGCCTGCGATGGGTTCAGTCAAAAAAAACGCCGGCGTGGCCGGCGTGTCATGGTCAGGCAAGCTTGCGCCTGCCAAAGCGGGCCACGATTTCCCCCACGATACCGCGACGGAACAACAGCACGCAAGCAACGAAGATCAGGCCGGTAACCATGCTGACCGCTTCGCCCAGGGTGCTGAACCATTCGATGCCCGTGCCGTTGGCCAGCATCGTGCCGAGGTCGCCCAGCTTGTTTTCCAGCATGATGATGATGATCGCGCCCAGCAGCGGCCCGGCCAGCGTGCCCATGCCGCCGACCAGCGTCATCAGGATGACGAGCCCGGACATGGTCCAGTGCAGGTCCGTCAAGGTCTCGAAGCCCAGCACGACGGTTTTCAGCGCCCCCGCCAGGCCCGCCAGCGCGGCCGACAGCACAAAGGCCACCAGCTTGTATCTGTCGACGTCGTAACCCAGCGAGATGGCCCGCGGCTCGTTTTCCTTGATGGCTTTTAAAACCTGCCCGAACGGCGAATGAATCGTGCGCACGATCAGCGCAAACGCGGCCACGGCAATGGCCAGCACGACGTAGTACAGCGTCTTGTCGTCTGCCAGGTCGAGCACGCCCAGCAGCCTGCCGCGCGGCACGCCCTGCAAGCCATCTTCGCCGCCCGTGAAATCGGTGAAGCGCAGGCCGCCGAAATACACCATCTGCGCCAGCGCCAGGGTGATCATCGAAAAATAGATCCCGGAACGGCGGATCGCCAGCGCCCCCATGACGAGCCCGACAACCGCCGCACCCGCCACGCCCACGATCAGCGCCAGCTCGACGGACAAGCCCCAGTTCTTCAGCGCGTTACCGGCCACGTAGCCGGCGGCGCCAAAGAAGGCCGCGTGGCCGAACGACAGCAGCCCCGTATAGCCGATCAGCAGATTGAACGCGCAGGCGAACAGGGCAAAGCACAGCAACTTCATCAGGAAGACGGGATAGCCGACAAACGGGGCCGCCAGGGCCACCAGCAGCGCCAGCGCATAGCCAATTTGTTTGTTCATGGGTGACCTTTATTTTTCCTTGCCGAACAGGCCGGCGGGACGCAGCAGCAGCACGATGACCATCACCAGAAACACGACCGTCGACGAGAACTCCGGGTAGAACACGCGCGTCAGGCCTTCGATGACGCCCAGGCCCAGGCCGGTGACGATCGAGCCCATGATGGAGCCCATGCCGCCGATCACGACAACGGCAAACACAACGATGATCAGGTTCGAGCCCATCAGTGGCGACACCTGGATGATGGGCGCCGCCAGCACGCCGGCAAAGCCGGCCAGCGCCACGCCGAAGCCGTACGTCAGCGTCACCATCAACGGCACGTTGACGCCGAACTCCTCGACCAGCTTCGGGTTTTCGGTGCCGGCGCGCAGATAGGCGCCCAGCTTGGTTCGCTCGATGACATACCAGGTCGAGAAGCACACGACCAGCGACGCGACGACGACCCAGCCGCGGTAGTTCGGCAGGATCATGAAGCCCAGGTCGGTGGCGCCCTGCAGCAGTTCCGGCGTTTCAAACGGCTGGCCGGAGACGCCGTAAAACGAGCGGAAGACGCCTTCCACAAGCAAGGTGATGCCGAACGTCAGCAGCAGGCCGTACAGGTGGTCCAGTTTATACAGCCAGCGCAGCATCGTCTTTTCGATCACGATGCCCAGCGCGCCGACAATGAACGGCGCCAGCAGCAGCATGGCCCAGTAGGACAGGCCCAGGTAGCTCATCCCCATCCAGGCCACGAAGGCGCCCATCATGTACATGGCGCCGTGCGAGAAATTGATGACGTTGAGCAGGCCGAAAATGACGGCCAGCCCCAGCGACAGCATGGCGTAGAACGAGCCGTTGACGAGGCCCAGTGTCAGCTGGCTCATCACCACGGGCAAGGGATAACCGAATAGTTCCATAGCTGCACAGTCTCAGAAAGGTGGAAGAAAGCGATGAAATGCCGGCGAGGCGCGGTGCCCCGCCGGCGATGAACCGGCGCCGGTTCAGCTTATTTCCACAACGAGCACTTGGTCTCGGCCTTGGTCATGTACGCCTGATCGCCCGGAATGGTCGCCACCAGCTTGTAGTAATCCCACGGGTATTTGGATTCGCTCGGCTTTTTCACTTCCATCAGGTACATGTCGTGCACCATGCGCCCATCCGGACGAATCACGCCGTTCTTGGCGAACATGTCGTTGATCGGCGTTTTCTTCAGGTAGGCCATGACCTTGTCGGCATCGTCCGTGCCCACGGCCTTGACGGCCTTCAGGTAGTTCGCCGCGGCGGAATAATCCGCCGCCTGCAGCATCGACGGTTCCTTCTTCATCTTGGCGAAATAGCGCTTCGACCAGGCGCGCGTGTCCGCGTTGGCGTCCCAGTACCAGCCGTCCGTCAGGTACATGCCCTGCGTCGCGTTCAGGCCCAGCGAGTGGATATCGTTGATGAAGATCAGCAGCCCGGCCAGCTTCATGCTTTTCGTGACACCGAATTCGTTGGCCGCCTTGATGGAATTGATCGCGTCGCCGCCGGCATTGGCCAGGCCCAGGATCTGCGCCTTGGAACCTTGCGCCTGCAGCAGGAACGACGAGAAGTCGGACGCCGACAGCGGATGCTTGACGGCGCCCAGCACCTTGCCGCCGCCGGCCTTGACCACTTCGGCCGTGTCCTTCTCCAGCGAGTGGCCGAAGGCGTAATCGGCCGTCATGAAGTACCAGTTCTTGCCGCCCTGCTTGACGATGGCGCCGCCCGTGCCGCGCGCCAGCGCCACGGTGTCGTACGCATAGTGCACGGTGTACGGTGTGCATTCCTCGTTGGTCAGGCGCGACGAGCCGGCGCCGATCGAGATGAAGACTTTCTTCTTGTCGGCCGCCACCTTGGCCATGGCCAGGTTGGCGCCGGAGTTGGTACCGCCGATCAGCATGTCGACGCCCTGCTGGTCGAACCATTCGCGCGCCTTGGACGCGGCGATATCGGCCTTGTTCTGGTGGTCCGCGGAGATGAATTCGACCTTCTTGCCGGCGATGACGACGCCGGCATCGGCAATGGCCATCTTGATCGCTTCGGCGCCGCCGGCACCGTCGATATCGGTGTACAGGCCGTTCATGTCGGTAATGAAGCCGATCTTGATCGTGTCGCCCGAGACCTGGGCCTGGGCGGCAAACGTGAGGCCCATTGCGCAGACGGCAAAGGCGGCAGTGGCGATAGCTGTGCGTTTCATGTTTTTTGTCTCCGTTATGGGATCGTCGGCGACGCACGCCGGATGCTGCTGGATTCCTTCAGCAACCTCCCGCGTGCGCGCCGGCGTCCGTTGGCTGATTAAAACGCAGGTCCGCCGACGGCGGCTGCGTCAGTTCCTGCTTGATTTCCTGCCTGTTTGCGACCGGGCTTAAACACCCAGCAATTCGGTCAGCACCGGCATCTTTGCTTCCAGCTCGGATGCGGCAAACGTTTCAACGATCTGGCCATGCTCCATCACGTAAAAGCGGTCCGCCAGGGGCGCTGCAAAACGGAAGTTCTGCTCGACCATGACGATCGTATAACCTTTGGCCTTGAGCGTCTTGATCATCCGCGCCAACCCCTGCACGATGACGGGCGCGAGACCTTCGGAGATTTCGTCCAGCAGCAACAGGCGGGCGCCCGTGCGCAGGATGCGCGCCACGGCCAGCATCTGCTGCTCGCCCCCCGAAAGGCGCGTGCCCTGGCTGTGGCGGCGCTCCTTCAGGTTCGGGAACATCTCGTAGATCTCGTCGATGCTCATGCCCTTGGCGCCCGTCTTCAGGGCTGGCGGCAGCATCAGGTTTTCCTCGGTCGACAGCGACGCGAAGATGCCCCGCTCTTCCGGGCAATAGCCGATGCCCAGGTGCGCCACCTGGTGCGTCGGCAGGCCGATCGCTTCCTTGCCGCCCACCTTGATGGAGCCCTGGCGCGCGCCCGTCAGGCCCATGATGGCGCGCAATGTGGTCGTGCGTCCGGCGCCGTTGCGGCCCAGCAGCGTGACGACTTCGCCCTGGCGCACGGCCATATTGACGTTGTGCAGGATGTGCGATTCGCCATACCACGCCTGCAGGTTGTTGATCTCCAGCGCCATGGCGGCGGCTCCCGGCGCCGCATCGGCTTTCGGCATCGCGTGCGTGGTCGCGCCCGGTGGCGCGGAGTGGATGGTTGCCGTCATCAGTGTGCCCCCGCCAGCTGAGTTGATTCCGTCGCCGATTCTGTTCCCATGTAGGCTTCCATCACCTGCGCGTTCTTCGACACCTCGCCATAACTGCCTTCGGCGAGCATCGCGCCGCGCTGCAGCACGGAGATCTTGTCGCAGATGCCGGAGACGACGCTCATATTGTGCTCGACCATCAGGATCGTGCGACCCTGCGACACTTTCTTGATCAGCTCGGTCACGCGGTGCACATCCTCATGGCCCATGCCCTGCGTCGGCTCGTCCAGCAGCATCAGCTCCGGCTCCATCGCCAGCGTGGTGGCGATCTCCAGCGCGCGCTTGCGGCCGTACGGCATGTCGGCCGTGATCGTGTCCGCGAAGCCCGTCAGGTCGACTTCGGCCAGCAGCCCCATGGCGCGCTCGTTCAGGCGATCCAGTGACTTCTCGCTGCGCCAGAAGTGGAACGTGGTGCCCAGCTGGCGCTGCAGCCCGATGCGCACGTTCTGCAGCACGGTCAGATGGGGAAACACGGCGGAAATCTGGAAGGAACGGATGATGCCCATGCGGGCGATCTGGGCGGGGCGGGCCGACGTGATGTCGTGGCCATTGAACAGGATCTGGCCGGCGGACGGCACGAGAAATTTGGTGAGCAGATTAAAACAGGTGGTCTTGCCGGCGCCGTTGGGGCCGATCAGCGCGTGGATGTGGCCACGCTGGACCTGCAGATTCACGTTGTTGACGGCCGTGAATCCCTTGAATTCCTTGGTCAACGCTCGTGTTTCCAAGATGAAGTCCGACATCGTGTCTCCCCGATATTCTTGTCTCCCTCTTGCCGAACTGTTGTGCAGTGCGGCGAGGATGCTTTACATCTTGCTAAATCTTTTTTTGATCATACACAGAACAATTTTTCGTCACAATACCGTATAACTACCATAAACTTTTGACGTTCTGCGGCGAAACAGCGCGAAAATGCTGTCGTGCACGTAAGGTCAATCCGCCGCCTGGCGCGCGCCGAAACGCAACCATTGGGCCGCTTGTTCGGCAATCATGATGACGGGCGAGTTCGTATTGCCCGACGTGATCGTCGGCATGACTGACGCATCGACCACCCTCAACCCCGCCACCCCGTTGACGCGCAACCGGCTGTCGACGACGGCCAGCGGATCGCCAGCGCGGCCCATCCGGCATGTGCCCACAGGGTGGAAAATCGTCGTGCCGATCGATCCAGCGGCCTCGGCCAGTTCCTCGTCGGTCCGATAGTGAATCCCCGGCTTGTATTCCTCCGGCGCGTAGCGGGACAGCGCTGGCGCCGCGGCAATACGGCGCGTCAATCCCAACGCCGCGCAGGCAACGCGCCGGTCTTCCGGCGTGTTCAGATACATCGGCGTGATTTTCGGCGGCGCATACGCATCGGCTGACGCGATGCGCACGTGGCCGCGCGAGGTTGGCCGCAGGTTGCAGACGCTGGCCGTGAACGCGGGGAACGTGTGCAGCGGCTCGCCAAAGCGCTCCAGCGACAGCGGCTGCACGTGATATTGCAGGTTCGGCGTGGGTTCAATCGGGTGCGAGCGGGCAAACGCGCCCAGTTGCGACGGCGCCATCGACATCGGCCCGCTCTGGAACAGCGCATATTCCAGGCCGATGCGCAGCTTGCCGTACCAGTTGCGCGTCATCGCGTTCAGCGTC
>Ga0265797_10004462_pt1 | contig 21335 bp, 20 predicted proteins | sample P2T30metagenome_FD_192433 | JGI IMG/M metagenome (GOLD analysis project Ga0265797, IMG submission 192433) | Plant litter microbial communities from East Loma Ridge, Irvine, California - P2 T30 | ecosystem: Environmental > Terrestrial > Plant litter > Unclassified | place: USA: California...
GAGCACCGGAAGGTCGTTCCGTGTCCGGAGCAGCAGTGCTCCGGGTCCGGAGCAGCGATGCTCCGGCGGGAGCACCGACCCTGTTCCCGTGCCCGGCCCATCCCGATGGAGTGATGCCATGCCGATCCCACCCGCAACACCCGCGTCGCGCCTCTCGCGCCGGGGCTTCCTCGCCGCCGGTGCAGCGGCCGCGACGGTCCTGCCGCTCGCCGCCTGCTCGAGCCCCCTCGCCGCCGGCCTCGCCGGCAGCGCACTCAACCCCGAGACCCTCGTCTTCTGGAACCTGTTCGGCGGCGGCGACGGCGTCCGCATGCAGTCCATGGAGGACGGCTACGCGAAGCAGCACGGCGGCTCGAGCGCACTGCAGGGCACCACGTTCGCGTGGGGCAACCCGTACTACTCGAAGCTGACACTGGCGACCGTCGGGAACAAGCCGCCGGACGTCGCGGTCGCGCACCTGACCCGCGCGAAGCCGCTCTGGGACGGTGACCTGCTCGACCCGATCACGTCCGACGACCTGGCGAGCGTCGGCCTGAGCGCCGCCGACTTCAACCAGAAGGCCTGGGCGGCGCAGAAGACCGACGGCAACAACATCGCGGTCCCGCTCGACACCCACCCCTTCGTCCTCTTCTACAACGTCGACGTCTGCAAGAAGGCCGGCCTGATCGACGGCGACGGCAACCTCGTCGACCTCAACGGCATGGACAACTTCGAGAAGGCCCTCGCCGCGGTCGCCAAGGTCACCGGCGGCACGGCGCTCAACGTCGCGAACGTGGTGCCGGAGACGGCCACCCCGTGGCGCTTCTTCTGGACGATGTACAACCAGCTGAAGGACGCCACCCCGTTCATCAGCGACGGCGGGTCCAAGCTCACCGTCAACGAGGACGCCTACAACGAGGTCACGAGCCGCACCCAGAAGTGGGTGAAGGAGGGCTGGCTGAACAAGGCGCTCGACTACGCCACCGCGCAGTCGCTCATGTTCGACGGCAAGGCCGGCTTCTTCATGCAGGGCGAGTGGGAGATCAGCACCGCGCAGTCGATCAAGGGCCTGAACTTCGGCATGGCGCCGATCCCGCAGCTCTACGACAAGCCGGCGACCCAGGCGGACTCGCACACGTTCGTCCTACCGAAGAAGGACCGCACGCCGGAGCAGCGCAAGCAGCACATGCTCTTCATCAAGCAGATGCTCGAGCAGAGCCTGACGTGGGCCGAGGGCGGGCACGTGCCGGCCTACATCCCGACGTTCGACAGCGCCGCGTACAAGAAGCTCACGCCGCAGTCGAACTACGCGGCCGCAGCCGAGACCGCCGTGTTCGACGACGCCGCCTGGTACGGCGGGTCGGGTTCGACGTTCGAGGGCACGGTGGGCGCCCAGCTCGCCCTCGTGCAGCAGGGCAGCTCGTCCCCCGCGCAGGCACTGCGCGCCATCAAGTCGCAGCTCGCGACGTACCTCAACACCCCGAGCCCCCTGTGACCCGGCACGCAACCGCCCGGCGGGACCACCCCGGGCAGACGACCCCCGCGATCGCCGTGAACACCGCGCGAAAGGCACGATGACGTGACCACAGCACCTGTCCTCGACCGGCCGACCGACGCGGCCACCGCGCCGCGTCTCCGCCGGAACCGCTCCTACGGCTCCAGCGTGAACCGCGGCCAGGGCCGCAGCGGCTGGCTGTTCCTCGCCCCGTTCGGCCTGTTCTACGTGGCCTTCCTGCTCGGCCCGACGGTCTGGATGATCGTCACGAGCTTCTTCAACACCTCGACCGTCCGCACCGGGCTCGGCAGCTTCGCCGGGTTCGCGAACTACGCCGAGATGCTCGGGCGCAGCGACTTCTGGTCGTCGCTCTGGCACACGCTGCAGTTCACGCTGTACACGACCCCGCCGCTCGTCATCCTGGCGTTCGTGTTCGCCGTGCTGACGAACCGGATGAACCGCGGGCAGTGGTTCTTCCGTCTGGCGTTCTTCCTGCCGTTCATCCTGCCGTCGGCGACGATCTCGCTGATCTGGGTGTTCATCTTCACGCCGAGCACCGGTCTGTGGGCGAGCCTGCAGTCGGCAATCGGCATGACGCCCGGCTCCGGCATGCTGTCGAGCCCGAACACGGCCATGATCGGTGTCGCGATCGCCACCGTGTGGTGGACCCTCGGCTTCAACTTCGTGCTCTACCTGGCCGGCCTGCAGGAGATCCCGCGCGAACTGTACGAAGCAGCCGCCGTCGATGGCGCGTCGAACTGGCAGCAGATCAAGTCGATCACGCTCCCCCTGCTCGGCCGCACGACGACGCTGGTCGTCCTGCTGCAGATCATCGCGAGCCTGAAGATCTTCGACCAGGTCTACCTGATGACGAACGGCGGGCCGGGCATCTCGACCCAGGTCTCGCTGCAGCTCATCACCGGCGTCGGCTTCACCGACAACCGGCTCGGTGCCGCATCGGCCGCGTCGGTCCTCCTGTTCATCGTGATCGTGGCGATCGCGGTCATCCGGCAGCTCGTCGAGCGCGCTGCCGCCAAGCGAGAGATCGGGGCCTGACATGACCGCCACCGAGAGCATCACCACCGGCCGCAAGCTCCGCACCGGCGTCTCGTCCGCCGCTCCCACGAGCGCCGCGAAGATCGGCGTCAGCGGTCGTGGCTTCACGATCGCGTCGGGGATCGTCCTGACGATCTTCGCGATCATCTGGCTCATCCCGAGCGTGTTCGCCCTGAAGACGTCACTGTCCGACAACGGCGTCGCCGCACTCGGCGCGAACGCGATCCTGTCGAACTGGAACCCGACGCTGCACTCGTACTCGTCGCTGTTCCAGGCCGGCGACATCTGGAACTGGTACCTCGCCAGCGCCATCACGAGCGTCGTCACGGCGGCACTGACCGTGCTGTTCGCGTCGATGGCGGCGTTCGCGCTGTCGCGGCTGGTGTTCCGCGGCCGCAACATCGCGTTCCTGCTCATCATCCTCGGGATCATGATCCCGACGCAGGTGCTGATCATCCCGATCTTCCAGGAGCTCAACGCGGTCGGCCTGCTCAACACCTACTGGTCGGTGATCTTCCCGCAGGTGCCCGCCGTGATCGCGGTGTTCATCTTCAAGCAGTTCTTCGACGGCATCCCGAAGGAGCTGGAAGAGGCCGCGCGCATCGACGGCGCCGGCATCTGGAAGGTCTACTGGTCGGTCATCCTGCCGCTGTCGCGTCCGGTGATCGCGGCCGTGACGATCCTGACCTTCGTCGGGGTGTGGAACAACCTGCTGCTGCCGCTGTTCGTGCTGTCCAACCCGGACCTCATGACGATCCCGGTCGGGCTCGCCACGGTCCAGGGCAGCTTCGGGCAGCGCTACGCCGACATCCAGGCCGGTGCGATCCTCGCGGCGCTGCCGCTGATCATCCTCTACCTGATCTTCCAGCGGCAGATCGTGGAGGGCGTGACGGGCTCGGGCCTCAAGGGCTGACGCCACCCCACCACGGACGGGAGGCCCGGTGCCAGCTGGCACCGGGCCTCCCGTCCGTCCGTTGGTCGCGTCGCGAGCGCGGCGCGGCTGGTGCTTTCGGGCGTACCTGGCGGGATCGGGCGTACCTGGTCGAACCGGGCGGACCTGGGCAGAAGTTCCTTGGTGGTATGCCCGAAAGCACCAGGCATCGCGGGTACCAGGGGAAGAACCGGGCGTACCTGGCGAGACCGGGCGTACCTGTGCACAGCGGGCTTACCTGGCGGAACCGGGCGTACCTGGCGGGATCGGGCGTACCTGGGCGGAAGTTCCTTGGTGGTATGCCCGAAAGCACCAGGCATCGCGGGTACCAGGGGAAGGTCCGGGCGTACCTGGCGAGAACGGGCGTACCTGTGCAGAGCGGGCACACCTGGCGGAACCGGGCGTACTCGGTCGGAAGTTCCTTGGTGGTAGGCCCGAAAGCACCAGGCATCGCGCACGCCAAGGGAAGGACCGGGCGCACCTGGCAGAACCGGGCATACCTGGCGGGAACGGGCATACCTGGTCGGAAGTTCCGTGGTGGTACGCCCGGAAGCACCAGGCATCGCGCGCGCAAGGGGAAGGATCGGGCGTACCTGGCAGAACCGGGCGTACCTGGCGGGAACGGGCATGCCTGGCAGGCACGCGCGGGTCAGGCGGGGACGGAAACCTTCGTCTCGTGCTTCCAGAACCCGGAGAACGTGATGCGCGACTTCGGCAGGCCCGCACGGTGCAGGTGGCGGCGGCCCTCCGTTGCGAGTCGTGACTCCCCCACGACGAACGCGTAGCCCTGATCGTCGGACGGCACGTGCCGCTGCAGTTCGGCGAGGGCGCCACTGCCGGGGACGGCGCCCGGCTGCCGGACGATCCACGTCACCTGCACGCCGGTGGGGGCGTCGAGGTCGCGGATGTCGGCGGGGGTCGGGACCTCTTGGATGATGCGGCCGACGGTGTCGCGCGGCAACGACGCGGCGATGCCGACGACGCCGGGCAGACCGGTCTCCTCGGCCGCGACGATGACCTCGCTGGTGCCGGCCGGGACGTCGAAGATGCAGCCCTGGTCGAGCATCGCGAGTTCCTCGCCGGGGCGGGCGGAGCAGGCCCAGATCGCGGCGCGGCCCTCGAGCTGACCGCGGTGGTCCAGGTGCACGACGAAGTCGATGTCCAGCTCGGCGGTGCCGTCGGCGAGCAGCCGGTACGCGGCGACGGTGTAGTTCGCGCAGTGGGGACGGATGTCCTCGGGGATGCCGAGGAACGTCGGCCACCACTTCTTGCCGTCCAGGTCAGGCATCCGGAAGGCGTCCTGGTCAGGGCGTCGGACGAACAGGCGGAACCAGTGGTCGAAACCGAGGTAGCCGAACTCGTGCAGGTCATCGCCGGTGACGGTGACGCGCTGCATCGAGGGGGTCACCCGCTGGGTCCGGAGGACACGGGCGCGGAAGAGCCGGGGGTTCGTCGGCAGGAGCCGCGGGGTCTTCGCCATGAGGCAACGCTAACCTAAGATGACTTCCGTGCCAGCCCCCAATCCCGTTCTGGCTTCCGGTCCGGAGGCCCCCGAACCCGTCGCGTCCAGCACCCGAGACGGCGACGCGTCCCGCGCCCTCGGTGTGCACCGGACCGCGATGCGGCGACGGACCGCGGTCGTCATCGGCCTCGTCGTCGCCCTGGTGCTCGTCGCCGTGGCGAGCATGCTGCTCGGCAGCAACCGCATCGGTGTCGCCGAGGTGTGGGCGGGGCTCACGCGCTCCGGATCGAGCACCGACGAGGCGATCGTGTGGGGGTCCCGCATCCCGCGCACGCTCATCGGTGCTGCGGTCGGGGCGGCCCTCGGCATCGCCGGACTCCTCATGCAGGGACACACCCGCAACCCACTCGCCGACCCCGGCCTGTTCGGCGTCTCGTCCGGCGCAGGGCTCGCGGTGGTGCTCGGCGTCTACGTGTTCGGGGTGACGAGCACGAGTGCGACCGTCTGGTTCGCCCTCGTCGGGGCCCTGGTCGCCAGCGTCGTCGTCTTCTCGGTGACCATCGCCGGCAGCGGCACTGCCAGTCCGGTGCCACTCGCCCTCGCCGGGGCCGCGGTCTCGGCGCTGCTCGCCGCCCTGACCTCCTTCGTCGTGCTGACCGACCAGGCCTCGCTCGACGCGTACCGGCTCTGGGTCGTCGGGTCCCTCGCGGCACGGCAGCTCGACATCCTCGGGGCGGTGTGGCCGTTCCTGGCCGCCGGGCTCGTGCTCGCGGTGCTGAACGTCCGCGCCCTCGACGCCCTCGGGCTCGGGTCCGAGCTGGCGAAGGGGCTCGGCGAGAACGTGCTCGTCGCACGGCTCGTCGGCCTGGGCGGGATCACGCTGCTCGCCGCCGGGGCGACCGCTGCGGCCGGCCCGATCGGCTTCGTCGGCCTGACCGTGCCACACGTCGCCCGCGCGCTCGTCGGCACCGGACACCGCTGGACCCTGCCGGTCTCCGGTCTGGTCGGCGCAGCCCTCGTGCTGCTCGCCGACGTCATCGGTCGCCTGATCGGCGGGTTCTCCGAGGTCGAGGTCGGCATCGTGCTCGCCGTCATCGGGGGCCCGGTGTTCGTCGCCGTGGCCCGTCGCCGATCGCTGGTGTCGCTGTGAGCGGGGCAGCGGTGCGCAGCACCGGCAGCACGCCCGGCACCACGCCCGGCACCATGCCCGGCACCACGCCCGAGACCACTGCACCGGGCACGCCCGCCCCGGCTGCACGAACGCCCGGCCGCGCCGGCATCCGCATCGGCCCCGTCGGCCTCGCCTGGCGCCCCCGGGTGTTCTGGTACACGGTCGGGTCGCTCGCCACCGTCCTGGTGCTCATCGTGATCGGGACGGCGGTCGGCTCGACGTGGATCGCGCCCGGGGTCGTCATCCGGTCCCTGCTCGGCCTGGAGTCCGGGCCGGATGCCTTCATCATCACCACCCTGCGCCTGCCCCGCGTCCTCACCGGCGCACTCGTCGGCCTGACGCTCGGGGTCGCCGGCGCGCTCACCCAGACCTTCACCCGCAACCCCCTCGGTACCCCGGACATCATCGGTGTCACGGCGGGCGCGAGCGTCGGTGCGGTCGCGGCGATCGTCCTCGGCGGCGGGACGTACTCGGTGTCGTCCCTGGTGCTCGGTGGCGGGATCCCGGTTGCCGCCACGATCGGCGCCCTGGTCGCTGCGGTCCTGGTGTACGGCCTGGGCTGGCGCGGCGGCGTGCAGAGCTACCGGCTCGTGCTGGTCGGCATCGGCGTGAGCGCGACCCTCGACGCGGTGACGAGCTACCTGCTCGTCCGCGCGAAGATCACCGTCGCCACCGCGGCGTCCCAGTGGCTCGTCGGCAGCCTGTCGAGCACCTCGTGGGAGAGCGTCTGGCCGCTGCTCGTGGTGGCGGTCGTCGCGGTGCCGATCGCGCTCGCGACGAGTGCTGCCCTCGGCATCGGGCAGCTCGGCGACGAGGTCGCGACGGGCGTCGGACTCGGCGTCCAGCGGCACCGGCTGCTCGTCATCGCGCTCGCGGTCGTGCTCACCGCCGCCGCCGTGGCCGCCGCGGGACCGGTCGGCTTCGTCGCGTTCGTCGTCCCGCAGGTCGGGCTCCGGCTCGCCGGCACGAACCGGCCGCCGCTGCTGCTCGCCGGTGCCCTCGGCGCCGTGCTCGTGCTCGCCGCCGACCTGCTGTCCCGTTCCGCGTTCCCGTGGCAGGTGCCGGTCGGCATCATCACCACCGTGATCGGGGCGCCGTACCTGATCTGGCTCCTCGTCCGTCACCGCAAGGAGATGTCCCGATGACAGCACCACACCAGGACCAGCACGACACCCCCGTCCTCGAAGCCACGGGCCTGTCCGTCGGCTACGACCGCCAGCCCGTGCTGCGCGACCTGGACCTGCGCATCGAACGCGGCACCGTCACGACGTTCCTCGGCGCGAACGGCTGCGGCAAGTCGACCCTGCTCAAGGCGTTCGGCCGCGTGCTCAAGCCGCAGGCCGGCGAGGTCATGCTCGACGGCACCCCGATCCGCAGGGAGCCGAACCGCCAGGTCGCCCGCAAGCTCGCGATCCTGCCGCAGTCCCCCGTCGCCCCCGCGGGCACCAGCGTGCTCGACCTCGTGATGCGCGGCCGGAACCCGCACCAGTCGTGGGCGAAGCCGTGGACCGCCGAGGACGCCGCCGTCGCCGAAGCGGCCATCGCCGCCACCGGCCTGACCGAGGTCGCGCACCGCGACGTCACGAGCCTGTCCGGCGGGCAGCGCCAGCGTGCCTGGATCGCCATGGTCGTCGCGCAGCAGGCCCAGACGCTCCTGCTCGACGAGCCGACCACCTACCTCGACCTCGCGCACCAGCTCGAGGTCCTGCGGCTCGTCCGGCGGCTGAACCGCGAGCAGGGGTCGACGATCGTGATGGTGCTGCACGACCTGTCGCTCGCGGCGCGGTACTCCGACCGGCTCGTGGTGCTGCACGACGGCGGGGTCGTGGCCGACGGCACCCCCCACGACGTCCTCACCCCGGCACTGCTCGAGCACGCGTTCGGTCTGCACGCCCGGGTGTTCCCCGACCCGGTGACCGGTGCGCCGATGATCGTGCCCGAGGCGGACGAGCACGACCCCGTCCCGAGCGCCCCGCCGGAGCACACAGCCCCGGGCGCCCGGACCGAGCACACCGTCCCGACGAAAACCGAAGACGTGCTGGCGAGTACCGCGAACTTAGGTTAGCCTCTCCTAACGTGAAGACCTCCCGACGTGGCCACCTGCGCGCCGCCCTCCTGACCTCCGTGACCGTCTCGGCACTCCTCCTGACCGGCTGCTCGAGCACCGGCAACTCGAACGACTCCGACTCCGACGGCGGCACCGCCGCGTCGAAGGCGTGGTCGTACCAGGACGCCACCGGCGCGACCGTCAAGGTCGACCACACGCCGAAGCGCGTCGTCGTGCTGAACGACATCGCCCTGTCGTTCATCGAGTACGGCCTGAAGCCCGTCGGCACCTTCGGGCAGCTGACGATGGCGAAGGACGCCCGGTTCAAGGGCCTCGACACCGACGGCATCACGCAGCTCGGCACCGCCTACGGCGACATCGACCTCGAGCAGCTCGCCGCGCTCAAGCCCGACCTCGTCGTCACCTCGGTCTACCCGACCGACGCCAAGGGCACGCTCGACACGAAGCAGCCCGGCTACGGCTTCAAGGACAAGGCGCAGGAGAAGCAGATCGAGGCCATCGCGCCGGTCGTCCAGGTGAAGTGGGGCGGCAAGGGCGAGGACGTCATCGAGAAGATCGCCGAACTGTCCGAGTCCCTCGGCGCGAAGGAGTCGACGGTCGACGCCGCCGAGGAGCGCTTCGACACCGCGGCCGACGAGCTCGAGAAGGTCTCGAAGGAGAAGGACCTGTCGGTCGTCTCGATGTACGCCGACGGTGACGGCGCGTACGTCACCCGCCCGACCGACGAGCCGTCGCTGCAGATGTATGCGTCGTACGGGGTCGACTTCGTCAACCCGAAGCCCGAGGGCTTCTACTGGGGCATCTACTCGTGGGAGAACGCCGGCCAGATCACCGGTGACGTGCTGCTGCTGTCGCAGCAGGGATACCAGGTCGCCGACCTCGAGAAGCAGCCGACCTTCGCCGACAACGCCGCGCTCGAGGCGGGCCAGGTCCACAGCTGGACGTTCCCGGCCCTGGACTACGCGTCGCAGGCCGACTACATGACCAAGCTCGCGGGCTGGCTCGAGGACAGCAAGAAGCTGTCGTAGGACGCAACCGAGAACCGGCGGGGCGGCGCGGTCCCTGCTGCCCCCGCGCCTCCAGGCCGTTGGTGGTTGCGTTCCGGGCCGTCAGCCGACCGGCAACGCCGCGTTCACCGCCGTCTGCGCGTCGCGCCAGACGGCCGCGCGCGACCCAGCGTAGGTACCGCCCTGACCGTTGGAGAACGACCGCAGGTTGTGCTTCGCGCCGTCCGTGTTGCCCTGCCAGTAGGCGGTGACGGCACGCGAGGTCCCGCCCACCAGCCACACCTGGTCGGCCGCGTCCGTGGTGCCGGTCTTGCCGAACAGGGTCGCGCCGTCGGGTGTCTGCCCGCCGCTCGCCGTGCCGCCGCGGAACGCGCCCTGCATGACGTCGAACGCGGTGGCCGCGGTCTGCGGCGACACCGCCTGCGTGCAGGTGCGGGGTTGTCCGCCGAGTTCCTCACCGTCGGGGGCGACGACCTGGTCGATCACGACGGGTGCACAGAACCGCCCGCCGTTCGCGATGCCGGCGTAGGCCGACGCCATCGTCAGCGGGGCGATGCTCTCGGTGCCGAGCAGGGACCCCGGGTTCCAGGGCAGCTCGCCACCGGTCGCGAGGTGCACCCCCAGCCGCTCGGCCACGTCGCGGATGTCGCACAGGTCGAGCTGTTCGGCCATCGACTGGTACGCGGCGTTCACGGACTGCGCCGTCGCGGACCGGACCGAGTACGGACCACGCTGCCCGGGTGAGTCGTTCTTCGGCTGCCAGAACGCCGAGGCGGGTCCACCGCAGGCGGTCCACTCGCTGTGCGGGTGCGGTGTGCCGTCGACGACGGTGTCCGGGCTGCGGCCGGCCTCGATCCACGCCAGCAGGGTGAACATCTTGTAGGTCGACCCGGTCTGGAACCCCGTCGAGCTGCCGTCCGCCTGGTCGGTGGCGTAGTTCAGCGAGGTCGCGGTGCGGGGCGCGTCGGACGACCGGTCGTGGTCGGTGTTCTGTGCCATCGTCAGCACACGGCCCGTCCCGGCCTCGACCGTGTTGAACGTGGCCCCCAGCGCCAGCCGCGTCTCGGTCTTCGGGTCGTACTGGTCGAGCAGCCGCTTCTGTTCCGCGTTCAGGTCGAGGTCGAGCGTGGTCTGGATCCGGTACCCACCGGTGCGCCAGGCGTCCGCCCGCTGCTGCTTCGTCGCGCCGAGCTGCGGGAGCCGCTGGGCGATGGTCTCCGCGTGGTCACAGAAGAACTCCGCGCCCACCTCGACCGCCTCGCACCCCTGCTGCGGTGCCGTCAGGTGGACGGAGTCGGCGACGCGGGACAGCCGAGCCGTGCGGTACTCCTCGGTCGACAGGTGCCCCTGCTCGTGCATCGACCGCAGGATCACGTTCCGCCGCGCGGCGTTGTCGCGGTGGTGGTCCGGCGTCGACAGGTCCCGTCGCTCCGGCCACTGCACGATCGCGATGAGGGACGCCGCCTCGGCCGGGGTCAGGTCGGTCGCCGACTTGCCGTAGTAGTGCTGCGCCGCCGACTGCACCCCGTAGGTCTGGTCGCCGAAGTAGGCGATGTTCAGGTACGCCGCCAGGATCTGCTGCTTCGTGTACTGCTTCGCCAGGCTGATCGCGAGCTTCATCTCGGCGAGCTTGCGCTGCGGTGTCCGCCGGGTCGCGTCCTCGTACGCGGCCTCGCGCTCCTCGGCCGTGGGCAGTTCGCTCGCCTGCTGGATCTTGATGTTCCGCACGAGCTGCATCGTCAGGGTCGAACCACCCGACCCGCCCTCGGTCCCGGACGTGGCGACGCTCACGAGCGACCGGACAACGGACGTCGCGTCGACACCGCCGGTCTCGTAGAACCGCTTGTCCTCGCCGTCCACCGCGGCGTGCTCCAGGTGGTCGCTGATCTGGTCGAGCGTGAGCTCCTGCCGGTCCTGGTCCCACACGTTCGCCAGGTGCACCGGCTCGCCGCCGCGGTACGCCCAGATCTGGTTCCGCTGCGGCAGCTGCCCGATCTCGATGTCCTCCGGCAGCGACTCGAACACCCCGATCGCCGAGGTCGTGCCGACGCCGGCGACCGCGATCACCGGAGTCACCCCGACGCTCACCAGCAGCCCGGCGAGCACACTGCCACCCACGAAGCCGAGCGCGGCTCCCCCTGCACGTCGCATCGTCATGTCGTCCGTTCCCCCTCGGTCGCACCGTCTTCGGCGCGGTCCGGAGAGGCTCGCAGTCCTGCTCGGGCGGTCGCCGTGACTTCCCCGCGGAACACCGTCGTGTCCGCTGGGAAAGTGCCGGTGCGATCCGCTCCCCGCCGCCGCGCTACGATCCGGGCATGACCCCGATCGCGCCACGTGTGCTGCACATCCTCTGCACGGCGTTCCTCGTCGTGGCGTTCCTGGCATCGTTCGTCGGTGGGTACGCGAACGCGAACGACTCCGGCGAGGGCGGCGCGAACATCGGTGCCGGGGCGCTGATGTTCTTCGGTGCACTCGCCGGCGTGGTCGGCATCGGGCTCGGCATCGCGGCGCTCGTCTCCGGCCTCGTCGCCGCCCGGCGCAGCGCGGCCTGACCACCGGTCGCGCGCCGTTCCGAGCACCACGGTCGCGGTGGTGGCGGGATCGCCAGGACCGGAGGATCATCGGCCCATGGAGTACTCGACGGCGATGCTCACCGAGGAGACGTGGCCCGACTTCGCCGCGCTCGTGACCCGCAGCAACGGTGTGTGGGGCGGGTGCTGGTGCATCGGTTTCCACCCGGACGGCCCACGCGGGACGCCCGACCCGACAGTGTCCCACCAGGAGGCGAAGCACCGCCACGTGCGGAACGGCACGAACCACCAGGTGCTCGTCTACGCCGACGGCACGGCGGTCGGCTGGTGCCAGTTCGGGCGGCCGGTCGAGCTGCCGACGATCCTGAACCCCGGTGCGTACGCCCGGGACGCCTCGACGCCGCCGGACTGGCGGATCGGCTGCGTGTTCGTGGAGTCCCGACACCGCGGTCAGGGGGTCGCACGCGCTGCGGTCACGACCGCACTCGACCAGATCCGGCGGGACGGCGGCGGGACCGTCGAGGCCTACCCGGAGCAGACGGTCGAGCGGAAGCCGCAGCGCGGTGCCTACCTGCACACCGGGCCGGAAGAACTGTTCACGCAGTTCGGGTTCGTGCGCGACCGCCGCATCGCCAAGTGGCGGTGGGTGATGCGCACGACGGTGTGACCGGCGACCCGCTCGACGCCGCACTGCCAGCCCGTCGCGCGTACCGTGGGAACCGTGACACGCACCGCTCCGGTACGACCGCACCGCCTCGCCCTCATCGGCGCCGCCGTGGCCCTGGTGATCGGGGTCGGACTGCTCTTCACCCCCTGGGACGGGCCGGTCATCGTGCTCGCCTGGGTGCTCATCGTCGCCGCGGTCGTCCTGGGCGCCGTCACGCTGTTCCTGGTGCGGGCGCCCCGCAGCTAGGCCGCGCACCCCCGTCGGCGCGACCGTTCGGTCAGCTGCGCCGCCGCGCGCCCGCGGATCGTGGTGGGTTCGCGCGCAGGTGCTCGGCCGCTCCCCCGAGGATCCGCGCGAGGTCGTCGACATCGGCGTCCGACATCGACGCGAACAGCAGGGTGTGCAGCGCCTCGATGTGCCCCGGGAAGACCGCGGCGAGGACGTCACGACCGCCCCGGGTGATCGTCACGACCGTGCTGCGTTCGTCGTCGGGCGAGGGCCCGCGGGTGACCAGCCCGCGCTGCTCGAGCAGTTGCGCCTGGTAGGTCAGCCCGCTGCGGCTGTAGACGACCCCGTCGGCGAGGTCGGTCATGCGCTGCTGCCCGCCCGGAGCGTCACCGAGCCGGGCGAGCAGCTGGAACTGCACGTAGCTCAGGCCGCCCACGTCGCGCAGCTGCCGCTCGACCGCGTGTCGCAGCAGGCTGCTCACCTCGGTGAAGGCGAAGTACGCCCCGAGCTGCGTCGGGGTCAGGGAGTTCGGCGCATCGGTCACGGAACCCATCCTACCTGTTGCTTCGAGTTCAAAGCAGTGCTAGCGTCTCCGTCAGTTGCTTCGAACTCGAAGCACAACGAGCAACACCGACGAAGGGCACGATCATGCAGGCAGTACGGTTCCACGAGGTCGGCGGTCCCGAGGTGCTCCGCACCGAGGACGTCGAGCAGCCCATCCCGGCGGCCGGGCAGGTGCGGCTCCGCGTCGCAGCCTCGGCGTTCAACGCGGCGGACGACGGGATGCGGGGCGGATTCCTGCCGATCCCGGTCCAGCTGCCGCACGTCCCCGGCTACGACGTGTCCGGCACCGTCGACGCACTCGGCGACGGCGTCGAGGGGATCGCGGTCGGGGACGCCGTCGTCGCGTTCCTGCCGATGGAGCTCGACGGCGGAGCGGCCGAGTACGTCGTCGCCCCGGCGGACGCGGTCGTCGCCGCGCCGACGAGCATCCCGCTGCCCGACGCGGCGGCCCTGCCCTCGGTGGCACTCACCGCGTGGCAGGCACTGTTCGACGACGGGCGGCTCGAGGCGGGTCAGCGCGTCCTGATCACGGGCGCCGGCGGTGTCGTCGGGAAGTACGCGATCCAGCTCGCAGTGCGCGCCGGGGTCCACGTCATCGCCACGGCGAGCCCGCGCAGCATCGAGGCCGTCCGGGCCGCCGGTGCCCACGAGGTGATCGACCACACCACCACCGACGTCCGCGCGGCGGTGACCGAGCCGGTCGACGTGCTGCTCAACCTCGCCCCGATCGACCCGCAGGACTTCGCGGCACTCGTCGACGTCGTGCGTGACGGCGGCGCGGTCGTCAGCACCACGGCGTTCATGGCCACGCCGGACGACGAGTCCCGCGGGGTCCGGGCGGCGACGGTGTTCGTCCTGCGCAACCGCGAACGCCTGGCGGAGCTGGTGTCCCTGGTCGACGCCGGGGCGCTCACGGTCGAGGTCACCCGGCGCATCCCGCTGACCGAACTGCCGTCCCTGCACGCCGAGGCGGCCGCGGGACGGATCAGCGGCAAGGTCGTGGTCCTGGTCGGGTGACGGCCGCACACTCCCGCACCAGCACCACCCGCAGCAGCGCCGGATACGCTCGGCGCATGACGGACCAGGGGTGGCACGAGGACGTGCTCGGAGCACCGTACGAGCGGCTCGAACTGCCGCTCGGCACCGACTCCGAGGGACCCGTCGTCGCCACCCTGGTCCGCCGCCGGCACACCCCGACGGACCTGCTGCTGCACGGTCGCGGGCCCCTGCACGGGGTCGACGTGCTCTACGTGCACGGCTGGTCGGACTACTTCTTCCAGGTGGAGCTCGCCGAACGCCTCGAGCGGCTCGGTGCCCGGTTCCACGCGCTGGACCTGCGGAAGTACGGTCGGAGCCTGCGCCCGTACCAGACCCCGGGCATGGTCGACGACCTGGCGGTGTACGACGAGGACATCGCCGCCGCGCTCGACGCGATCTCGGCCGAGCACCCCGGCTCGGACCGACGCCGACTCGTCCCGATGGGCCACTCCACGGGCGGCCTGACCCTGTCGCTCTGGGCTGCCCGGCACCCGGAGCTCGTGCACGGCCTCGTGCTGAACAGCCCGTGGCTCGAGTTCCAGGCCACGGCGGTCGGCCGGGCGATCGTCGCACCGGTCATCAAGCTCGGTGCCCGTCGGAACCCCCTCGCGCCGATGCCCGCCGTCGACCCCGGCTTCTACACCCGCACCGTCTCGGCCGAGGGCGAGGGGTCGTGGACCTACGAGCAGAAGTGGCGGCCGGAGCGTGGCTTCCCCCTGCACCCCGGGTGGCTCGCCGCGGTGTTCGACGGCCAGGCACAGGTCGAGAAGGGCCTCGGGATCGCGGTCCCGACCCTGGTGATGCTGAGCGACAAGAGCATGCTCCAGCCGCGGTGGGACCCTGGGATGGCGCGGGCCGACGTCGCCCTGAACGTCGACACGGTGGCGCACCGCTCGCTCTCCCTCGGCGAGGAGGTCACGGTCCGCCGACTCGAAGGCGCCCTGCACGACGTCGTGCTGTCCGCGCCGGAGGTGCGGGAACGGGCGTACGACGCGATCGGGCGCTGGGCGAGCACACTCCGGTAGTCCCGCGACGACAGTCCCGCGACGCTGGCGACTCAGTCGGACAGCCCGGCAACCGCGGTGCGGGTCGCCGCGGCGACGAGCTCGTCAGACGGCTCCGCCCCGGGATCAGCGCGGCTCGTCATGACCACGAGCACGACGGGGTCGCGCCCCGGCGGCGTCACGACCGCGATGTCGTTCCGCACCCCGTAGGACGCCGTGCCGGTCTTGTCGGCCACCCGCCACGACGGGTCCACCCCGGCACGGATCGTCGCGTCCCCGGTCGTGTTGCCGAGCATCGCCTCGCGCAGCACCCGACGGTCGGCGGCGTCGAGGGCGTCTCCGAGCAGCACCGTCCGGAGGTCCGCAGCGAACCGCTCCGGCGTCGTCGTGTCCCGTCGGTCACCCGGGATCGCCTGGTTCAGGTCGGGTTCGACCCGGTCGACGCTCGTCGTCCGGTCCCCGATGCCGCGCAGCCACCGCTCGACCGCGTGCGGCCCGCCGAGCCGTTCCACCAGCAGGTTCGCCGCGGTGTTGTCGCTGGAGCGGAGCGCCGCGTCGACGAGCTCGCGCACCGTCATCCCGGTGTCGACGTGCTCGCTCGTCACGGGCGCGTACTCGAGCAGGTCGCCGCGGTCGTAGTGCACGACGGTCGCCAGGTCGGCGTCGGACGAGGCGTCGAGGACCGCGGCCGCGATGAACACCTTGATCGTCGACGCGAACGCGAACCGCTCCCCCGCGCGGTGCGCGATCTTCCGACCGCTCCCGGTGTCGATCGCGGCGACCCCGAGCCGTGCGTCGTACCGCCGTTCCAGCGCCGCGAAGGCCCGCGCGGTGGCGGGGTCGGTCGCCGGGTCGGTCGACGGCGCCACCGAAGCCAACCCAGACGCAGCGGCAGGAGCAGACGACGTCGGCCCGGTCGTGTCACCACCCGGCACACCGGAGCACCCCACCAGCCCGACCAGCACCAACGCCGTCAGAGCAGCGGCCGTCGTCCTCGTCCCACCTCGCACGCCCCGAGCCTGCCCGACGACCGTGCAACTACCCTGAGCGGCATGCCAGCTCCCGCCGTCCGTCTCACCCGCCTGGACCCCACCGGAGCCGACCGCCAGGAGCTGCTCGCGTTCCTGACGTCCGAGGAGTTCCCGTTCCACGTCCGACGGCGCATCAGCGCGGCCGACGCGGCGACCGCCGTCGGCTCCGGCGCCTACCGCGACGACGAGCACGACACCTCATGGCTCGACCACGACGACCTCGGGCGCATCGGACTGGTCCGCCTCGAGGACCTGGCGGACCCCGTCCCCCTGTTCGACCTGCGCCTGGCCGGTCGCTTCCGGGGTCGGGGCCTCGGGGTTCCCGCCCTGCGTGCGGTGACCGACCACGTGTTCACGACGATGCCGGCGATCACGCGCTTCGAGGGCCAGACCCGCGAGGACAACACCGCCATGCGCCGCGTGTTCGTCCGCGCCGGCTGGGTGCAGGAGGCCCACTACCGCGAGGCGTGGCCCGTCGACGGCGGCCCGGCCGTCGGGTCGGTCGGCTACGGCGTGCTGCGCCGCGACTGGGAGACGGGCGAGACCACCCCGGTGCCGTGGGACGACGTCGCGCGGTGAGCGGCTGACGGTTCTGGTTCACGATCCTCGGGGTTCGCGAACCGGAACCGTCAGCGCGCGGACACGAACCACCGTCCTGCGCTCGTCACGTGGGCAGCAGGCGGACGGGAGGCCCGTGGCGGCGCCGCCACGGGCCTCCCGTCCGCCGGTCGGTCGCGTCTCAGGACCGCGACAGGCGCGTGACGGTCGCGTGTGCACCGTCCGCGATGAGCCCGTCCAGGGCGTCGCGGTACGCGGCGACGAACCGTTCGTCGTCGACCAGGTCGCCGAAGACCTGGCGGTTCGCGATGAAGGCGAGGCGGTCGTCGCGCTGGGTCAGGGCGATGCGGTGCAGCGGCTCGGCGAGCCGGTCGACGATCTCGATGGGTTCACCGGACTCGTCGGTGCCCTCGTCGTAGCGGGCCCACGACGCGACGATGCCGGCAGACAGCGTGACGGGCCGACCGGCCGCCAGGTTCTCGCGCACGACGGGGAGCAGCCACTTCGGGATCCGGTCGCTCGACTCGGCGCAGAGCCGGGCGAGGGTGTCGCGCACCTCGGGGTTCTGGAAGCGCTCGATCAGGGTCGACTTGTAGTCCTCCAGGTCGATGCCGGGCACCGGGTGCAGCGTCGGCGTGCCCTCTTCGTCCATGTAACGGCGCAGGAAGGTCGCGATCGCCGGGTCCTGGGTGGCCTCGTGCGCGTAGCGGTAGCCCGACAGGTACCCGAAGTAGCAGAGCCCCTGGTGGCTGGCGTTGAGGAGCCGGAGCTTCATGAGTTCGTACGGCTCGACGTCGTCGACGAGCTGGACGTCGGCATCCTCGTAGGGCGGTCGGCCCGCGGGGTGGTCGTCCTCGAGCACCCACTGGAAGAACGGTTCGGCGACGACGGGCCAGGCGTCGTCGATGCCGAGCACGTCGCGGACCCAGGCGCGGTCCTCGTCGGCGGTGACCGGGGTGATGCGGTCGACCATCGAGTTCGGGAACGCCACGTGCTCGTCCATCCAGTCCGCGAAGGCCGGGTCCTGCAGCCGGGCGTAGGCGGTGAACATCGACCGGGCGACGTGCCCGTTGCCCTGGATGTTGTCGCAGGACATCACAGTGAACGGGTCGAGGCCGCGGTCCCGTCGGCGGCGCAGTGCCTCGACCACCAGGCCGAACACCGTGCGGGGCGGGCCGTCACCGCGCAGGTCGGCCGCGACGACGGGCTCGTCGGCGACGAACTCGCCGGTGACGTGGTCGAAGTTGTAGCCGCCCTCGGTGATGGTCAGGCTGACGATCCTGGTGTCCGGGTGCGCCATCTTCTCGACGACGGCGTCGGGGTCGTCGACGGCGAGCAGGTACTCGACGATGCTCCCGACGACGCGGGACTCCCGGGTGCCGTCCGAGTGCTTGAGGACGAGTGTGTACAGGCCGCCCTGCTCGGCCATCGCGGTCGCCATCCGACGGTCCTGCTCGAGCACGCCGACGCCGCAGATGCCGTACTCGCGGGCTTCGCCTCGCTGCAGGAGCCGGTCGATCACCATCGCCTGGTGCGCACGGTGGAACCCGCCGACGCCGAAGTGGACGATGCCGGCGGTGATGCCGTCGCGGTCGTAGGTGGGCACGGCGACACCGCTCGCGGCGATCTCGTCGAGGGTCTCCGGGGACAGGCGGACGGGCATCGGTACTCCTTCGTACGGTGGCGGATCCGCGGGCGGTGACGCAGCGGTTCGTCCAGCCAGTCTGGCACCCTGTACCTCCGACTGAACAGCGGTGCAGCACAGACGTTCTGCACCGGGGGACGAACCTGGGGATGCACTCAACCTCGTTGCACCGAGTGCATCGATGCACCTAGTGTTCGATCTCGTGACCATCGCGACCGACCGCCGTGCTGCCCTCAAGGCGAAGCACCGTGCGGCGATCCTGCAGGCCGCTCGCGACCTGATCGACGAGCGTGGCGGCCGCGACTTCAGCGTGGACGACCTCGCCGCCCGGGCCGACATCGCGCGGCGCACCGTGTTCAACCACTTCGCCTCGCTCGACGAGGTCCTGCTGGCCGTGTGCGAGCAGGAGCTGTCCGTCATCATCGACCGGTTCCTCGCCGACATGGCCCGGACACCGGTGGGCGACGGCAGCCGGGCCTCGATGTTCGACGAGCTCGAGTCCGCCGCCCGCGGTGCCGACCTGGCTCCGGCGATCGCGAGCATGTACCGGATCCTCGGCGACCCCGGCAAGGACGACCCGAAGGCCGCGGTGCTGACCCAGACGGCGTTCTCGCGGGTGACCGAACGACTCCGGCACGAGGTCGCACGGCGCTACCCGGCCGCCGACCCCCTGGACGCCGCACTGCTCGTCGAGTCGCTCATGAGCGGCATCGTCGTCATCGCGGAGCACTGGCTGGCGACGTCCGGCCCCGAGCTCGACCGACCGGCGCTCGACGCGTGGGACGACCTGCTCGCACGACTCGTGCACAGCGTCCGCAGCGGCTACATGGCCGACGACTGACACCGCTCCACCTCCTCATCCCCCAGGGGTCCACCGGCGCACCCCGCACCACCAGCACCTGACAACGAAAGGACCGCAGGCAACCGCATGGCCGGTCTCCTCTACCGTCTCGGACGGTTCTCCGCACGACGCCACTGGCTCGTGATCATCACCTGGGTCGTGATCATGGCCGTCGCGGGCGTCACGTACACGCTCTTCGCCGGGACGATCTCGTCGTCGATCACGATCCCGAACACCAAGACCAGTCAGGTGCAGGACCAGCTCGCCGACAAGTTCCCGTCGGCGAACGGCGGCAACGGCACGATCGTCTTCGAGACGAAGGACGGCAAGGCGTTCTCGTCGTCGCAGCAGTCCGAGATCGACGACTTCCTGACCAGCCTCGAGAAGCTCGACGGCGTCAAGGGCACGACGAGCGGCTTCGACACCCAGCAGCAGCTCGACGACCAGCGGCAGAAGATCGTCGACGGCCGTGACCAGATCGAGTCCGGTCGCGCGAAGATCGAGACCGGCCAGGACCAGCTCGACGCCCAGAAGGCGCAGCTCGAGTCCGGCAAGCAGAAGATCGAGGACGCCCAGGCGCAGCTCGACGCGCAGAAGGCCCAGGCGCAGGCGGCCGGTGGCGCAGCCGTCCCCGCCGCACAGGCGCAGGCAGCGGCCGCCCAGCTCCAGCAGGCGCAGGCGCAGATCGACGCCCAGCAGGCCCAGATCGACGCCGGTGAGCAGCAGATCGCCGACGCCCAGAAGACGATCGACACGAACAAGCAGAAGCTCGACGACAACGAGCAGGAGCTCGAACAGGGCTCGGACCTGCTCGACCTGTCGAAGGACATCCGCTTCGTGTCGGACAACGGCAGCGCCGCGATCGGCACCGTGCAGTTCACGACGTCGACCTACGAGGTCCCCGCGGACACGAAGACCGCCATCGCGGACGACGCCGAGTCGGCCGACATCCAGGGCGTCAACGTGTACGTCTCGAACGACATCGCGCAGGGTGTGCCGTCGATCCTCGGCCCGGGTGAGATCGGCGGTGTCATCATCGCCGCGATCGTGCTGCTCCTGATGCTCCGCACGGTCATCGGCGCCGCGGTCCCGCTCGTCAGCGCCGTGCTCGGCGTCGGCGTCGCCTCGCTCACCGCCCTGTCGTTCTCGAGCGTCGTCGAGTTCATCTCGGTCACGCCGGTCCTGGGGGTGATGCTGGGCCTGGCGGTCGGCATCGACTACTCGCTGTTCATCCTGAACCGGCACCGGACCCAGCTGAAGCAGGGCATGCAGGTGCACGAGTCGATCGGGCTCGCGAACGGCACCTCGGGCAACGCCGTGGTGTTCGCCGGTGCGACGGTCATCGTCGCGCTGCTCGCGCTGAACATCACCGGCATCCCGTTCCTCGGCCTGATGGGCACGGTCGGCGCGGTCGCGGTGCTCTTCGCGATCCTCATCGCGACGTCCTTCACCCCGGCCCTGCTGTCGCTCATCGGCATGCGGATCCTGCGGAAGAAGGAGCGCGCGAAGATCGGCAACACCGACTCCACGCGGATCCCGAACAAGCCGATGTCGAGCTGGCGCGCGGTCATCACGCTCGTCCTCGGCGTCGCGGTGCTCGGCACCATCGCCCTGCCCGCGACCCAGATGCGCCTCGGCCTGCCGAGCGGTTCGTCCGAGGCCGTGGAGTCGAGCCAGTACAAGGCCTACAAGACGCTCGAGAAGGAGTTCGGCGCCGGTCAGAACGGCCCGCTGCTCGTCGTGGCGACCCTGCCGGAGTCGATCAGCAAGAGCGACGTCACCGCGACCGAGGTCACCATCGGCCAGGCGATCGCGAAGAACGACGACGTGAAGGCAGTCCTACCCATCGGCGCCTCGAAGGACCGTGACATCGTCGCGTTCCAGGTGAAGCCCGCCGGCGGCCCGGACAGCATCTCCACCGAGAACGTCGTGAAGGACCTGCGCGAGCAGACCGTCTCCACGGACGACGGCAAGGTCACCCTCGGCGTCGCCGGCAACGCGTCGGCGAACATCGACGTGTCCGAGAAGCTCTCGAACGTGCTGCCGCTCTACCTCGTGG
>Ga0265797_10004463_pt1 | contig 21335 bp, 20 predicted proteins | sample P2T30metagenome_FD_192433 | JGI IMG/M metagenome (GOLD analysis project Ga0265797, IMG submission 192433) | Plant litter microbial communities from East Loma Ridge, Irvine, California - P2 T30 | ecosystem: Environmental > Terrestrial > Plant litter > Unclassified | place: USA: California...
TGTCCACAGAACCTGCAGGCCCTTCTGACCCCGAACGGCTTCGAAGCTGACACGTTGTCCGTCTTTCAGTGACTTGAAACCATCACCCTGTGACGCCAATGTGTTAGGCCAACTGTCGAATTTTTGGCTCGCAATGCTTCGGTCATGCCACAAAAGAGAGACATAGAACGCACCTCGATGGCTCTGAAATGAACGAAAAGGTCGGCTCCGGAATCTGGCGTGATCCAGCCATAGCCTTTCTCATCGTCAAACGACTTCACGGTTCCGTTCTATCTGAGCATGGTATCAGGTATCTTCGAATGGGAATCCGTTTGCTTGGGGTTGATGAAATAGTTAAAGTCACAGGCCGCAAAATCATGCTTCACTTGGGGTGGCAAGGTCCCCTCTTATCTACAGCTGACCGCCTCGTACTCGACCGCATCCGTGTCCCGTCTTTGTCATCTGGCAGGCTTACCGCCTGGTCATAATGTGTCGATCATATTATACAGATCATCTCATTCCTCCGTAGCGTGCCTAGACTGGTCTTTTCGTTGATGTACGAGATCGACGCTATATCATCACGCTAAGTGGCTCCGATACACAAGTGGCAGTTTCATGGCACTTTGAATGAATGGGTCCACTGTACTAGCCTGCCGACAAGACGCTTTCCAGATACGTGGCGAAGTACGGTGCCGGGGAAAGAGATGTAGCAATCTGCGACTCATGCAGGATTTTATCAGCAAGCCTCTGCGACATGTCGCAGGCACACGCAGTCAAACGCCAAAGAAAAATTTCGTTATTGGACGGAGCAGAACTCATTCACGAACAACAATGATAGCGTGTGGAGTGAAGGTAGCACAGATGAAGTAAAAACAACAACGCAGATCTTGGCAATGTTCTAGTTATATATGTCGTGTTGCCCACACTCAGGGTGGTCAATGACCAATTCAATCCAACCTGAGGCCTCAGATTGGTTGGTCAATTACGTAAGGCGCGCTTAGATTGGTTGGATTGCTCGTTATAAGTGAGGTTCGTTGGTTAGTTAGAAGGTTGTTCGTAGTATAGGCGCCTTAGGCACTGATTCTAAAGTATCTGCTCCTTACTGCTCCCTACAACTGGTTTTTGGCCTCCTAGGCATCTTTTATGTGTAATCCTTACCAAATCTGTGCCTCCCTTACTCTTAAAGACTTGCCCTTATCTTATGTTGTTAGTATAGCGGCTCCTAAGCTCCACAGAGGTGTTTCGGCACCTAAGGCACGTTCCTCACCAAATTTTATAGTAAACCTTACCTTCCTTACTCTTTTAAGGGTTGCGCTTCTAAAGTCGTAGTTATAAGTGAAGTGATAGCGCTTTGCGCGCTCGGAGTCGTATGGTACGTTGGTTAATGATAGATAAAATAGTGAAGATAACAATGACTTGAAGTAGGAGGGCGCGTTTCTCCTACCTAGCTGGATTTACCTAACTACGGAGGTCTCGGGGGTCTTTATATCACGTGTACACGGCGAGAACGTACGCTAATTGGCTAGCGGCGGCTTCCGTCGACTTAGGGTCGGAGTTAGGGTCTTCCTTAGAATCATAGAAACTATTCACTTACACCAAAATCGACCTATACCTTACTATAATAACCAATCCAACCAACTAGAGGCTACAGATTGGATTGGTCAATTACATAAGCAACTCAGAGGTTGAATTGAAGCTTGGCAACCAATCCAACCAACCCTTGGCAATCTGGGTCAGTCATTGACCACCCTGCCCACGCTTGATGTTTTGCCAAAAGAAGTCAGTCTGCCGGATGGAACCGCATGTCAGGGACACCAGAATAAGGAACGCACGTCGCTTACCAGGAGCTCATTCAACTCTCACTTGTCCTGCTTGCGGTCCTTTAGGCCCAGCTTCGACGACGTAAGTCACACTCTGTCCTTCTTCCAGGTCTTGAATGCCCGGAGTCTGTCGCAACCGCGTGTCAGTAAAAGATGCTCAGGCGCTTCATCAAATCTCAACAGTACCTCGATGACGCTGTAATGGACGAAGACATCGGGCCCACCATTGGTCTGTTTGATGAGACCAGTGCCCAACCCTGCGGAAAATGATTTCACGGTTCCAGGCAGTCGATCGGACATTTTAGTTCTTGGGAAATCGTCATTTGCTTTGAGATGGCGAGGCGATGAAGGAGGGACAGGTAAAAGACGATCGGTCCGCTGGTACGCAGGTAGCTATTAGACTTATAGTTTTAGCAGCCTAAGGTGTGATCGTATACGTGGAGCGTCACCCAGCAGGTCCGCAGGTTGGCTTCCATGTCTCGACCAGGTTAAACAACTTTTACAGTGGATCAGTCTGCCTGAGTAGGACGATCGGCTATTGCATGGGCGTACGACAACTATTAGGCCCACTTGTGCAGTGATGCACATACGATTTATGCACATCTGAGCTTCCAAGGCCCACTTATGCAATAATGCGTGATTTATATGTAGCCAATGCATTTGTTCGTACCTCGAGATCGGGTGACCTAGCCACCTGATCATATGTGGGTTGAATTATACAGCTCGCTTACAGCTGCAGTCTGCCCCATCATAGCTCCATGGCGACTAGGCGTTGCGTTGGTGTATGTATACAATCGGGCCCACGCGTGTAAGTGTATGTGAACTATGCATGATCAAGCTCAACCTGCGAGCATCATGTGGACAGCCAGCTCACACCTACATCTGGCGTGATCCAGCCAAGGCTTTGGCATCGCCAAACGATTGTGCGGTTACGGGCGCATGGTCTGACATGATTCTTACCAGGGGACTTTGACAATGGATAGGCAGCACGAGTAACTTCAATCTGGCGGATTTTATTCTCTTGACTACAGCTGTTGCTTCGTGCCCGTCTGTGTACGTACGACATTATACGTGGTGAAGACTATGAGTATCATGTACTGGGGCAGTGTGCCCTAGTGGAATGGATAGTAGTTGCGCTCGTACATGTACAGCATACACAGTGCAATTCCGTTCACGCACTTCCGGGTTGCGAAGCTCACTCATGCAATACAACTTGAGGTATATGGAGCGAACACACACACACGCTTGACATGGGTATCGAGAGCGAGCTTCCAAGGAGTGATTATGAGTCAGGTCGGTAGCACTCCTTCGTGGGTCACTGAGCTGTTGCATAGTTGTGTCTGGAGGATCATGCCCGCACGTAGCTCAACCATGCACATGAACAGTACCGGAATAGAGTACAAAATGTTCCTGATCAGCGTTTTGGACCAACAGAAACGAGCACACGGCACGAATACCGCTCTGGCTACCTCTTACAGCTCGATGAGTCCAACTTTCCATGTGCAGCGAGACAAATCAAGACGGCGCTGTCAATGTACATTAGGCAGACGAAAACCAGCAGAGCGAGATACCGAAGGATGTGACGAATCCATGTTCGACGTGCAAGCTATGTATGTGTTATGGAACCAACAGTCAAGACACCATGTCTGTCAAGAACGACGTCAGCTTGGATAAAAATTCTCCGAATGTTGGAACGATCAAGACATGTAACGTACCATAAGAATGCGTTCACAAAGGCCTCACCTCCTTTGCCATAGGACCCTTTGGGCTTTGTTCGGTCTCGAACTCCACCTTCTGCCCTTCGGGGAGCTCTCTAGAGCCACTGGACTACCATATCTTCATATCAGTCTGTATGTCAAGTGTGTGGGGACGATGGCAAAAGCGACAAAAGAGAAGCAGCGTACCGCGATATCGCCGGAGTGAACGAAAAGGTCCGGCCCGCCACCATCTTGTTCAATGAAGCCGAAGCCTTTCTCGCTGTTGAACCACTTCACTGTTCCGGTCGGCATGGTGTTTGTGGATGGATGTCAATGCGTCCGAACGGCGATGTTGGAATACGATAGAAGGAAGCAATGAAGATTTGTCAAAGGGTTGGAAGCAGATATGCTTATGACTACAGCTGCCACCTGAGTATGACGCCCCTCAAACACCGTACATCGCCCTTCTGAGGTCATACCCTCGATGCAGTAGGCGCGCAGCTTCGCTGTCATATGATGATGCGATATACAGATCTTGTGCAGACGTAGGTCACTCTCTGCAATTCACTCGGCTGGTAGCCGGCCTCATGCATGTTATCAGCCCACTTATGCATCCGAATGGGGAACATGCACAGCACCGCTCGGGCCCACTTGGGTGCTGCATGCACTCATGTGGTGCATGCATGAGTTGCGTATAGCGAACGCAACTCATCTGACAGACCCCAGAGGAAGCAATCGAGCAGCATGCCGAGTTTACATTGAAAGTGGTAGTAGACAGGATCCCATTCATGCCATGCGACCTCGGAATCCACCCCAATAATCGCCATGTTGATCGTCAGTCATATCTGAGCATCTTGGCTGTTCTCGGTCCTGCTTACTACCCCACGGCCAGATGGGGATCATGCAGACCTCATCGACGTGGCAGCCGGTGCACCTTTTCCAAGTCGTCCAGCCGAGCCAATCCTTCAGCTCCGTCACCAAATTCAAACCTTCGTCCAGCGTCTGCGCTGCAGCGGCATTGGAGAGGGACTGGCATATGCCTCTGTGAGTGGCCTTCACAGCGATCGCAGCCGTGGAATTGCAGGAGACTGCTGCAGGCGACAAGAATTGCTCGGCGCAGCGAGCAATCTCGGATGATGCGTTGCGATCGCCATAGTCGATGAAAGGTCTCAATGCGCGATCAACGCCCGCTTGCAGGGCAGGCAGTGAAGATATGTTGCTATCAGCGAGTGACGCTATGCGGCTGGCATAGCGTCCGACAATCATGTCGGTGACCGCCTGCCAGTCGACTGCTTCGGGAGTGGTCGTAGATGTTGTTCCAGTGAGCATGGTCCTCACGTCTTCGCGAATACTTTCCGTGATGGCAGAGTCATTTACGACCCGCGGCAGACCAGCACCGTTCCAGTATGTCCCATTTGCGTAGGCATAGACACTGACGAGAGAGTCATAATCAACACTGACGCGATTGCCGCCAATACCATCGAACCGTGCAGCTACAGCTTGATAGTAGCTCAGCTGGTCGCCACTGTCTCTTGAACCTGGTCCACCACCTTGTAGTTTCTTTTGCTGCTTGATGCTGACCACATCCAAGTTGTCTTCGAAAGAACAGAGGATGACCTCGAAGCCAGCTTCCATACGAAGAACGCCATCAATTTTGCCTTCCCACTCATTCTCTACGCTGTTGCAAAGCTCCAGCGCTCGTAATGAATCGCCGGGAGGTCCGCCTGGCCCGCGACCAGGTTTTTGGTTGGGAGACTGTTCATGTGATCCAGGGGTCCGCAGTATCAGATCCTGTACGTCGAGGGTGCCTTTGTCCGACTTGGCCGCTGATTGGCCATCTACGTATAGCAGGCGGAGTTCTCGGAGGGTACGGTACGTGTGAAGATATCCAGCACATGGCTCCTCGTCTAATTGAGACCTTGCGTGATATGGAGCATAGTCCTTTGGATCAGAGCCTTCGCGCTTTCGTCGTCTGTCGTCCAGTCCTAAGCCTCTATCGGATGTGACGAGAGGGGTTTGTTGCTTGCGAAACGCAGCGTGATCAGGCGGCGGATGTTCTCCGTACGGTCCTCCAGGCGACGGCGGCGGCGGCCCTTCCTTACCGGGACGGCCACGACCACATCTAGCGAAATTCAATGCATGCTCTGGCTCAAACGCCAACCACTGCGTTCCATTGATAGCTCGCGGTGAAGAGGTCCCGTGGTAAAACTCCGTGCTGGCCGGGACTGTAGCAAGAAAGACAGACATTCCATTGTGATCGAGCGACGAGCCCCACTGGCGCATCGCATGATGCACTGAGTTGAAGATGTAGTTGGCATTGCCCAAAGCTACATCCGGCGATGGGTCAGCGGTCGCGATAGCTGGAAGTGCCAGAAGATATGCTGAAAGTGTCAGTGTCGAGAGCATTGTATTAGTGGTACGGCAGGACCGCATGAATGTCAATTCACAGATGGCGGGCTAGCATCTTGCTTATGGCTTGCAACTACGTGCAAGCAGGCAGCCACCTACCTTCGCGATGCCGGCATCGGCTGTTATCAGCGCTGTTTCTGTATAGCTAGAGGATCCAAGCCCTATCGTTGCCACGCGGCATACCGCGTGGTCCTGCCCGGCATCGCTTCGGCTCCTATCATTGTCAACATGAACATGCTGAGAATGGTACGCGAATGGTTGCCTAGAAAACCCGCGCGTAGCGACAATAGATGGGAGTGTTGTCGTCGCTGTTTTGGAAGAGGAATGAGTGTGTCCCCAACGCGAAATCCTGTGAGAACAGATGATTCGAATGTTTCAATACGGGCTCTAGACTTATGGCGACAGCACAGTATGCAGGACCTCGAGAGCAAAGCAATCTCATCGCTCTCAACTCGCTAGCTATCTGCCAATTCTTTGGAAACAACCATGCAAATGCGTGCATCTCTTAACACTATACATGTATTATAGTAAAAGTGGCATACACTAATTCATGCGCTCATTTATCGGCCTGGGGTTGGGATTGGAGTAAGCCGACATCAGCTTGATTTTGTGCCATCAAAGTAACGATATGCTTACCCGGTGAATTGCACAGTGGATGGTATTGTCCTAATTCAGAGATCAGGACTCTTGATGTGTTTGGATAGCACTGTCAGTGTTAGTGTTGATGGGCTGGGGCTCGGAAATCCGAGATTGCGATCCTTAGGGCTGATCCTGCAACACACGGTGCATATAATTGATACTTTAGCGCAAGACAAACAGTCAAATAGACGACCATTTCAACCTCATGATATCTCGAATCTTTCAAATTTTACTCATCATTCGTTGTTCGCTGGTCGAGCCTTTCGCAACAGCCACCGCCTTACTCCCAATCCCCTCTCAAAACCACAACCTCACAACCCTCATTCTAATAAACCACAACTTCAAGACTCTCGTTATACCGTCAACACACCGCAACAATGCACCTCCTCCACCCCCTCCTCCTCGCCACTCTAACAACCGCCCTCCCCTCCCCCTCCCTCTCTCCTCGCGCAACCACCACCCAACTATGTGGCAAGCCGAACGCCTCACAGCTCATCCCCTCCTCCCCCTGGATCGTCTTCAGCATGAACTACAATTACCAAAAAATCTCCGGCTCCTCGTGCGCGACCTACGAATCCATCTCCGGAACCGGCGACTCCCAGAAGATGAAATGGCGAGTCGACTGGGACATCGCACAAGACTCCAATGCCGATTTGGTCAAGGGTTACGAGTTTGTAGGACTGACACAGAATCTCGAGACGCGGTTGTCGGAGATTGCGAGTATTCCGGCGGAGTGGACGTGGGTGAGGTCGAATGAGACTGCCTATAAAGGTAAACTATGGGAACTTTGGCCTGTTGAGATGTTGTTATGCTAATTCAGATCGACGCAGGAAATGTCGCCTTCGACTTCATGACATCCGACACCAAAGGCGACAGCACCAGTAGTTCTGCGCAAGAGCTCATGATCTGGCTCCGCTACGAGGGCGGACAGCTCCCCATCGGCTGGATTGACGGGCCTGTGGCGACCATCGACGGCTTGTTTGGCAAGGATGGCTGGAAGCTGTATCAGGGCAAGAACGAGGACACAGGAATCACTGTGTCTTCTCTGCTTGTGGACATTGACAACCAGTTCCGTGGTGAGTTCCAGGGTGATCTCCGGGACTGGCTCGTTGCCATTAGCAAACAAGGTGTTTTCTCTGAAGACACTTATGTCAACGTTGGCAATGGTGGTATGGAGCCGTTTTATGGCAAGGTTAGCTTTGAGAACGAGCTGGGATTGAGGATCAATTTGTCGTGAGAAACGGAGGCTGCGAAGACAAAAGGCGATAAGGATCGTTGTTTGGTCCATTATAGCATACAACACAATTGAAAGCCTAGCACATCATCTCGAGTTGGCGAAAAAATGTTACCAGACGAAACGGTGCTTGTTGCGAAGCACTGTGCCATCAGCAAAGCGCATAGCATTCGTTAGCACTTTGTACCAGAGTGGCAACAGCAGCATGTTCACGAATGCAAGCATAACGTCCAATGGCTGCCAAGAGTGAAGTAGAAATATCATAGAATACTTGCTATCAGTAAGCTCAACGAATGTCAGCAATGGCAGGTGGCGCAACATCCCTGTGCAGCGCGGCTTCATGTACATCAGAGTCGGCCTCCTCGGGCAGCGCTGCTTGTCGCTCGAACAGACGGAGCCACCATCCTGGCGGGTCCATTGGTCGGTAGCCGTTGTGTGTGGATGGGTAGATGTCGTTGAAGAAGTACCAGACTGGGATTATGTAAGCATTGACCAGGGATAGTGAACGATTCATGCATGTGACTTACTGTGACCCACAACAATACCACACAACTCGTCCTTCGGCCAGTGGCTGTGCAGCACAACGTTGAAAGCGATCAAAACCCACGGTAGCCACGGAGCCTTGAATGTGAGTAGGCCCAAGAAGCTCAATCTGGTGTCAGGGTTTCGTCGGCTCCAGATGTAGACGAGCGTTGAGCTGAGCGTGGTGCCCAAGAAAGCCTGACTTGAGATTGGCGCAATGAAAAGGAGGGTTGTCATGGCGTAGAACATCAGCCATGCAAAGTGTGCCACGCTTGCAGCAGACTCCTCAAGCATACGCGCGTAGCGCTGGATGAAGAATATGTGGAAGAGCAGATTGAGTGACAGTGGGCCAAAATATATGAACGTCGTGAACAGCCGCCAATACTATCGAGGGTCAGATTGTATTTCATATCCGAGGGACACATGTACCTCAACATACCTGGCTTTTGTGAAACACCGCCCGATAGCTGTAGAACAGCTGGAAGGGTGTGATGATGTGACATTGCACTAGAACTCCCGTGACCACAGTCGCTGTTGTCCACCATCTTGTGCACACCGGCATCTCGAAGAACCACTGCTCCAGTGGTAGTTGTCCCAGCGGTCCATCGCCGCCGCCTAGCATCGCAGCCATGTTGACAGTCGCTTAGCCGTTGGAACGTCGGAAGGGAGTTGCGGGTATGTTTTATGGTTGCTGCAGCAAGTGTGCCCAGTGTCGAAAGTGGTAATGTGGTAGCGAATACGTTGTTTGCTTTGCCTCGCTTTCAGTGAATGTTGTTGGTGCTATGTGTGTTGATAATGATATCCGGCGCAAAGGTGGCCAGATAGATGCAAGTGACGTGTAGCGTTTCACGAGCCAAATGGACAAGTCAAGCCTCAGCCTCACAAAGAGCCGACACCGACACCGACACCGCCCCGCAATGCAGGGTCCACGCGGAAACTGCCGCTTGCCGCTGCAACGCTGGATGCTGATGCTTGCCAAACCAAAACATTGAAGCCGCCCGCTGGACTGAAGGAAGCAAGCCTGCCCGAGCGCGAGTCCAACGCGCCCGCAGACATTCAATACCACAACATCACAACAAGACGAAACATACACAGCACATCCATCGCACGGCTTGGAATACTCTCCCGATCACCGCACTAGCTACCATCGTCCGGTTCTACCTCAATTGTTCCTCCCGGACCCGGCGCATCGACGCGACGCGATCTTGACCTGGCATTGGCCTCACGTCTCACAACCACAACACGCCTTGGATCTTTGTCGCGTACCCCATAAGTCATTTTCGCGACAAGCGCGCATCGAAAAAGAGCAGGTGCGCATATCTGGAAGCCATGGCGCGAACACAAGCGAGCTCTGCAGCTCAAAGAGGACGACCAAGCACAGGCAGCAAAGGCAGACCGAGCGATGCCGGCAAAAGCAGACCTAGCGAATCTGGCAAGAAAGTCACAAAAGCGCCTCGAAGGAGCAGTGGTGGAAAAGCGCCAGGTATGTTGTCACTGCGAACCAGCAACTCCGGCGCAAGGAGTTAACGCGCGTACAGCAAGTCCCAGCACTCGCAAAAAGCCGCGCTACAAGCCCGGTACCGTCGCATTGCGCGAGATTAGAAGATACCAGAAGTCGACGGATCTTCTGTTACTCAAATTGCCGTTCTCGCGTTTGGTAAGTCACGCGCTCATTTATCAGTCATCATACAAGCTGGAACACTTAATCTAACATACTGTAGGTCCGTGAAGTAGCATATAATGTAGCGCCAGCTTCATTAGAAGGCCATCGATGGCAATCACAAGCCATCCAAGCGCTTCAAGAGGCCGCCGAGGCTTTCCTCGTTCATCTTTTCGAAGACACAAACCTCTGCGCGCTGCATGCGAAACGCGTCACCATCATGCAGAAAGACATCCAGCTCGCCCGACGACTACGAGGAGCTCTATGAAATTGAGGAAGCTGAACGAATCCTGTCAATTGGCATGAATACTGGGCAGGGTCTCTGCGGTCGTTCTTGACGACTTTTTGTATCGTCTGATTTTAGCGGTGGAGTTGGAGGTGTCTTTTTCCTTTTGCTTTGGAATTCCTGTCATGCCGTTCATTGCAGCTGGCTATTTTGCACAAGCTTTCAGTCTCCGGATCTGTGACCGTGGGCTTGTAATCGAATTTGTTTACGAATGCAGAGCTTTGATTGTGTTTCTTGGATGTACACTGCTTTTACTCAATATTCCATGCCTCTATCATTACCGTCTACTACAGTCGATACAACTTAAAGAATCAGGCGATAGGAGGGCTTTGGATGAGGCGCGGCTCCAACCGCCATAATCAGCGTAATCAGGATATTAATCGGTGAATCAGATATGGACCTAATCACGGTCGGTGCGGCCTCCACTTGCTAATTTCTCTCGGTGGAATATACCTAGCTAGGCTTTTTCAAGAGCTTGTAGACATTGTATGTGTGAGAGAGGCAGGCCGGCAGGCCACACTGTACATGCCAGCTTGCAACGATCTTCGAACGGAATCAAGTAGAGTACCACGAAATACCTTGGAAACAGGCATATCTTGATGTACGTAAATACACAAGATCAAAACAGAATGGTACTTAATGCACGCACTGTGCGTTAACATGTGATCATCACGAGCCGCGGCGTGCAGACAGAGCCATGACGTAAAAAGTGGTTGGCGAAATCCACCCGACTTTCTTGCTGGCGGGCACGTGTTAGCTGAGACAAACATCACCAGGTTGTATCACACCTCACCTGCACTTCTGCCTACTTCCAGTTACCTTCCTTGAACCTGAGTTCACATCATGCAAAACAGCAGACTTTGTCTAGCCTAGTTATATCTTTCCGCTACCTCTGATAGGAGCACGTTTGACGGCGATCTCACCGCAAACATGTTACCCTACATCAATATCCGTATGTGTCATTGAAACTCCCACACATATACGATAACGACGGCTGACCAGGGCCTTTCAGCCTTCGAATATGGCGCCAATGTTCTAGGTGCCTCGACCGACGAGCTGAAGCTTCTCTTCTCCTTCCTGCTCTCGTATCCCTTGGCCGGTGTGCTCAAGCGCCTACCCGACAACAACCCCAAATTGAAGAACTGGTTCATCATCTTTGTCGCCGTATTCTATCTCGTGGGCCTATTCGACCTCTGGGCTGGTCTGGCTCTCATTATCGCTGATGCAGCCGCCACCTACCTCATCGCCGCTTACGTGGAGGGTCCTTACATGCCATGGATCGGCTTCGTAGTCATCATGGGCCATATGAGCGTTTCGCATATTGAGCGCCAAAATGCCGACGCCCCCAGCTCGATAGACATCACTGGAGCGCAAATGGTCATGGCGATGAAGCTGACAGCCTTCTGCTGGAACGTCTGGGATGGCAAGCAAGATCAGACCGAGCTCAACGACTACCAGCGTGAGCGAGCGCTGAAGGAGTTACCCAGCCCTTTGGACTTTGCAGCCTACGTTGCTTTCTTCCCTGGTCTGATGGCTGGTCCTGCGTTCGATTATGCCGACTACCGTCGCTGGTTGGAAACTTCGATGTTTGACTTGCCACCCGGCACCGACCCTTCCAAAGCTCCACCTACTAGGAAGCAGCGCAAGATCCCTCGTAGCGGTACTCCAGCTATGATAAAGATGGTGACCGGGCTTGCTTGGATTCTGACTTTCCTCGTTGGCTCAGGCTACTTCACCCCGGACACTTTCCTCACCGACAAGTACAAGCAGCTGAGCCTCCCATCGCGCATCTTTCAGATGTATATGATGAACGTCATAGCTCGCACCAAATACTACGGTGTCTGGACCTTGACGGAAGGTGCATGCATCATGGCTGGTATAGGATACAAAGGCCTGGATCCGAAGACTGGAAAGCCCAACTGGGACCGCCTGACCAACATCCGACCACTGGGTGTTGAGCTTGCACAGAACAGCCACGCATATCTCGGAAACTGGAACATTAACACAAACAACTGGCTTCGCAACTACATGTTCTTGAGGGTGACGCCCAAGGGCAAGAAGCCGGGTTTTAGAGCCACCTTGGCAACCTTCGTCACCAGTGCTTTCTGGCATGGATTCTACCCAGGATACTACCTGACCTTTGTGCTCGCGGCCTTTATGCAAAACACAGCGAAGAGTGAGTTCCCTTTCTGCAGACCAAGAGATACCAAGATCACTAAAAAGCCCTCACAGACGCCCGCCGCCTCCTACGCCCCTTCGTCCTTTCACCCGACGGCACCAAACCACTCCCAACCAAGCGCTACTACGACGTCTTCTCCTGGTTCATCACACAATTCGCCTTCTGCTTCGTCACCTCGCCTTTTCTCCTACTCACCCTGTCTGATAGTCTCCGCGCCTGGGCCGCAGTCTGGTTTTACGCCATCATCGGCGTCAGCATCTCCGGCGCCTTCACTCTTTCGCCTGGTAAGCGCTGGCTGCAGCGCAAGCTCAAGGCTCGCGGACAGCGTCCGAACTTGCAGCGCGCTGAGAGCCACGAGTCTCTTCAAGGCGCTACACTGGGCGTGCCGACGGATCCTGGTGTCGAATTTGACGAGATGGTGGATGAGATTGTGGAAGAGGTCAGGAAGAGGAGGGGCGGCAAGCCTTTGCCCAACCCGGCAGAGGTGAGGAGACAGGTTGAGAGGACGTTGTCTGCAAAGTCTCAAGAGGCGAAAGAAGCTTTGGCTTCCGAATCTGCAAAGGCAAAGTAAAGTGGGGTAGAAGAGAACAAAATCGCGATATGCATACCAGTAGTGGTCTACGCTGGAGGGGGTATCTCATGCTATAAAACAAACATTTCAATCGCAAAACAGACAAACCGATCCCATAACACCACGCAATGCACCCTTCACCTATGCAACCTGCTAATCGCAACAACAGGCCTCTTCGACCCCTCCACCTCATCCAACGGCCAAGCTCCCGGAACACGCTCGCCAACAAGCGTATCGCGCCTGTTCCCAGCAACTCCCACAACCGGCGCCTCCGCCACAACCCTTCTCCCATGATATCGCGCCGGCCTCGGCCTGACATCCACCACTTTCCCTTTGCCCTTGCCCACATACCGCACCCGCTCCGCCTGCTTCAGCGCCCCAGACCAGTCGGCAGCAGCTGTCTCTTCCGCAAGTGCATCGGCCACAGCTTCGTGCTGGAAGCTTTCGCGGCGAGCCCAGCGCTGGCTTGTGACGAGAGGCGAGGGGAAGGCGTCTGCGTCGTCGACGTCGGAGAGCGGGGAGCGCTCTTCTTCTTCTTCTTCTTCTTCTTCTTCTTCCTCATCCTCTTTGTACAAGATTGACGGCAGATTGTAGTTCCAGCGCGGAGCGAGCGCAGAAGCGGCGGTAATGGCGCGGGCGAAGTGCTCTTTTTGAAGAGGTTGTGAGCAGGGCGGCGGGGTTCGCTTGAGAGCCGTTTTGAGCGGAGTGGGAGGCGAGACGGGTTGTTTCCTGTTCTTCTCCGCGGTCGCTTTGCGCGGAGTTGAGGTGGGTGGGCCTGAGATGACCACGGGAGTAGCGAAGCGCACCTGCGGTGGCGTTGCAGGCGCTCGTGCTGGGGACGCATCGCTCGAGGAGCCACCATATACCAGAGGGGGAGTCCGTGGAGAGGGCGTCGTCTCAGGCGGAGCAGAAGGCGATGGTGCAGCTCCCTTCGCCTTCAGACTCATCTTCCTCGCCAAGAAAGCAGAAACCCTCTGCCATCCCTTTTTCCTCTCCTCCTTCTCTCCCTCCAGAGGCGCAGGCACGACCTCAGCTTTCACCCTCTCCATCTCCCTCTCAACCCCCCGCATCTCCCTCCGCCCCCCAATAACAGTCGGCGCGTCCACAAACGGCCCCCCAAAAACCCTCCTCTCCAGCACCGCATTCCCCGGCAAAGGCGCCTTGAGCCCCAGCCCCGCCCGCCGGCGAATATCCCGCGCCGTGGTCCCCGCGCAGAAAGGCGAGAAGTTCTCCCCCAAGTCGAGGGTGGGCGACTTGCGCATGAGCCGCGTGGGAGCACGCTCGTAGTGCGCGTGCATGTCGAGGTACGTCCGCGGGGCGTTCTCCGGGGCGTGCCCGATGCTGTGTCGCAGCGGCGAGGAAGGCAGCACCGCTGGACGTGGGGCTCTTTTGGGCCAGGAGTGTCTGGCAGGGCTCTTGGGCGCAGCACTCTCCGTGGCAGCGACAAGACTCCCAACTTGCGAGCGAACGGGCGTATGAGCGACAGCGTGCACCATCGCAGGCGCTCTCCTCGCGGTCTCGCCCTGCCAGCGCATCTGCATCTCGCTGGTCGTCGGCACCGGCGATGGCGACGGCAGCGCAGGCAGCACGTCCGACTCCTCGTCTTCGTCCTCCTCCGGGATTGCACTGGGAATGCGCGAAGGCCGTCCACGCAGAGGGGCGCGAACAGGGTGAGCCATTATGGACTCGTTGCGGAAAGCCCAGTTCTCGAAACCGACGTCCCGGACAGCTCTGCCGCGCATGTTGGGGCGGGCGGCGAAGGGAGCAGCACCACCAGTGCCGCTGACGCCCTGCAATCTGCTGGAGTTAAGGGCAGGGCGCGATGCTGGTCCAGGGCGAGAGTAGACGGGAGCAGAGCTGGTAGGGCGTCTGCTAGGCCCAGGGCCAGGGATGTTACTCCCGGTGGTGGTGGTGGTTTTGTCCTTTGGACGGGAGGCGATGGGAGCAGCACGTGGGTATAAGCTCCTTTCCCAGGGCTTAGGTTGCTGGGGTGCTGCGATGGGCTGGTTGGTATTAGCTCGAGTAGCTCTGTGGTGAGAGCCCACAGGACGAGCGGTCTTGTTCTCCATGGTTGCAGGATGTTAAGTCCAGAGGGTTTGATATGAGCATGCAGAGATAGAGAATGCAGATGAGATACAGAATACAAGAACGCAGCAGAGACAGAGACAACGAGGCTTATGAGGAGATCCTGCTGAGCAGACGGCCAGCAGAAAATCGCATCTTCCTCCATTGCAGTAGACTTTTTTCTTCTCTGTGGCGGTGCTCTTCGATATAGGTCGAGGGCAAATGGTATGACCAGGTGAGGCTAGCTGTATATGTGCTGGGGGTGTGTAGTCAGCATAGCGTGGTCAGAGGACTGCGACGAATGAGAATGGCAGGAATTCCAATCTTACACTCAAAAGCCAGACAAGTCGTTTCTGGCCTCATGCTTACAACAATAACGCATGACCGCAAACCTGACACCACGGAAGATGCGCCTCGGTCCAAAAGATAATAGTGCTAGACAACTTTTGGTATAATCGTAGGTAAGTGTTCATCTATAAGGGGGCAGGAAAGCAAAAGTCATATTCGTTCATCGCCCTCGAATCACACAAAGGCATGTCGTTCGCCGCCGCTTTTCATGAGTGGCAAGCCACGAAAATATTCTTTCCAGTCGCAACAACATCCTAAACTTTCGCTTCCCCGGGCTTTTCCAACGAGCTAGCCAGTCATGGCTGGCGGAAAGAGAAGTCGCTCGTGGTGGTTGGAGAAAAGATGATGCATGCATTGTGGTCATTTATTTGCGCTCAGATGGGTGCTATCGTTTTGCTCGCTCGAGAGTGGTGCGGCAGGCATAAGGAAATGCGCTTAGCGGCCGGAAGAGGCGCGCTTGATGATTTCGCTCTGCTCGATGTCGTCGGCGTCGTTGGCCTGGATGTCGATGGCGAGGCCGTTGAGGGAGCGCTTGAGGGCTTCCTTGGAAGAAGAGTACATCATGCGGGGCTGTGCGGGTGATATTAGTACAAAGAGCGATATGCAGCATGCACATTCCCTGGTGCTTCCAAAGTGGATCACTCACGTATTGAGTGGCATCATCAGGCACCCAGCTGATGAAGGTGATCTTGTTGCGCTTGCCCTCGCCGTTGGGAGCGTCGTACTCGACGTCGTAGACGGCGTAGCGACCGCCAATGCCGGGGTTGCCCTTGCGGTCGTTGCTCTTGGCGCTGATGAGCTTCTCGCGGAAAGCCTCGTAGTTGTCCTCGCTAGACTTCTCCTCGACGACAATCTCCTTGTAGTCATCGGAGATCTTGTAGATCACCCACTTGAGGCTCTTGCCGAGCTTGAGCTCGTTGAAGGCAGTGATGCACTCGGGAGCGACGGAGACACTGTAGGAGGGGTGTTAATGGTGGTCGGATTGAGGTTGGGTGGGAGGGCTCGAGTCAGGCTCGTGTCTGGTGGGACGGAGGAGGCAGGTGGTGAGTTGAGGGATAGCCTGGCGGTGAATGAACGTACCCTGAGGAAGCCTGTGAGGTTGGTGGTCAGCATAGCTATCCTTCTCTTATGCGATACACCATAGCGACACATACCATGATTCCAGTCTACGCTTGGTATAAGATACTAGAGTTTCGGGTTGGAAGAGCGAATCTAGAAGGTAGTGGGTCAGCCTCACGGAGTCAACGAGAGCGCTTTCGTAGGCGCGGCGAGGGGCATGATAGGCGAATATATATCGCGTGGGCCACGGCTTGCTGCCTGCGGTGGTGGTGCTTACTTGGGAGGAGGTTGCGTATGCGTGTGGGTAGGCGGTAGAATTGTGTACGTGCGTGGTAGGTGGGTGGTGATGGTGGAGGGGGAACTTGTTTGGTCCGTGACGATGCGAGTCCCGCAAGATTCCCAGCATCAGCCACTTGGCCCTCGAAGTTGTCTGGTGGGGCACCCTTCCGACTTCTGCCTTCAACGCCTCTCTGAAGAGTGGGGGTGAAGCGAGAAAAAGGAATCATGGTATTAATATGGAAAGAATGTATTTTGCTGCACAATATTGATATGGTGTTTAATCATTGACAGCGACGAGGTACGTTTGCACATTTTTAAGTTAAGCTTATGAATCGCCAATTTCACATGGCTCTATACTGTTCAATACGCATTACGATCCCTTTCGATCTCCTCATCTTCCTCCTTGACATCAGGACAATCAATGCTATTCGCCCTCCACATGCAAATCAAAGCAAAGCAGAAAGCTCGCCATCATCACCATCACAATCCATCTACACCGTCCCCGCAATGCTCAACTCTCGAATCTGGCCCAGCACATCCTCCACTCGTGCGTCGAGATCACCGCTGGCATACTGATCGCGCGTCGAAGCATCGAGGTACTGTTGCACTTGCGCCATGCGGCTGTAGGCTTCCGCGCAGAAGCGTAGTTGGATCTTGACGAGCGCTTCGAATGTGGGGTCGAGGTAGGGGACTCTGTTGTTGAAGTAGAAGTGGTTAGTAATTAGCCCCGATGGCGAATACGATATTATCCATCTTGTCTTTCCACATACCTGAGATCAATCAACTGCGGCAACTCGCTCATCAACTGCTCGTTCAACTGTTCGTATGCTGCCTTGGCCTGTTCCAACTTGTCAGCCTGTTTTCTCATGAACTCTTCTTTCAGTGGTGCCATGATTTCTTCCAGCTCGCTTGGCTCGAAGAAGGGTCTGCTTTGGTTATTGGGATTGCTCTTTTGCCGCGGCCAAGTGCCTCCGCGCGTTGAGGCGGAGTCACTGACGGGCGGACCTGGGATGATAGTGGAGGTGGACTGGGCTGAATAGATGCTGGAGGTGCGGCTTAGGTCGTCGACTGAAGTGGTTGAAAGAGCGCTGGTGATGAAGGAATCGGGTTTTGGGCGCGCGGGACTGGATTGTGTGGACGGAACGTCTTGGTCCTCAGTGGTGGGAAGAGCAATGCCCGTGAAGCTGCGGGCCTCACTGCTTGGACGCAGGGGGCTGGAGTGGGTGCTCGTAACGTCTTGATCCTCATCTTCATCAGGTTCCGAATTACGTCGGGGCGAGAGAAGTGTCGAGTAGCTGCTGATAATGCTGGAAGTCCTCGCCAGTAAAGTCCGCCCAGTACGTCTGCCTCGAGTTGGAGTCAAGAGCAAAGCATCGTCTTCATTTCCAAATCCAGGATCCGAGTCATCTTCATCCAAGCCCAGTCCAAGTCGCTGCCTGATGCCGTTGAGGGCTTTAGGCGGCGAAGGAACTCCAAGATCAGTATCATTGTCGACGCTGAGCACAGAAGCGTTGCTCTCGCGTATAGTCAAGAAAGAGCCAGTGGGGGAAATGTCACCACCAGGATAAATGAAATTGAAGATGCTGACCATGTCCTGTTCTTTCTCGGTGCGCGGCAGCTTAGCCGGGTCTTTGTCGGGCTTCTCTGTAAGCCTCTTAACTTTTGAGCGCATCGAGTCGTAGTCAAGCATCTTGTGGTTTCGCTTTTTAATGCCTGTCCGTCCTTGTCAGTCTCCCTCCTACAACCCCAAAGCAGCACAGATGTCCACTTACACTCGTTGATATCCGGGAAGTATGCGCAAAAGCGATTGATAGGCTCCAGCACGGTCGTCCTGTAGATGAAATCCATGAGCTCTCCATAAGCATCCATATCCGACCTGAGCACTCCCGCGAAGCCCTCGCGCGCGCCTCGATTCATCTGCCACTCGACCACGCGCAGCTCTTTCTGGTCTTCGACACCCTTGTCCCAATCCCACGCATATTTCCTGAGGTCAGAGGGCACACACCTGTACGGGCCATCCAGCGCTTTCACCGTCTCCGCATCCAGGTCCTCGACCGCTTGCTTGTAGCTGCGGCTGACGCCGTCCGTGGCGCCGCTGTCGCCGTAGAAGGCGTCGATGGTCTCGGCGATGCGCATTTGCGAGGCCGTCATGGCGCGCAGCGAGTCGAGGTAGCCTTTGGCTTCTTTCTGCAAGCGGAGCGAGGCGGATTCTAGAGTGCGGTAACGGCGCTCTTCGACTTCGTATTGTCGGTCGCTGGTCTTTTCCACTTGGCCGGTCTTCATCATGACCTGGGTGGTCGCGCGACCGACCTATTCCTCACTGTTAGAGTGCTGCTGAGTGATTTGGAGGGTATCTCTAGGCAACCTACATTCTTCTTGAATCCGGACCACGACATGGTGGCTGTTGTGTTGTGCCTTTTGTGAGGGTGCTGTTAAACGAAACCGCGGTATTTGAAGGAGAAACGAGGATTGAGAGTGTTGTGACCGGCTAGGCAGTCAATATGAGGGGAGAGAATGGGTTTGTTGCGATCGTCGCAAACAACAGTGGCCCTACTCCCCACGCAGTAGTAGTCAGTCGTGGCTGTGAAGTCTAGCGGGCAAGCTTGGCGGGATGGATGCCGTTCTGTCCGTGACGTAGCGCTTTCCGAGTGCGGCGTGTGTTGGTCGAGTGTTGTTTGTGTTGTTATCAAATGTTTTAGTTCTGGTACAGGTAATGGAAGTTGTTTCGCTGTTTCGCTGACTTTTTGTCGCGAGGTCGAATTAAAGTGGCTGCACCAAGTGTGCAGTCAAGTAGGGAAGGTGAGATCTGAGGAGGCAAGAGCGACCGGGCAGCATCAACAATCACTTTTAGAGAAAGTCAAAACTCAAGCCTCACTTTCTTCACGTCTCAGAAGCAAAACAAACAGCTTTTTCACAGCAACATCAATCTTGTTGAATGCTAGGATGTATCTGGTCTGGTATATATATTCTCATCTCATCTCAATTTTCGCCATCGTCATGCTCGTCCGTTGAAGCCATTGTTCCATCCGACACCAAGTTTTTTGTGAAACGCCTCCCGCAAAAAGCCATAAACAAAAAAGGAAACCACATTCACATCAAGACACACACACTCGACATCTAGTACAGCACACGGGTCATGATTCTGCTTCCCAGGTCCTCAAGGCTGGTGTACAAGCCCTTGATGTCGTTGATGTTGACGTCCGAGATATCGGCCATGAGGTACGCGACGTCGCCTCTTGAGTCGGTCATCTGCTTGTCGACGTTGTGGTCGCCGAGGATCTCGTTGACTTTGCGCAGCACACCGGGGACATTCTTGTGGATGTAGACCACACGCACGTGGTTGGGCTCGTCCTGGGTGAGCGAACGCAGAGAGACTTCGGGAAGGTTGACGGCGCCGATGGTGGTACCCTGGTTCACGTACTTAACGAGAGCCTCGGCCACTTCCACGCCAATGGCGCTCTGCGCCTCCTCGGTCGAGCCGCCGATGTGGGGAGTCAGGAGGATGTTCTTGAGCTTGCGGAGCTCTTCGGTGAAGTCGTTCAGCTCGGCGTTGAAGTTGGGGCCGTTTCCACCGGGCTCGTTGGGGTAGACGTCCAGAGCGGCACCACCGAGCTTGCCAGCCTGCATGACCTTGATGAGGGCGGGGATGTCGACGACGCTGCCACGGGAGGCGTTGAGGAGGTAGGCGCCGTTGCGCATCTGGTCGAGCTCCTTTGCGCCAATCATGCCCTTGGTGTCCTCGATCTCAGGAACGTGAAGAGTGACAAAGTCGGCGGCACGAAGCAGGTCCTCGAGCTTAGGCACCTGAGTAGCAGTTCCAAGACCCATGAGGTTGACGACGTCGTAGTAGATGACCTTCATGCCCATTGCCTCCGCCAGTACTGAAAGCTGGCTGCCGACGTGTCCGTAGCCAATGATTCCAAGAGTCTTTCCACGCACTTCCCAGCAGCCTGCTGAGACCTTCGCCCAGACACCGTTGTGCAGTTCCATGCTCCTGTCACCCAGCTGTCTCGCCAGGCAGATGATCTCACCAATCATCAACTCAGCGACGGAGCGCGAGTTTGAGAAAGGCGAGTTGAAGACAGCAATACCGTTCTCAGCAGCATACTGCAGATCGACCTGGTTGGTACCAATGCAGAAGCAGCCAATGACAATGAGGTTCTTAGCGTGCTTGAGCACGTTGGCAGTGAGCTTGGTCTTGGATCGGATACCAATGACGTGGACGTCCTTGATCTTCTCGATCAATTGATCTTCAGGGAGCGAGCTCTTGAGGGCCTCAACCTGGTACTTTTGTCCCTTGAGGATGGCCTGGCCAGTCTCGTTGACGTTCTCGAGGAGCAGGACCTTGATGTCCTGGGTGTCGAAGGGCTTGAGCTGCTTGGACTGTGTTTGCGCCTTGCGTGCACTGAAGCTGTTCATGGGGCTATGGAAGGTGGCAGTGGGGCTGGTAGAGACCTCGTTGGCGCCGCCAAAGGAGTTCGAGACGGAGGGAGAGAGGGCATCATCGGCGTTGCCGCCGCGAACGGGGATGTCGCGGGCTGCGGTGGGCATTGTGGTGGGAGAGAGTTAGAGGGGATGGGTGGTGTAGA
>Ga0265797_10004465_pt1 | contig 21330 bp, 17 predicted proteins | sample P2T30metagenome_FD_192433 | JGI IMG/M metagenome (GOLD analysis project Ga0265797, IMG submission 192433) | Plant litter microbial communities from East Loma Ridge, Irvine, California - P2 T30 | ecosystem: Environmental > Terrestrial > Plant litter > Unclassified | place: USA: California...
CCTACGACCGGTCTCCAGAATCCCGGCACAACACCTCCAGTAAAGATGACGGGAAAGGGCCAGGCAACACCAGCCAAGGTTCCGTCGATCAGAAGACGAAGCTCTCGGAAGGCCGAGTGACCATACAGTGTAGTGTCGTTGCCGAATGCGGTAGTGTCTGATGACAGTACGTTGCTCCACCAGAACTCTTCAGCGGCCTGCCCACAAGCGGAGATCGAGAAGACAGCTTTCTTGGCGTTCTTTGGGAGTGTAGCACTGTTGACTGCTCTTGTTTCCGGGACGACGAACGCACTCGACGCATCCTCGCCAGACTTTCGTGCTGAGATTGGAATGATGACATCTGCGGGCTCGATCACGTCATCGGCAGTAAAGAAGGTCGCGGTGAGCGTGGTGTTCCAGAGACCAGTATATGTATCGTCAACGATGTTGCCGAGATCAAAGATGATCTTCTGTGGCGTCTTGAACAGAGCAAGGTAGCCGCTCATGTCCTTGACATAGCTCCATATGATGCCGCTCTGAGTCGGCTCAGCGGTGGAAGTACGGAATACCTCGGTGTCATCAAGGAACATCAAAGCAAGCCGGTCGAATTGTCGGCCAGCGGAAGTGACCGTAAAGTTGATCGTGACTCTGTTGAAGCTGCAGTTCGGTGGATTGTACTGACCTACAAAAGGTTGGCCGTACGAGTAGGCAAAAGTATGGACCATCAAAGTTTGCTGGCATGCGTCAGTTGGACTCAGGACCGGTGGCGTAACCTCAAGACACTCTAGAAGGGACGATTCGTTCGTAGCACGGTTTCTCAAGGACAAGGTCTGGGAACGGGACTGCGCAAACGGGGGTGTCGTCAGTAGAGCGGAAGCAGATTGAGATAGCGTCATTAGTATTAAGAGCAGTGCTACGAGACGTGACTGTCCGTAGATGGGTGCTGCTCGTAAAGGTGATGCCAATTCTAATAATTCGCCATTGCGCCTTGCAGAAACTCCATCGCTCTTGCGCTTCCAGTTACACATGCTAAACGCCATTTTTGCAACCGGCCAGTAGTGGTTTGCTGTGTTTAACGCCGTTACTCCGTTGTCAGAGGTATCTCGGAAAAAGTCCAGGTATCTTGGTGCACCGATGAACGCCAAGTAAGAAATTCGATGTCGATATGTGATAGCCAGCTAGTTCAGGTCAGTACGTCATGGATTGGTGATAGCGCAAGGTAACTCACATCATCAATTCAAAAATGCAGCAGGTGCCTCATTCGATATGCGGCGGAAGCTTGCGGAAAGTGGGTGTTGTAGACGAAGGCTTGGGAAAAGCAGTTGCGAGGTGGGTGGTGGTATGTGTGCCGTTCCGACGTCCGCGAATTTCTTCTGTCACCCGTCGAATGCGAATGAGAGCAGTATGTCCGGCGAGCTACTATTGGCCGCCTTTGTGATTGTCCCAAAAGCGTTTAGTAGCGTTGCGGACTACTTCGTTATCTCCAAATCGTGTGCGATAATAGTTCATAAGCGCGAACTCGTCTGGAGGCAGGATATAGGATTGTGGTTGAGCGTTTAGTTTTGACCAGACTACGGCGAGACGCTTTTCGAGGAATTGAGCAAGTTGCTGGTCAACGCCTCCTTCGCTGTTTTGAGCAACGTGGACAGCCTGACCGAGAGAGAGGTAGCCATGGCCTGCTATATATTCCGTGTTACCACCCATGTTGCTGTCTAATGCAGAGTATATTGGTTGGTGATGAAGCTAAACGAGAGAGGAAGGAGCGATTGGTGATAGTAGTGTTGACAAAGATAAGGAGCGTGAGAGTCGAAATGTATGTCAAGAGAGCGGTGACGGGTAGTGAGACACGGTGCAGAATAGGTGAGGAAGTAGTGCGGACAGGTAGTCTATATACCAAGGCATATTAATAGGCAGCTTGAGAATGAGACGAACCCACGTGGAGAAACAGGCAGATCCTGAACAGCAACTCATGCAGCTCTGCAGGGTAAGAGCTTAGTCGAAGCCTCAAACAGTTGGCTCCGGGAGCGTGCCGTTTTGGGCGCTGTCAAGTTGTGAAGCGAAGGAATGGGTGTAACACCAAAGCACAGTATCATCCCGCCGAATAATGTGAGAGGCAAGGGCCCTTGTCCGCCAGGAAGTCACAAACGGCGCCGAGCTTTGCAAGGGCAGGGCGATCAACTCCAGAGTCTAGCCGAGCTAGCAGGGGGGACAGACGACGCTGGCGCCGTTCAGAGAGGAGCCCTTGTCCGGTGCTTTGGAACGTCAGAGGGCAGAGGAACGCTCGTGACCACGGGCCAATCAAGGGGGTAATGCGGCGGCAAGAGGATGATGTTAAGGCCAGGTAGATGAAAAGTGGTCTCCATCACTCGTCAGCTCAGTACCCAAAGCTCAAAGTTTGAGACTGGTGCGGTTGCAGGGTTGTGGGAACGCCGAAAACTTTAAAGGATCAACTTGCAAACCTTCCCAGGCCCTCGCAGCCAGGCGCCGACCCGTGCTGCAGGATTGTTGCCGACAAAGTTGGACGAAAAGGAAGGGCGAGCCAGTTGATGGCAGGAGAAGGGCTCACTAAAGCAGAAGACTATACAGTTGTCGTTTGCGATGTCGTGATGCAGTTGTTCGGCAGTGGGAGTGGCGCCGGGAATTACAGACGCGTCGCCAGGCATTTGAACGAGTCGGCGACTGCAGCACAGCGGAACCATGTGTGGAACCTTGTCAGATCGAATCAGGCTAATGTAAAACGTTGAAGACTGTTAGAGGCCGGATGCGTCCGCGCGATGCCAACGCCCTCGATCAGCCACTCCACCGTCAGGACGCAGGCAATTGTCCTGTCCCAAGAGTGATGTGCCCCACCGCTTTGCCAAAGGTCACCCCATGCGTAGCGAGGCGACCGGATAATGACAAGCGGTCTAAAGGAGTGTGGGTAGTGGGTTGTGAAACGGTCGTGTTGGATGGATTTCTGTAACGGAGGGCTCTCCTGTTCCACCACCTGCGCTATCGGTACCAGCGAACAGGTTCGCATACAGACAAAATGGACCCGCACGGTCGATAATAAAGCTACGCGTGGTGCCCCCGCAATTTAGAATTCAAGATGCAGAGTAGGAATACGACGTGTGAAATGCAGTACGGCACACCATGGTCCATGCTGCATGTCGAGCGAGGAGCAGGCTGGCACCCAGTAACGCCACACCTCGGGCGTGCTTGACGGGCTTTTGGAATTGCAAATGACCGGAGCGCTTGCGAGACATCACAATGATTTTCCTGGCCAAGCGAGGGTGAAGGAGTCAAGCGTGCATGGCTGCATGTGCTGCCCATGTTCCGCCCGCAAGGAGGCGTGTAGCTAGCCTGATTGGTAATGGGTTGCAACAGATGTTTGCAGGAAACACGCTTCGAGACTCCCCGAGGAAGCTCTTGGCCACAGTTGGGCTGATGCAGGCTGACGCTTCTGTCAGGCAATTCTGAGAATGTGCGCAAGACGTAATCCCTGGTCTGCCCTTGTCTTGGATCACCGCGGACATGTCGCAGCTGGCCAGAAACGCTGTCGTATAGAGAGACTGAAGGCGTTGAGGAAATGAGACGGTTCTACTCTGGCAAAGACAGGCGAGACAGAGTTGAATCCCAGCTCCACCGCCTCTGCCTCAAGCCATTCGGTCGGTGCGCCTTGACATGTCCCTCTGGCAGGATTCGTCATGCGACATGGCGATGACAAGCCTGAAGCAATGACTTTTGCGGTCAGTGACTCGGTAAACTCTGGGTCCATTCTGGGTCCATTCTAGCGCTGGTCGAAGACGGGACGTGTTGTGCGTCTTCGATGTCTTCGAGACGAGAACCATGGTGTATGGATGATGCTCGTTGGCACTACGGATTGCTCCGAGCGACAAAACCCAAGGCGGCGTGTGAGGTCTACGGATAAAGCAGAGTCGGCAGCCGCGTTAGGAAGTCAGCATGCGCGAGCGGACGATGGCGCCATGGGCATTCGTGCGGCGACGGTGAATGCTCGGGGTTCGGAATTACTATTGGCCGGGGGCGGACCCTGGCAGAATTATATGGCAATAGTGACGCTGCAACAACGTTAGGTAGCTTTGGCGAGGACTTCCGGCACCACAGCGCTGTGACAGTGAGCCTGAGTCGACGACCACCGCCCCACGTGAAGACCGATTCACCTGCCGCCGCAACACTCGCCCGCCCATGCCATGAAGCCACGAGTAGATCGCCTCTGGACTGCCCAGCTGCCGTTTGCGCGTGCCGCCAGAAGCGCCGCCTCACGACCATCAGCACCCTTCCTTCGCACCTTCTTCACGCCTACCCAATCCGGCGCCCCTTCCAGACTGGGAAATAAATCGCTCGAGCAGAGCGCCCTCCTGTTCTTCCGCTATCAACGCTCTGCCCTCGCCCGCCGCTTCCGCTCTCTGCGCTTCAAAAGTGACAAGCGCACTGTCCAGTCGCACAACCCCACGCCGCACCTAGGCAGTCCTGAGCCTGCGCTGTCGGTATCACAGCGGCTCAAGAAGCTTTCCCGCGAATATGGGTGGACGGCGGTAGGAGTGTACCTGGGACTGTCACTCATTGACTTCCCCCTCTGCTTCATAGCAGTACGCTGGCTGGGAACCGACCGGATAGGCCACTATGAGGAAGTGCTGAAAAACGCCCTCTGGAGTGTTGTCCGCATCGTCGTCCCAGACGCCGGCAAGAAGCCAGAAGAAGCAGGCATCGAGGAAACCACCGCCGAGGCCACTGCGAGAGAAGGCTACGTCGAGGCTGGACGAAGTGTAGGACACAACGGTGGGTCAAACGCATGTATGGAAAACCTTTCTCTCTGGGGCAATGAACAACGCTGACAGCAGCCACAGCAATCTGGTCACAACTCGGACTAGCCTACCTCGTGCACAAATCCCTCATCTTCTTCCGTGTGCCACTTACCGCAGCCGTCCTCCCCAAGGTTGTCAAGACCCTGAGAAGCTGGGGTTACAATATTGGCAAGAGAAAGCCAAAGACCCCGCCAGTCTAGATCTGTTCCGAACAGACTTTCACGCAACCGCCACACGGCCCATCGATATTACTCCCTGTACATTCATGCATTCACGACTCTGTAACAACATACATATGTAAGATACGAATGTAAGAAGCGTAGCTCTTTTACATTCTAGTGCTAGCGCCTCAGCAGACCTGACGTCCCATGACGTTCGATCGCAATGTACATTTTTGGTCTTTGCCACAATGTCTTGACCATAGACAGCAGCCACTGATATACTCAAATTATTCTTCTCTACCTCTTTCTCCCTTTGATACACAAGTTGGTCCAAAAGCTTTCAGTCGCCGGTGGCCCCCTTTGTAAAGCTACCGCGTTCACCTTCCGGTGAAGAGTCGTCAATTCCAACGTTAAATCCGGCATCTCACAACGAGGATCGTTTCAGGCCTCCCCCACGATCGCTCGCCAAACCTTGTCGGTCTAGACGTGCCGCGGAGTCCTCTCCGCACACTGCTCTCAAACCTAGCGCAACGACCCCCGCTGCTGGGAACGTTCCTTGAAGAACTTCAATCGTCGGCATGCCGCGTTTACACAGGGAAACACCCTGTGCGAAGCAAGGTACCAGCCGCGCAAACACCAGCGGTAATGTTATGCACAACATATAGGGAATGCAGGGGAACATAACCTAATCTTCGACTGTACCGACCACATTGCTTTTGCCGGACCTGTATCTTGGGATTCGTGGTGTAAATGTACCAAGCCAATCTATCGGCGTCGGAAAGACGCAAGCACCCGCCTATTCTTCGTATCTTGGGCTTACCTGGACCGCGGTATCGTGATTCCGCAAATCTTCGCCCAAGTTACGGACTTTTGTCGCGTGTGGCGATGGTGTTCTCACCCGAGCTTTACCCAGACACCCAGTTCACCCCTACCCACATCGGTCCTTTTCGTGTCGAAACTTTCCTTACACTCGGGATTTTTTCCTACACTCTGAATCTCTATGCTTACCCAATTCGTACCCTGAAGCCGTTCACACCGATGTAAATGTTAGCCTCGGAGGCATGTTTTCGAAACCTTGCATTCTCCTAATCGATAAAGTATGTGCTGTCTGGGCAGCTGGTTGGTATCTCCACACTCCGTCTTCGTTACCATCATGCCGTCGGCCTCGGCGCTTGCCGACAGATTGCTGTATACACTACTCGTACTTCTCATGGATCCCAAACTGTCGGATTTCTGGCTTACAAGCCTGAGATGGCCAGAACATTTACCCTGGCACAACAACCACCACAAGAGCGCCTATTCTCGCCACATGTGTAGCAATCTTCGATCGCGATGTGATAGTCCCACAGACACTGCGGTAACTTGTTTCCGATGAAACGCGTTACAAGCATCCACACTATTTTTTTTTGACAACGATGGCAGCCTCGCTTCGTGCCGCTCACAAGGCATCAGCCGCAAAGCTGCATGGCTGCAATTGTGACGAACTGCCGAAGTCGGGCGTCTGGGAAATTGATGTGTCTCAACGGTACAACAGCATTGACGGGGGCTAAAAGTTTATACATTGAGCAAAGACGTCACATCACTGGGAACGCGGAGAAAGTCCAAATACGGTAAAGCAATGCCTCACTTATTGAGAATAGCATATAGACCACCACATACGGGTTGAGACATGGCCGTTGACTATTCACAGAATTGGTAATGTGCTGAAATGAGATCGGCTGCATCGGATCAATATGGAATGCTGAGATGATGTTAGCTGTGACTGCATGTCCAAGGATATCCTTTCGAGGAACGATGAACACAATATGGGTGGAGTGGCCGTGCCTGTAATTCCACCACGGTCGTATACAACCATAGCCAAGGCTCTCCTATCATTATAGCGGTAGCGGATACGCTGGTAGCATGTTATCGCGTCATCGGACGTGCACAACCACGGACACATATGGTATTCGGGTACCGGATGTACCAGGAGCCGTGCCGGTCTATCTCAGCAATGCGAAGGCCTCCAAATACGCAACGTCGTTGTTACACTATATCATATCCAAGGACGAAAGAGCTTGGGAAGGGATGTATGGGCGCAATGAGACCCGAGTAGCCACAAATGAAAGGCAGCCAGGTCAATTAAACGCTCACGGTGTCGTTCTTGGAACATTCTTAGAGGGCTTATATCGAAGTTGATACTGTTCGAATAAGCGTGACAAATTGGTTCCTGAATCTATAGAAGATAGAAATGCTGATTGATGTATAGGCAAGGTTATTGCGCGTAGATCGTTTCCAACATTAGATAACGTCGTAAGCACATAGTCGTGGCTATAGAACATGCGCATGAAGTCCGAGCAGTGGCACACGCATACGCGTCAGTGCAACGCGAAACGCTGGTGAATACAGCAGTTTGCGTACGTAGCTAAAGAGTTGTACAGAAGAGAAGAAAACTTCGCGCGCTGCGAATTTCGCCAAAACCACGCTTGCACGTGTCCACGCTAGACCGAATGGTACATCCCTGCGAAGGCCCCTAACCCCTTTGATCCACGACAACCACTCCACAAGCCTCACCCACGTATCTTCAACTCCGCGATATTGCGCAACCCTTCGACATCATGACATCTAATTTCGGCGTTCGCTCACGACAATGAAATCTGCTGTACCTGTACTCGCAGCACACACAGGCATACCATGCCCCGCCTTCCTCTGCGCATCTTCCGCCTACCCACTACCCGAGCCGCGCGTCGGCGACGCATGTACACCATGTTCTTCATCGTCTTCGTGGTGGTAACTTTCATTTTGCCTTTTTACGTCATCTACAAGCCGCCGAATGTCTTGATCCGATATTTCCAACGGAGGTGGCCTGACGTACTGTGGCACGTGCCTTTACCTAGAGCAAAAGGAGGAGAGAAAGTCATCGCATTGACCATTGATGATGCACCGTCAGAGTACACGCGCGAGATTTTAAAAGTACTAGAGGACTATGAAGCACATGCGACATTTTTCGTTATCGGTGGCCAGGTGCGTGGAAGAGAAGATGCACTCCAGCGTCTTGTGAAAAGTGGCATGGAACTAGGGAACCACGCCATGCACGACGAGCCGTCTCGTTCTCTGAGTCCTGAGACTCTTTACGCAGAGGTCACTCAGGTAGAAGGGTACATCAACAGCACGTACGACGCGGTGGGGAAACCGCATCCACCGCGCTACTTTAGACCTGGGTCTGGTTTCTTCAGCACGAGGATGAGGGCGCAGATCAAGGAGATGGAGTACCAGATGGTGTTGGGTAGTGTGTATCCTCATGATCCTCAGATTGGTTATCCTAGTGTAAACGCGAGGCATATACTTAGTATGGTTCGGCCGGGCAGCATTATCATCTGCCATGATCGGAGAGAGTGGACGGCGCCGATGTTGAGAAAGGTGTTGCCAGAACTGAAGAGGAGAGGGTATAGAGTTACGACTGTGTCGGGTTTGCTTAAGGCGGCCGGGAGGAGAGGGTGATATAAAGCCATGGAGCGAGGCTTGCAATATCGGATGCGCAATGTCGAAGGACAAGCAATGGGGATGCATACTATCGTTTCAGTATGAGAACGAGCCTGCAAGAATGGAGTGATTTATGTCATGGAGGCATCTGGAGCTCATATCACGAAAGACTACCTTACCAATGGCATATACCCCGTGCCGAGTCTACAGCGCGCAATGTCATAACATATGTTCCTCAAATTAGGAGGAGGTGTGGCTTACAAAATTGCTGTCGGAAAACTGCCTATGGCTTCGAGGTATATCTAAGCTCCATGACATCAAGATTTTGGCGTCGCAGCTTCATGTAGTCAGACGGACATCAGAACGACGCAATTACTACAAGGTTCCAAAAGGATAACCATGATGCACAAAGTCTTTGCTTCATGCACTCTTCGTGCAATCGGGTACCAATCGTCCATCAGTACTGCCTTTTCGAGTTGAAAAAGAACCAGTCACTCCTTTATACTCATTGACTGTGTTGTGTGTCGTGAGACCTGAGTACTGTCTTTAGCTTAATGGCTTGACATCCGACACGTGTCTGGCCTTCACGAATCTACAGCTGCATGTAGCCGATGCACAATTTTTAAGAAATCATACTTGCATCAAGATTATCATGCTAAGCTCTTTAGCAGCGTTACTACACTGAATTGGCATCAAAGCTTATTCCACAGTAGTAAGACTCTAATAAGCTCTTCTCCTCTCGCTTTGTAGCAGTCATACACAATATAAAGAGAGCCTAATCCTTTTCAATGACTTCAAAATTATGTCGATAGGTGTCGTACATCTTGCAAACTGGGGCGTATAGGAATTACACACTTCGACTTCCCAACACAAATAGCAATTCCACACAGCAAGCGACTGCTACTATGCCAGACACTGTTGACTCAAAGTCAAGGTCATTAACATTATATAAGAATGCTTTCTCCAAGGAAAGACTGTTGCGCAGTAACAGATGTTTTCTGAATAACTGCCCAATCCCATGGCGAGACAACATATTGGGAAGCACGATGTAGAAAGCTGGAAAGACAACATCACAATCCATCATCGAAAGGTAGTAGCGTGAATTATTTCCTTCATTGAGGTATATTACATCGTAATGCAAGCAAGCCCTTTTAAGCTTTTTGCTAGCTTATATCATCTGCATCGTTCGCTGACTGAAGCAATCAATCTAAACCGCCAAAGATGAGAATCCCTAAACTCCTCTACCACTATAGGGCGAGACGCTTAGTCGAAGGGGTTGGTGCGGGTTCCCCAGTAGGTGAGGAACAAGCTGAGGCCGACAGTCTCGAGCACGCGGGCAACAGCGCCGACGGCGATGGTGTCCATGGGGCGCTTCTCGGTGACGACCTGGGAGACAATCTATTGGGCCAATGTTAGCGTATATTCGAAGACTTTGGTTGACATGTGGGATGACGTACTGAGGGAGCGGCGGAAGCGAAGAAGATGAGGGAACCGAGGTAAGCAGCACCCTTGTAGGTAAGAGTTCCAGTAGCGTTGATCAGAGCACCGACACCGTAGGCCTGGATACCAGAGCCGAGGATAGAGCTACCCCACGATGCGGCAGCGGTAGCGGCCTCCTTGGTGTGGAAGTACTCCTCCTTGGAGTTAGCCTGCTGCGCGCGGCGGTATGCGTCACCGAAGACGGGTCCAAGGACGGCGAGGGAGACAGCGTGGTTGAAGGCCGTGCCGAGAGCGATGGCAGAGGGCTTGACGGGAGGGAGGTCTGAGGTCAATTTTTAGCTGGACTGTTGTATTATGGTGCCAATGCTGCCAAACATTGCGCAATTGCTTGTGCAAGTGCGGGCAGCAGCTTGTCCATTGACTTGGGCATACTTACAGTGGAGAGAAGCCATTGTGATGAGGATTTGTGTTTTTGGATGAGGTGATGGGGTGAGTGAATTTGCTTGTGGTGATGGTTTGCAGGAGACAAGGAATGCGAGCTCTTTTGTAGTCGTAGCCGCAGCGTTGGCCTGCACCTGACATTCGTATGACGTAGATGCCAAGGCCCCACTCATGGTGGGCAATCGAGCCAGAACCTGGCTTCAGCCGTCCCAATTGACGCAAGTCTATCCACTTGCCCTGGAGCGGGTCTGGATTGTACGCCATAGTTGACTTTAGCATGGACATAACGCGGCCAAAGACTGGCTTTTCGCCTTTCGACGTGCTTCCTTCGCATGCCTTTCATTCAGGTACGTCACCCGCGGGCCACTTTGGAGGTGGAGTAGGCAGGGAGCTTGGACCCACTACCCCGTCTGCCAGCAATTTGCGGCTACAGGCTATTCGCTCGACAGCTCCCAAGGATTTAGCGCTCGCATCCCCCTCGGTTGCCTCGACAGGTACACCTTGCCTTTGCGTCGGGGAGGGGGATCATGTTCCTTCTATCCTGGTCGCGCCGCTGCCAATGCGCTTTCGCTCGGTGTTTTGCAGCACAGTGAGCGCATATCTTTGCTTTTGACCCAACTGCCAACTCCACGCCCTCGACGGAGCTATCTCCTAGCGGCATGATGATACCAAAGAGAGCTTTCGGGCTCGTATTCTGCCTGCTTTTAGCTACTGGCCTCATACTCTTCTCACGCACTCTTGGACATTCGCTCGCGGAGTACTTTTTTGGACCGCATGGGCCGGTTATTCCGTACACCACGCATATCGTGCTGTTCCAATTCAAAGACGGCACAAGCAAATTCGCTGTCAAAGAGGTTAGATGCTCGCAAGACTAACGCTGATGAGCAACGCTGAGGCCACGTTTTAGGTGGTTGCGCAATTCTTCGGACTGAAGAAGGCATGCATACATCCAACTACGCTGAGGCCATACATTGTATCGATTTCGGGTGGGAAAGATATCTCGACTGAAAATCTGCAGGTATTCAAAGCCGATGAAAGTGTTGGAATCATCAATAATCTGACATCGCCTACCAGAACGGCATCACCCACGCTTTCGTCCTGCAGTTTCATTCCATCGAAGATCGTGACTACTACGTTGGTGATGATCCCGTTCACAAAGCTTTCAAGGAGGCGGCAAGTACGGCACTGGAGAAGGCGATTGTTGTCGACTATCAGAATGGAGTATTTACGAGTGTGTGATGATATGAATAGTAGGTCGAGAATTACTCTTCGTGATGGCGGGAAAGACGGCGATCAGCCTACCAACATTGTTATCAGCTGGTGCGTGTCGATAGCACTTGAAACCGAAGAAAGAAAGGACAGATTTGTGATTAAAGTTGATGATAGAATATCAAAGCCACCAAACTCAAGTGCAGTCCAACCAAGCTATTTCATCATCCATGCTTGTCGTTAAAACCAAAGCAAACCCAACCTCCGGAGCTGAAGCACACATTACTAACCAATGTCATTCGAGAATCGACCCCAAGAATGCAGCAAGCTTCCTAACGAAGATCAACCATTAGATGACTCCCTGGTCTAGTCACTCTCGTCATCGTCGTGGTCTTTCTCTTCCTTCTCAGTCTCCTCTCTTCTTTTCACACTTCTTCCTCTCCTTGCTTGTTGCATGGTCGTGGTAGTTACACAACTCAAGTGAATAAGCATCGCGGCCACCAGACGCCATGTTAGCGTAATGAGCCATGACCTTTGCCTTAAACGTCCAAGGTAGGTCTTGAACATCCTCCAATGCCCAGAGGGTTTCATCACTCCAGTAGCAGTAATACTCGACCAAGAAACGACAGAGTGGATCTTGGTCTGTTTCCAAGTTATTGAACGTGCGCCGGACAATATTGAATTGGGCTAGACAGTGATGATCGGTAATGTGATAGAAAAGTGTATCGAGGCACTCCCTCTTCAGCCCGAGTACGTCGTACTTGTCACAGAAGATGTATAGAGAGACGAGGTTCTCATACAGAACTTCATCATCCTCAGCGTCGTCATAAAGTGCAAATAGCTCGGATGAGTCTGTCTTGATAGGAAGTCGTTGGTAATAAAGCCAGTGGACAAACAGCTCAAAAGTGTTGCTAGCAGTATCGGGGAGGGTAACGAGCTTCTCGTCGGCTTCTTTGAAGGACCCTGTAAGGGCAGCGCGGAAGAAGGGCGAGTGATGGATAAGCAGATCGAGGTGCACAGTGAAAGATAGTGCTCCAGGACCAACGACGACCTTGGCAAACGTGGCGTTGTGGGCTCTGCTGGAGATTAGTGAAGTGTGAAAATCATATGCACAAGGACTTACGATATGCGCGGTCTTTTCTGTTCACAATGGTCTTGGTTGCTTGACGACATATTGGCTACCGAACAGGTTGTGGAGAGTGGATGGAGGGAGAAGGTAGAAAAGCTCAAATAGGTTCCCTCTTATAGACTGCTCATCTGTCTTATCTTGGAGTCACTACCGTGCTCACCTTGGTGTTTGTCCAAAAAAGAAAGTACTTCACTACTCGTTACCACACGCTAAACTCCGAGACCTTGGTCACCTTGATGACTCGAGCGCATATATGAGCAATTACTTGAGCCAGGTGAGAGAAGGATTGTCGATTGGCCCTCCAATTTCGCAAGATGTGCAGAGTATCGTGAGTAGTGTGGTAAAGAGTCAACCTCTTGATTCGTGTTGATGCAGTGTTGGATATGGATATGTTGTACATTTACACATTTACTACAGAGGCCTCGTGATAGCCACTTCCTCATCTATTGGCTCAATCCTACTCTTTGATCAGGTGTTCTTCCTTCTTGCTCTCCTCTGCTACCTTTGCCCTCGGCTTCACTCTTGGCTTCGCTCTCGACGTCACTTTCATTGACTTTCCGACTCGCATAATCTTGTTCGGGTACTTGCCACTGTCAACCTCCTCGGGATAGTGCATCTCCCTCTTCATCTGAGTCTCCGGGTATACCTTCTTAGGCGCAGGTAATATCCTCTCATCCACACCCTTGGCATGTAGTTTCCGCAACGACTGAACCATTTTCCGCAGGCCATCGACACCATCCTTGCGAAACTGTGTGACCTTCTTGACGTGCATTGTGATGCCCGGGCTCAACCCTAATTTTGTTGGTCTCCTCGCTAGTGTTTTTGCGGTCATGGCGAAGCGCATGTCTTTTGGTCCGTCTACGAGTTCGAGGATGGCAGATTCGGCCTGGTCTTCTTTCATGGGCTCAATGCGGAGGACTCGGGTGTAGCCGCCCGGTCTGGCTTCGTAGCGCTTCCTTATGGGGCCGAATAGCTTGGGTACCATTTCATTTGGTTCCTGACATTGTCAGTATGCGCTCTTGGTAGACGCTCTTGGCGTGTCGTACGTAGAATATCTGGGTCGCTCTCCGCCGGGTCGCCTCTGTGTTCTTCTTTCCCAAGGTAATCAGCTTCTCGGCTAACCGCTGGGCTTCCTTCGCCTTGTGCCATGTTGTCGCAATCGTTTCGTGCTTGAAGAGCGATGTGACGAGGTTTCGCAGGAGCGCCTGGCGATGCGACGACGACCGACTGAGGTGGCGGTATTTCATGTGACCGCCTGCCATGACGGGCAATTGGTTCTGTATAGGCCGGGGAGGGTGTGGAGGGCGTCCTGGTGTCGCTGCGGCACCTCAGCGTCTTGCCGTCTGCGATACCATGGCCCGCGAAAAGTTCGGGCATCGGCCGTCGTTTCCCCGACCCCACATCCCTGCACGGCTTACACAAGCAGCAAGCACTTTAGCACTAATCCGATCCGTGGCCCAAGCAACGCGACGGGACGCGTAAAGAGAAGAAACGCGTTATAAGTGTGTGCCTGCATCCATCCACCCCTCACTCCTGCACACTCCTCCCATACACCCATTCTTCACGATACCCACTCCCAGATACCCCTCCTACTACTTTTCTAATTCAACATGTTCGTTCTCAAGCGTGGTACGTACTGCCTGTCCTTCACCGCTGCAAATCTTCACCGCTAATAGTCGACTTCAGATGGACGCAAGGAACGCGTGCAGTTCGACAAGATCACAGCACGAGTGTCAAGGCTATGTTACGGCCTTGACCCAGACCATGTTGACCCCGCTGCTATCACAATGAAGGTCATTTCTGGTGTCTACCAGGGTGTTAACACCGTCCAGCTAGACGACTTGGTACGCTCTTGAACGCGTCTCATACCATGAAAACGTCTAACAAAGGGACAGGCCGCTGAGACCGCAGCCTACATGACCACCACACATCCCGACTACGCAATCCTCGCTGCGCGTATCGCTGTATCAAATCTCCACAAGCAGACCAAGAAGCAATTCTCTCTCGTTGTAGAAGATCTGTACAACTATGTCAACCCCAAGAACGGAAAGAGACAACCCATGATCTCTGATCACATCTACAAGGTCATAATGGAACACCAAGACGAGCTCAACTCGGCTATCGTCTACGACCGTGACTTCAACTACCAGTTCTTTGGTTTCAAGACACTCGAGCGTTCATATCTCCTCCGCATAAACGGCAAGGTCGCCGAGCGCCCACAACACATGCTCATGCGTGTTGCTGTTGGCATTCACGGTGATGACATTGAGAAGGCCATCGAGACCTACGACTACATGTCTCAAAAGTACTTCACACACGCCTCGCCGACGTTGTTCAACGCGGGCACACCATCACCACAAATGTCGTCATGCTTCCTCATCGACATGAAGGAGGACAGCATCGACGGCATTTACGACACACTCAAGACCTGTGCGTTGATCTCCAAGACCGCTGGCGGTATTGGCCTCAACGTGCACCGCATTCGTGCTACTGGCTCATACATCGGTGGCACTAACGGAACATCTAACGGTCTCATTCCCATGCTCCGTGTATACAACAACACTGCTCGCTATGTCGACCAGGGTGGCAACAAGCGCCCAGGTGCCTTCGCCATCTACCTCGAGCCATGGCACGCTGACGTCTTTGGCTTCCTTGACCTGCGCAAGAACCACGGCAAGGAGGAGGTCCGCGCTCGCGATCTCTTCTACGCCCTGTGGATTCCTGACCTCTTCATGAAGCGTGTCCAAGACAACGGCAACTGGACACTCATGTGCCCGAACGAGTGCCCTGGCCTCGCCGATGTCTACGGTGAAGAATTCGAGGCCCTGTACGAGAGCTACGAGAAGCAGAACAAGGGCCGCGAGACTGTTCGCGCACAAAAGCTTTGGTACGCCATTCTTGAGGCGCAGACCGAGACTGGTAACCCCTTTATGCTTTACAAGGACGCTTGCAACCGCAAGAGCAACCAGAAGAACCTCGGTACCATCCGCAGCTCCAACTTGTGCACTGAGATTGTGGAGTACACTGCTCCTGATGAGGTCGCCGTTTGCAACTTGGCTTCTCTTGCCCTGCCTTCTTTTGTCGACTACAAGGCCGGTGTGTTTGACTTCAAGAAGCTCCACGAAGTCACACAAGTTGTCACCCGCAACTTGAACAAGATCATCGAAGTCAACCACTACCCTGTCGAAGAGGCACGCCGCAGCAACTTCCGCCACCGACCCATCGGTATGGGTGTTCAAGGTCTTGCTGATGCCTTCCTCGCACTCCGCCTTCCTTTCGAGTCAGACGAAGCTAAGAAGCTCAACATCCAAATCTTTGAGACCATCTACCATGCTGCTCTCACTTCCTCATGCGACATCGCAAAGGAGCTTGGTCCTTACAAGACCTACGAAGGATCTCCCGTATCCCAGGGTATCCTCCAGTACGATATGTGGAATGTCACGCCTACTGACCTCTGGGACTGGGCGTCTCTGAAGGAGAAGATTGCTGAGCACGGTGTGCGCAACTCGCTGCTCATTGCACCCATGCCAACTGCCTCCACTTCACAGATTCTGGGCAACAACGAGTGCTTCGAGCCATACACCTCCAACATCTATTCCCGCCGTGTCCTCGCTGGTGAGTTCCAGGTTGTCAACCCATGGTTGCTCAAGGACCTTGTCGACATGGGTCTGTGGTCTGAGAACATGAAGAACCGTATCATCGCCGATGGAGGTTCGATTGCCAGGATTCCCAACATCCCTGAGGAGACAAAGACCCTTTACAAGACCGTCTGGGAGATCTCGCAGCGAAGAATCATTGAGATGGCCGCTGACCGTGGTGCTTTTATTGACCAGTCTCAGTCGCTGAACATCCACATGAAGGAGCCTACTATGGGCAAGATCACTTCTATGCACTTTGCTGGCTGGAAGGCTGGTCTCAAGACTGGCATGTACTATCTCCGTACCATGGCTGCCTCGGCTCCCATTCAATTCACTGTCGACCAAGAGGCACTCAAGGTTGCAGACACAAACATTGCCAAAGCCCTGCCCAAGGTACGAAAGCAACCCGGATTCCAGCCTGAGGCCATCCGACACTCGCCTGTCACCGCTTCCCAGACCCCATCATCGGCACCTCGTCCGATGTACGCCATCAAGCCCACCAACGGCGAGACCAAGACGGAGGTTGAGGAGAATGGTGTTTCCACACCAATTGCAACCCCGCTGCCAGTCTCAGAGGACCGCAACGCCCTCGCAAGCAAGCCATTCAAGGCTGACGTGGAGGAGGGCGATAGCCCAAAGATGGTTGCTGCCGATGCCGTTTCCAAGCCCGATGAAGAGGTGGCCAAGAAGGACCCACAGGAAGAGGACTCAAAGGACGACAGTGAGGCACGCGATGGTGACATCTACGCCGACGCTGTCCTCGCTTGCTCAATAGAGAATCCCGAGTCCTGCGTCATGTGCAGTGGTTAGGCGCACCGATGCGCATGTCTGCAGTGGGCGATGTTAAAAGCGTCGCTGTTACGTGATAATTACGGTTTGCCCGAGCGTGCTTTTCTGCCATTGGGTCTTCGGGAATGCAACAAGGCGTTGATGGTTTTTAGGGGTAGGTATCGTTTGGATCAACCTAAGGAGGTATGAGTTCATGAGTTTGAATGTGTTTATCGTCGAGCCGTAGTATGTGTAGCGAATACGTATGTTTGTACGTACACATGAGTCCTTCCGTACATGCGTGATGTCCTCAGGCAAGTTCCCTATGCTGTTGTTACTCTAGTGCGACTTGTTCCGAAAGCCGCGGCTCAATTCCGACCGAAAGCTACATCTTCCCCACATTGCGCCCTACAACCACCCGCGCCCTTGGAAGTACATACTGCACCGCTCGTCTCACCAAAGCTCGTTGATATAAACCAAGTGGAGCTCCTGTACGTATACTTCGTCAAGGAATTCCTCAAACCAAGAAGCTAACATCGTATCTCGTCACAGCTCTCCCCAAGCTCCAACTACCGTAGCCCCACACGCCCTCCTCTTACCTGCCAGCTACGATATATATGCTCGCCCTCCGCTCCCTCCGTCCTCTCACATCTTCCTTCGCAACACCACTAAGAGCTGCATCGAAGTTCCAGCAACGCACAATGGCATCATCAACCGGTGCTCCACTACAAGAATGGCTCGTCATTGTGCCCGACCATGCGGGTGCGCTGCAGAAGCGTATTGCGAGCCGGCCGAAACATTTGGAGGGGCTCAAGGCCGATAGGGAGGATATGTGGTTGTGGGGTGGTACGTCTTCTCACAAACTCTCTTCTATCTTTTCCTGTAATCTGCCTTCATAGACATGACAGTCGTCCAAAGCTGATACTATTATTCCCACAGGAGCAATGCTCGAAGAACCCATCAAAGAGGGTGATACAAACCCTCCCAAGATGAAAGGCTCGGCATGCCTCATTGGAGCCAAGACGAGGGAGGAGGTCGTGGAGAGGCTGAAGCAGGATCAATATGTCAAAGATGGTGTGTGGAATGTGGACGAGGCGCAAATTATTCCATTCAAGAGTGCTCTTAGGAAAGCTTTGTAGTCTAGAGTTTGCGGAGCGGTAGTGAGGAAGATGTTGCTCAAATCGCCACCTTTTTAACTCCTCAGGTTCGAGAACTCTACTTCAATCTCCTTCCTTCTTTGTCGTACCTATATCTCGGCAAGTACCAAGAGCCAGAAGACAATATACTTTAAACACATATCCCGATAGGGAACGGCACAGTATTGAGTATACCCCTGGCTTCCACGTACTGCGCTTACACAACCTTGACATTTACCCTAATGAGAGTCATGTGTAGTGTGTGAGGAAAGGCCGAAGTGTAAGACGAAGGCGAGAGATCGCATCTAAGTAATTGGACATAAGAGGTCGTGGTGTGGCAGGACGGCTGTCATTTGGCCTTTGAGGTTATTGGATGTGATGGCCACTACCTGGAATTCCGAGCGGATTGTGTAGGAGAAGTTCCATTTTCTCGCGTGACTTGCGTGACTAGCCAGGCTGGCTAATGTGGTGGGATGCCGTACTGTGGTTGCTTTACACTTCATTCCATGGTACTGCTCCTCCCTAGATATATTTGAGAGCGACTATCAATCTCACAAAACTAAAACATTTCCATTGCAATCCTGGGTTCCCTTTTGGTAAGATTGCCACTGTTTATCCATAGATATACCTATGTTTTTCTTCGACAATAATCTTTCCTGGCTTTCTCAATCACCGCAAGCACCTAAGATCGACTCAACCATGACCGAAAAGCCTACGACTCGTCAGCTCACACCCATAATGCGGTAAGTACATGCCGATCTCTCATATGCCTCTCGAGCGCGTTTTTATCAACACGACAGCTACGCTGATATTTACTGTTTTTAAAATTTTCTTCAGTTCGAGTGATCAGCAGTATACATATGGACTAACAAGACTAACAGTGCCGCGGCGGATGGAAAGATGGTCACAGTCTTCATCGGTCCCACGAAAAAGCGGTACAGCATTTATAAAGATCTCATCTGTCATCACTCAGAGTATTTCCGAGTCGCATTTAACGGACTCTGGCAAGAGTCAGACAAGGGTGTAACACTAGAGGATGTCGAAATCGAAGTATTCAACCTTTTCGTTCACTGGTTGTACACACAGGAGCTACCAAAGAATATGTCCTTCTTACTACCGGCCACCGGAATAGACGCTCAACTAGCAAGCGACGACTCTGATAATTCTCACCGGGGCATACTATTGCTAAAGTCTTGGATATTTGGCGACCGATTTCTTGCACCAGATTTCCATCGTCTTTCACACAGCGTGTTCGTTAAATGGCACTTGCCAGGAAAGGGAGAGCCAGCATTTAGCGCTGCATACAAAGCCATCATCTGGAGTTACAGCAACTTGCCGGCAGGTAATCCGATCCTTTCTATGATGGTGGACTTACAGTGTCTTGCCTGGAATCCGGAAGATGATAATGAAGAGGAGAAGCAGCTGCTATCACAACTACCACACGAGTTCCTTGTCGCTTGCATGCTGAGACAGAGTGGGTTGAAGTCGTTGAAGATGACAGACGACAAGTTGGAAGCTTGTAATTACTACATATAGAATGTCTACCCGGAAGATATACGCGGAGTTTTCGTTATTAGACCAGTAAGAATATCAACAATGTACGTAAGTATACTCCTACGTGTGTTATCTGCTATGGTTCATCGAACAAGCTTCTTTTTGTATCGAAAAAGCTATGAGGAGTTTTTACCTCCTCAATTATTTCATGTCTCTGGCGTGTATTGGAGGATGTAATTGTGTGGTGAACAACATTATTACAACGTTCACTGCTACTTTTCACCGACTTGATCTTACCTTTCTCTCCAGATGTTGGGGAACTTGCACCAACGAAGTGAAGTGGCATTTTGACAGAACACTCGTACGTCGTGCTTCAGCACTAGATTCACTTTTGATAGCGAAGGCGTGACAGAATGATGTTGCTTCTTTTACCACGAGTAGAAGCCTTGCGAAATTGTCTTCATGTTTCACTTGTACTGCAATTACGATCCTGGCACGCATATTTAAGCCTGCCTTCTTACGCACTCCCCTCACTACTCTTGCATTCCACTCCCACCACATCGTATTGTCTGTGATTCTAGCAACCCTCAAAGATGATACCTGGTATTGCGTACGTACAGATGAGCAGCAAGACAAATCGAAGTCCATCTACTGACGGTTGACAGCGAAGCCACCGTCGGAGAAGTCGTCGCCATCAAGGTTGGGCCAGCCAAAACAGTCTTTAGGATTCACAAAGATGCCCTATGCCGCGAGTCAGAGTACTTCCGTGCTGCCTACAATGGACGCTGGAAAGAGGCAGAAGAAGGACTAACATTGGATGACGTCGAAGTTGGAGTGTTTAAGACCTTCGTGCACTGGTTGTACATGCAGCAACTCCCAAAACACGGAGATGTTATCTACGATGCAGATGTAGACCCAGAAGGTCCGGATTACAACGTGGAGTATGGCATGATGCTGCTCAAGGCATACGTCTTCGCAAACCGATTCCTCATCGCAGACTACGAGCGCATCGTTCATAATCTGTTCATCGACCACATTTTTGATTGTGAATGCGCAATGTACAAACAGATCATCTTCGCCTATGAGAACCTACCAAAAGACAGCCTGATCTTAGAACTCATGGTTGAAACGCAATGCGTGTATTGGTCCACGACGCTCGACAACGAGGTGGAAACGCAGAGCCGCCTTGATCTACCTAAAGAGTTCTTTATTCAGGTGATGGTCAGGTTTGCTGAGCTACGAGACCGCCACATCGGATCTAAAGAGTTCAAACTAGAGGATTTCTATATGAAGGGAGCTGATTGAGTTGAGTTGTTTGCAACTCGATCCCAACAAGTGCTCAAGGAAAACTTGCAGAAGATGGAAAGCCAGCGTATAGTTTCGGTACCATATCCACGCCTCTTGCAAAAGCTGCTCATGTGTAAACTAGAACCTTAGAACAAGAAAATGAACACCCCTATAGAAGACACAGACACTCAACATCACAAGAAAAAAAAAAGCTCCATTCGATACTAGGGTATAAGATGAAGAAGCAGTAAACCGTATGCCCGCGCATTCTCACATGCACCCCACCCCATACTAACGCCTCCCATCCAAGTCACTAGTATAAACCCCCCTGCCTTCCATGCTATTACTCCGAATATCGTAACACAGCCCAGCCCCACAACG
>Ga0265797_10004466_pt1 | contig 21323 bp, 28 predicted proteins | sample P2T30metagenome_FD_192433 | JGI IMG/M metagenome (GOLD analysis project Ga0265797, IMG submission 192433) | Plant litter microbial communities from East Loma Ridge, Irvine, California - P2 T30 | ecosystem: Environmental > Terrestrial > Plant litter > Unclassified | place: USA: California...
CACGTCACGGAACTGCAGGGTGCAGGCGACCGTCTCTTCGCCGGCATATGCTGAAACACGACGGGGTGAATTACGTGCAGGAACAGTCATACCTGATGACGATGTTCCGTCACGAGCGAAAAAAAAGGCGTAGAGTGAGCGTGGGTAAGGGTTGAGTCGTGGGGGGTGGAGACGGAAGAAGAAAGACACAGGCTGCCGCTTGATGTCGGCTTAGTGGGGGCATCTGACCTGCACGAGCCCAGGAGGCCTGTCGAGCTGAACATGCGTATTGAAGAGCAAGGAAAGAAGCACGATCCTCTTTATCGGAGGTATTTCATGTGCATGTGTTACAGTAAAACACCACGGCCGACGTGGGGCAGCCTACCATGTCGGCCGTGGATGCACGTTGCCCCGCGCATTCGTTTGCTATGAGGCGCAGCCCAGCATACCAGCTGCACGTCTCGGGGGCTCCTTTGCATGTTCTGAAACATGGCAGATGCACCTGTGGGCAGCTATCGATAAGTCGGCCATGAGCAAAGACGACGACGACGACGACGAGTGGACATGGCCGGGGGCTAGTGGGCACTTGGGCACTTGCGTAATGCCTCGCTTTGCTTCACTTGGGAGTTGCGCCGCTCCAATGACGCAGGCAAAGGCTTCTTTTTTGCGCAGAGCCGACCGTTTCTCCTACAGTAGACGAACGGTAGCATCGGGCCAGGGCGAGATATGAGCTGGGCGATATGGGCAAGGTCTGAGTGGGTAATGTGTGGTGGGGAGGCGCGTATATGTTAGCACGGTAATAGTGTCGGGTGCTTGGTTGTAGCGGGCGGAGGAGGAACTCGGACTTGTGCGAGGGCTCGGCGGCGCCGGCATGATCTACCACCAGCATCGCAACCAGCAGCCGTCACCACCGTCACCGCCGACGCCAGCACAGCCGCAACGTACCCACGAGGGGGTGCGCTGGAGCGCTGGAGCACGGTGGCGCAAGCAGGATTTGCAGTTGTGGCGGCGGTCGTATGGCGGGCGGTGGGTTGCCAGCTCATCCTCGTCTTCAATCCTCACCCTCATCGTCATCGGCATCAGGGCATCAGGGCACCATGGCACCATGGCACCATGGCGATGCGCACGCAGAGTAGCAGTACAGTACGGTGGAGGGCATGCTTCAGCAGGCGCCGAAGCTACTCGGCCATGGACGAGCCCTCTCTGCCATGCGCAAATGTTAAAACTTCTGGGCCGTCGGCGGCTCACATGACCGCGGGCTTTTCGGTAGACAGCCCTGCTCGGACCCCTGCTATCCCAGCTGATTGGGCTGGCTGCCTCCACCCCATTTTTAGGCTCAAGCAACGTCAACCTGTAGATGGCCCAAGACTACGACCAACTACACCCACCTGGTAGAGTCTTCAGAGACACACCCCTTGACAAGCGTCCAGGCCTCGTCCTCGCTTTAACCGCACCCTCCCGAAACGGCAGCAAAGCCGCTGCGGTGCCCTCTCCATCTGGACGCGCAAGGAAAGCTTCTGGAATCCGTGTCATGTTGCAACACCAGATGCTCGACGCCCAACTCTAAGCGCACTGCCAGGCTTTGCTCCCTCGCAAGCCTCGCCAACGGCGTCTATCCAACGCTTGAGCGCTGCTTCGGCCGGCTGCTGCGGCCTCGCATTCAGGTTTCTGACACTGCGCACGCATGGCCGCCGTCCTCAGCAGCAGCACCAGCAGCACCAGCAGCACCAGCTGGCCATGGCATCCTGCTACGGTCGTTGACTAACATTGCTCTTTTTCCACGCGCGAAGCTGACCAGACGCCTCTCTTTTTTTTTCGCTTTCATCTCCGTGCTTGCATGCCAAATTCAACGTCCGCACATCTCATGTCATCCATGAGCGCATCGTAATCTTCGCGCTCGCGTCTATCCGCCTATCCAAGCCTGTGCAGCGCCGTCGCCGTCGCCGTCGGTCAGCTTAGATCCGACTAGGCCTGCAGCTGCATACTCTCGCCATATGCACGTTTAGACAAGCTAGATGCGCAGCGCAGCCAAACGGGGCAGTGTGCATGAAATCCTTGCCGAGCTGTGTGGCCACGCCGAGGGGCCCATGATCGTCGGTTGCCTGCTCTTAAGAGATGCTAACCCACCACCACTAGCCTTCTTCACCCACCACCTCCCACCTCGCCTTCTCCCCTCCTCATTCGCCCGCCCCTTCCTGTCTCTCCATCTCAAGCCAAGGCGACTCTCGAGCATCATATCCGCCAGAGACATACCCCTATAACCATCTCTTTTGTTCTTTTCTTTCAATCTTTGATACCGTCCCCCATCTAATATCGCACCGTCTCGCACACACCACCTGAAACGAAACCATCCACTATGCCGATCTCGTTACTACCCGCCTCGGCTGCGGCCTTTGCGCCCCGTTCAAACGTCAACGTTGTTTTGGCGTCCAAGGTCGAGCCATGGTTAACACAAACGCTCAAGCGAGTAAATCGGGTCAAGCGTCCGTTGAACAGTGTGCAACAACACACGCGCTGTCTTACGGAAACCCTTTCTGGCACAAACGCCATCTGGTCGTTATGCTCCATCATGGTCCCAAAGGCCCCGGATGCGGAACTGCGCAAGGACTCCAACCCGCTGGTAGAGGCGCTGTTCAACTACCAGCTAATCCACATCGAGGCCTACGTCGTACACGTCGACATGGTGTCACAACATGAGGTTGCATTCAAGCTTACACCGGAGACCATCGAAGCGCTCATCGAGTACCACAAGGACATCTATTCGGTCGATGTTTCCGCCAGCACCTGGGAGTGGGCCGAGAAGGAGCAGCAGTTGAAGAAGCTCCAGGATGGATTCGTCCAGGCCGTCAACCGCTACGTGTTCCGCACCGGTGTCAAGGCTCTGGAAGGACTTGAGGAGGATGGCGCAGGAGAGCTACTCGAGGGCCGAGGTGAGGATGTCAAGAGCGCCATTATGGGATTGTTCCTCCCGCTTCTTCCCCCTCCTCCTAGGATCGTCGACGTTGTCCGACCAGCGCCCCTTCTCCCAAGCTCGCCTGGATCAGCAAACTGGTGGGTGCCAACACAGCACATGCACCAGTCACACTCTGCTCCCATTGATACGTGGAGAGTAGTGCCGTCGACACCCAGCCCGACCATTACCACCTGTGGTGAAACTGGCCAGACCTTCTGGAGCACAATGGGCAACATGGGCTTCGAAGCGATCCAACTTCCGTCACCGACGCCCTCCTACAGCCAGCCATACAACTCGACTAGCCCATATGCGCCCTGCACAAGCCCGTACACGTCGAGTTCGTACTACAGCCCGCCCCCAGCATCGGCACCGATCCCAGCGCTTCCTCTGCCGAGCGTGCTAGCCCAGCAGTGCGGGTCAAGCGCCGTACACGGAGGATTCAGCGGCTTCGGATGGGACACAGGATTCGCACCACAGTACGCTGCATTCACATAGTCTGAATCATGAGAGCACTGTGGTACCACCTGTTCTCCGTCGATGCGATGCTGGGAAGCGTGGACCTGGCCAGTCCCCTTGCTCTTCCCTTAACCGCGCAGGTTGCCAGCGCACCAACCTTGCGATGCACGACACGAGACGAATGCGATATTCACGACATGATGTCCTACTCGAACATCATTACCAAATCGGCATGGGACGGCGTTATCATTGATTTTTTAGCGAGCGTTTTTGTTTTGTCCTCTCCTCTCGTACACCTTTTTTTTCTTTCATCTTTGATACCTGCTTTCCATTTTTCTCTAGTCTCTTTCTTAGCGAGCGTTTTTCTTTCTTTGTCAAACACGGCCGGACCAGGTCTTTTCCTTATTGAATACAGCATCTCTGGGAGGCATGCATGTCGGGCATTTCAACGGAAGACGGTAAACACAGCCTCACGGCTACGAGGTCAGGTACACTCGGTTGGGTTTTTTTGTTTTCTTGTTTTAATGTCGTTCTACTCCTGGACGGATGCGCCATCTCTTCGTTGAGCCCGTGGCATGCCATGACTCTTACGATCTGACGCGATAAACGTTCACGAATTTGCCTACTTGGACTGGTATTGAGTACCAGCTGGACATGCCAAGAGGCGGCGACAAAAGTTATACACGCATCTGTGATGCCGCTGTGATAGCTCGTCTCTGCTGCGGAAGGAGGACCATGTGGATACAGAGGGGAGCGATTGCGCTGGGTCGAGACAGGCGTGCGCCCGTGGCGTCCCTGACTCTCGGGAAGTGGTCCTCTGCTTGCGGAGCAAACACTACCCGACGTACCTGGAGGCTTTTTGCCGACCTTGATCGACTTTGAAATCTGGATGCGGGCAGAGACTGTAGGGTCATCTTCTACACTTCCAACCAGGTCTTGGAAGAAGCACGCTGCCCGGTTGAACTGGGAGCGATGAATCAGATGCTGGACAGAAGCAAGCTTCTCATTTAGCCTTCTAAACTTAATAAAAAACGAAACTTGAATCAATCTACACTTACGTTGACCTCTGAATGAATTTGGTGGCATGTGATGACGCAAAGTGAAGGATGCAGAGAGGACAGTGAAAATGACTCGAGGGGATGCTCAGGCCCGTTAGGCTGGGTCAATCTGGGGCACAAGCGAGCGGGCGAGGATGGTGCTGTGCTGTGCCGCACGCCTCAAATCGGCATACGATTGGACAGGGCGGAGCGGAAGCCAGCGGCGGGACAACGGGGGGGAGGGGAGATGGATTTGGCCATGGCGTGCGCGCGCATGCTTCATCGGCCAGATGGCTGTCTTTGTTTCCTTTTTGGTGCATCTGTGACAGTAGGCTGACCTGGACGGACTGCATCACCTTGGCCGAGGCCGGACCTCTGACTTTTGACTTTTGACCTTTGACCTCGAAACCGAAACCGAAACATCAACCTGGATTGCACCCGCTGCGTTCGGCCATGCGAGTTGCGCCCGCCCGGAAGCCATAGTTGTCAAAATGCCGCCCGCCAATTCGCCTGTAAGGATGGCGGAGACTGTGGTTGTCGCAGAGGCCTTGACTGACGTAGCCGCACATAGGACCCGGAACCCACCTTCATCTCGGCCCTGCGCGAGCTCGAGAGCCCCGTAAACGACGACGTGCTCAACCTCGCCGCGACACTGGGCACCCAGACGGACCACCAAGACCGAGACGGCCACGACGACGACGCCGCCGCCAACCCCGACGACACCTACACCACCATTGACAGCCTGGCGACGCTGCGCGGCGACACTGAGGACGAGATTGAGCGCGCCCACCTGCACTATCTGCGAGCGACGCAGGAGCACGACCAGGCGCGACTGGACCGATCACGCGAGCGCCTGCGCCTGTTGGAACGACAACGAGACGAGCTGGAGCAGCGTGACCGGCTGCGGCGAGTGATGAGTCGCCTCAGCCGCCTGAGCGACAACAACTACGGCGACCGCGTACCCAGCCAGAACAGTCTGTATGACTGGTCGCCCGCCAACAATGTCGCCGCCCCGGCCACGACGACTACAGCTGAGAGCTCGCTGCGGTCGACGGCCATTCTGCAGTCGGCAGGCGTGCGCCGTCATCCGCGCTTCTCTGCGCGCACCAGGGAGGCCGCGACCGGCGAGGCGCCACCACGGCACGTTGCCCACCGCAGCCTGAGAGAGATGCTTGCTGCTCGAAACAGCCTGCACAGCGAGTCGCCCGAACGCGAACGCGACCGCGACCGCGACCGCGACATGTCAGCCCGCCCCTTGTTGTTGCAACGACTCTCAGAAGCCCCTCGCTCGCCCATCCTCGAGCAGACGGTCAAGTACCTGTCGCGGATACGCCACTCCAGCACCATCGACGAGAGCTTGGAGTATGCGCGTGACGCCGGCTTACTGACAACCGACTACTTCTGCATGCAGCACGCAGACTTTGTCGCAGACACCTTCACCATACCTCCACCTACCGAGACATCATGGCTGGCACCCGGCGCCGTACTCTCGGGCTGCCAGCACGCCACGAGCATAGCTGCCTCAGCCTCAGCCGCATCCAGACACCCTGGCCTTCCCCCACCCATTCGGCCATGGATATGGAACCCCAACGAAGCATCCACCACCCGCTCCGCACAGCTCCCTGAACCACCACCACCACCACCACAGCAAGATCGATGGCCAGTCAAGGTCACCATACACGATGTAGACTGGGACAAAATGGCCCTCTCCGCAACCATGGAAGCCTATAACGTGCCTTCGCACCCGCACTCACATTCCATCCTTTCCACAAACTCGACTTCGCCGCCAGTCACACGTACATCTTCCATTACAACATACCTCGAAGGCGAAATCCTCGACTTCAACAACCACACCCTCCTGACCGAGTCTTTCCGATCAAACGCCGCAAACGACGCAACATACTGGCGCAAACTGCCACCCTTCCAGAAGCTGACCGACGACCAACTAGTCCGATCCTTGACCAGCAAGAAGTGGCTCACGGACGTGCTGGGTCAGGAATGGGTACTAATGCGCTGGAAAGAGCGCTGTTTTGTAAAGAGTCTGAACCACAGCACAGCGGATCCCGTCCAACCACCGCCCTCAACTACGGTACCCTCCTTTCCTGACGGTCCAGCGCGCAATCCCTGGACCTCATCCAACACCAACTCGACCTACCATCCTTCTACAACCACATCCACACATGCCTCCCAGCTCCAACCCTCGCCATATCGCATCGTCCGCAATGCCAATACGGGCCGCGCTGAAGTCGAAATAACGCCCCAGCCCCTCTTCAACAATAGCAGCCCAACAAACGACGCCGAACACGCAACATTTGACGACTCGGGTTGTGGCCTCACAATAAGCGGCTTCTACTATGTGGCGCTGGATCGGAGGAATGGAATGCTTGAGGGATTGTATTATGATCCACAGAGTAGTCCGTATCAATGCTTGAGGCTGGAGAGTGTGAGGGGTGGGCTGAGGAGTGCGTGGGGATTTAGGTGACCAAGGGAGATGTGTGATTCGGGAAAGAAGGCATGGATACAGACGGTCATGGGATTACTTGCATAGAAAACGGTGCTTTGGGTATTGTGTGTGTGTGTGTGTGTAATTATTTTTTTGCCCATTGAGGCTTCTTGTTGTGTGTACGGATAAAGAATGTTGATTACTCTCTGATATGTGTAGATATACATAAATTACTTGTATATATCTGTTTTCGAGATTGTATACCATGTATGAGCCATATCTACGTCACAGGGGGGTTAGGTATCTCACAAAGAAACCACTTACCTGGTCCACGGCGGAAGATGGAAAGAAGAACAAGGAGAAAACACCCGAGAAAGCAATACCAACATCCATGTAGTTTTCTAATTCTTCTTCTTGCCATCCATATCCACGGCTGCAAATGCATACTGCTTCGCCTTGTCCGTTTCCCTCACCCTCCACTCCTCAATGTACTCGTCAACATTTGAACATTCGTTTTCCTTTCCGGGCATCGGTTCGCCCCAGGTGCCCCAGTAAGGCACCACGCCCGTCCATGTCTTCTTCACTAGAGCCGCATTTTTCAAATCGTTGCGGTCTTCGCTTGGGCCGCCGACGCGCGTCTTGGCGGAGGCCTAGGATGGGGGGAAAAAGTGTGTGTCAGAGGTGCTGTATGTATACATGTATATATTGTAGATGGAGGAAAGGAAAGGGAAGAAAACTTACACTTTCAATCCTCACCCTCAAAATCGCCGTCGACGCCAACTCTGCTTTTGTCGGCGGACTCCTACTCTTGGCCCACCGCTCCGGTAACATGTTGTCGGTGATGAGCTTCATCGCATACAGCGCCTCTGCCTCGTCTTGCACAAGCGAAGCGTACCCGTACACGACTGCAGACCGGTAGTTGCACGAGTTGTGGAAGGGAGCCAGGCTGAGTACTAGGCCGTCGAGGAAACTGGCGGCTACGGTGATGGGGAGGCCGGCGGAATCCGACGACGACGACGATGTCTTGAAGATGCGGCCGGAGATATAGCCGTGGATGTAGAGATCCTGGGGACTGCTGGGGTCTGGGGCAGCTGACGAAGAGGTCGCTGTTGGAGAGAAGGAGCCGGTGCAGCCGAGCATGGGGAGCACGACGGGGAAGGGGTGCTGGGGGTCGTTGAAGGAGACGTGTAGGATTGGACAGGCGTTTATGAGCGTGTGGATTGTGGTGTAGTCGTAGGTGCCTAGAGGAAAAAAGAGGGTTGTTTTGTTGGTATGATTACCTTTGGAGAATGGTTTTAGGGATGGGGGGGGGGGTTGGATATATTTACCTCTATTTGCCAGTCTGCCCAGCTTGTTGACAGCCGTCCTTGGGTACTCTGGTGAAGAAGCCATGATTTAAGATTTTTCGCTTGTTTTTATTCGTTGATTCTCTGTTTCGCCTTGTTGTAAATTGTGATTGTTTCCCGCAGTGGTTGGATATCTAATCCACCTGATTGGTTCTTTCAAGTGAAGTGAGAGGAAGCAAATCGCGATGCTGTCAACTCCAGTTGAACCTTTTCGGTGTAACCTTTTATATACAACAACCACGGTACTAGATGTACCTCGTCATGAATGACTCCTACACACAAAAGTGCTTCTCTCACTGCTATGACACACAAAAGCTAACCACTTAGTGCTATGTTACATGCACGCCTTAAGCCACCATCTACACGGGAAGTGGGGTCTGTAATTGCGAGAACACTGATTGGTCCAGAGTCTTGACAGGTGCGCTGAAGTGTCGTTATCATGCGTCTGCAGCGTCTAGGGCGTGTGTAAAACTTCATTACATGCTGTTTCAAGGTGTTTGTGTCGTTGAAAGCAGTGCTGGTGACGGGAGAATGGCTGAGCCGGACAAGGATGACGGTGGACGAGATGGGATAGTGCGGGGTAGCGAAGGATAGTTACGGCTCGTGTGGGTGGTTGGCTACTAGTCCAAGCTTATAACAAACATCGATAAGCGGGGGCTAGGTTAGGGATATGTATTCAATACCGGGATAGATAGAGTGATGTGTGGATTTTTCGGTATAGTTGTAGTGATAGGGTAGGTGTATGGATTTTTCGCAGGTTTTATTGGACATTCAAGGCAATAGTTGAAGCGCTTACGGTTGAGCCTTTGTAGAGTGTTTCACATCAAACTTGGTGTCCTAAGGACACGGTTCAATCGCCTAATACCACATCAGTAACCTCTAGACTGCTTGTCCCTAGATATGCACATGTTGGACCTCCCAATTCTTTCTTTGTTTTGAAAATCTCCTCTGCTTTCTCTCTTGATTTTTTTCTAACCCTAATCTTACACGACTAACCTTTACTTGAAGTCTCAAACGAGTCCTTTAAGTCTTCCAGTCTGTTCTTCTCTTTGGGCATTGAGGTTCTTCCCTCCTCCCTTTCCCCAGACTATACATGCGGCGGGATCGGCCTTAAACCAGCTATATGATCCATCACGACCATGTTGTTTGCGAAATTGTTATCTTTTGGGCCCATAATTGCCGTATTCTCCTTGTTGAGAAACTGATGCGGAAACCCCATCTCGAACCCATACGCCCCATCAATCTCCCCAATCTCCTCCTCGGTAAGACTCAAACCGAGAGCCCGAATATTACTTTCCAAGTGCGAAATCATGCGGCCTCCGATAATGGGAAAAACGTACGGCGATTTGTGCATAACGTACGCGAGAGCCACAGAGGTAATCGGCGGCACAGGGTCCTTTTTTCCAGCAATGCTTTCAAGCACTTGACTAACTTTTTCTTCGTTTCCCAACACCATCGCTTGCATGCTTCTTGTTCCTTGTTCCTCTGGGTTCTCTCTCCGCGCCTTAGTTTTGAACCTCCCGCTGCCGAGTGCACCCCAAGGCGCTAGCGCCATTCCTTCATCAAGACACATGGGGATGATTTCGCGTTCAAACGAGCGATCGGCGGCGGACCAGCGGCCCTGGTAGATTGAGAATTGACGCAGTCCGTGCTGTCGGGCGTAGCAGTTTGCCTTTACGACGATCCAGGCGGGGGTATCGGAGATGCCTAGGTAGAGGACGCGGCGGGAGGTTACGAGATCGTTTAGTGCATTCATTAGTTCGGGGATGGAGGTTGTTGAGTCCCAAACGTGGGTGTAGTACTGGGATCGGGAGGAGTTAGTTTGATGCTGGTGTTTGAAGTAAGAGGCTGAAGACTTGCTTACAATGTCGATGTAGTTTGTCCGCAGTGCTTTGAGGGATCGCTCAATCGAGGTGAGTATGTTTTTGGCACTGTTACCTCCGTAATTACTCTTGCACCGCGTTCCACCTTCTTTCTCCCGTTCGGTGATTTGCATGCCGGTGAACTTTGTGGCTACCACCATCTCATCCCGAACACCACTTTCTTCCATCCACTCGCCAATCCATTCTTCACTCTCGCCAAATTGGTAGTTGACAGCTGTGTCAATGAAGTTACCGCCTTGCTTGTAGAAGTAGTCAAGCATGGCAAACGCAGTCTTTTTAGTGCACTCCCCCAGCGTGGCTTTCCAGGCCTCGCCAAAGTTCATGCCGCCGAGGCAAAGGGGGGAAACACGGACAGCTGCTGTTGGGCTTAGGATGCGATGGCGGCCTAATAGGGAGACTGGTGTGGCAGGTTTGATGAAAGACATGTTGGTGGCTACGAAGCAGGAAGATGGGAGATGAGTTTGTCAGTGCTCTGGATTGAGAAAAGATCAAAAGTGTGCATGAAGAAAATATATGGCACCAAGCTACCATATTTACATTCATACTTGTATACTCTTATGTCCATTATGTCCTTTGACTCCTGTAGCAATGACAGGGAAGTGTTTCGGACAGTGCCTTAACGCCGCCAGAATTCAGAGTTGCAGTGTTTGAGGGCTGCACATGTGCGTTGCCACTGCCATTCAAAGGAGACATGTCCACCCTATTGGTCAGTTTTCGAATAGAAGTCACTGCTGATCCAATCGGTCTTTGAGGTCCAAGGGACTGATCACTTTGGACCAAGTCCTCATGTGCGCCATCCTCACCTTAACCCCGTAATCTCCGTTGATGAACATGCCAGACACATGCGTCAAGTCGTAACCCCCCTTACCAGGACACAGTGCGGCTACAGCATCTTTGATCACTCATCAGAATATGATATCCAGAACATTGACGTCGTCGCGATGAAAATGTGTCGTGGTACTAGCTCACCACTAGTTCGAGGATCGCTGGCCGTCTTCCCCAGAATGCTGACATCATAGCTCCACCACATCGCAGCTACGCATCGCACACTCGCTGCAGCCATCGGTGATGGTACCTGCATCTCTGGGTTAACGAGTACATGTCATCACCATAGATGCAGAAATTGCATGGTGCACGTTCCATGGCAAAGTAGCACAAAGGTGCATACCTAGGTAGTCGACCCAGTTTAAAACGTCACCAGCCTGCATGAACACGGCTTCGCCAAAAGTAAAGAAAAAAAGGGAATATTAGCATTACATCAGTCTTTGATCACAGTACAAAAGGCTGCGTCCCTTCCACCAATTTCCTTTCAAAACGTACACTTTACAAAACAAAAGAATCAGAATAACGAAATTGAAGGGAGAAGAAAAAAGGAACACATATAAATTGTCAGCACACAACAAACTCCCTACAATGGCTTCCAGACTCCTCCGCATCAATCGCAACGTCGTGCTTGCTGTCAGACAAACGAGCACTCCCACAACCACCTTTTGCAGACCAACACCCTTCAAACAAACACTCTTCAACGTCAACGACCTCAGCAACCACATCACGCGCCCTCTATCCCTCTCTGCTGCCATGTCTGTCCAAGTCGACCCAGCATTCATCTCGCAAATCACGGCTGCGGAAAAGCTCATCACTGGCACCGATGAACCCGTACAAGGCGGCCCCACGGCAAAAGCCCAGCAACACGTTGGCCAGAATCTGACTTCGCAAGTCATCCACGACATTACCGAGGGAGAGAAACTCATCACGGGTACCGATGAACCTTTCAAGGATGGTCCTACGGCCCTCGCTCAGTCGGCTCTGACAAACTCTCGAATTACCAACAACAACAACAATAACAACAGCAACAATAAGAACAACAACAACAACAACAACAACAGTAACAACTCAGGAAAATTCGACTCGGAGACGCTAAGCAAAATTAGTGAGGCAGAGAAGAAGCTTACGGGCGAGCCTCAGCCTGTAAAAGGTGGGCCGACGGCGCAGGCGCAGTCGCATGCCAAAGAGCCCATTACGAGTCAGGCATTGCATGATATCACAGAGGGCGAGAAGATGGTTACTGGTGGCGAGCGGGTCAAGGGTGGCCCGACTTCTACTGCGCAGTCTGAGCTTGGGAAGAGCAGGTCATGAGGGGCTACTTGCAACGCTACCATGAACTGTATATTAAATGTATAGATATGAATGACCATGACGATCATATTGATATTTTTTTAGAAAAAAAATCGTAAATACACTTGTCAATCATAACACAATGTGACGTACCAACGTAGCGATGCATCCCAACCGATTCCGCATGCATGGAATCATCAAGAACATGATACATTTGATATAGTACATCTAATCCCTACGTAGGAATGTTCTAATCCAACCTTGATTTCTGCATCAAATAAACAACAAAGAAAAGTCATCCATTCATCCCTGGCATATCCAACACGCCATAAGACGCTGCTGACTCAAACCCAGCCATCTCTCTCCCTCTCATCTTTAACTCCATTACCCCCCTTTAACCACCCCACCCCAACATTTGCCACGCCCTTCCACCTCTCTACGCTCCTCTTCTTACTAAACCGATACTGTCGATCGCTAGTCCGTTCCAACCTCTCCTTCAACAAACCATCGCCCGATGCACCCAAACCCCCAAGCTCAATGTCCTCACGGACTTCAGCTTCTCGAAAGCCGAATGCAGAGCCAGCACCACGTCTCAAACTTTCCGAATTGCCTCTATGAAGCGTTGGAGGTCTAGAACCCATCGTCTCGTTTGACCTTACCCGTCGTAGGCGGTCTTGCAGGTCGGCTGCTTCTCCATCGCCAAGGATCCTGCCTTTGCGGTTGGAGGGCGGGGTACGATAGTCAAGGTTTGAGTTTGCGCGGCGGAGAGCATACTTGCGGGGGCTTTGCTCCAACGCTTGGCTGAGCTCTTGGATGACTTCGTCCCTAGCACGCATACGCTCCAATGATTGCGTCCGCGGTGCTGCAAAAGCACGGCCTTGGACGGATTGTGAGGGCCGGCGACCAAGGCGTAATGGGGTTTGGCGTGCTGTACGTTTCTCTTCAATGGCCATGGCGACTTGGGCGACAGAGTTAGGTACCACATCAAGAGAGTTCTAGGGGTTGACGGTTAGCGAGATTGGAACCGGACAAGGTTTAGTCCAGACCCACCATGTGAATGAGCACAATGGGCAGCTGAACTGTGACGAGCTTCCTGGAAACTATTAGCTGTGTAGTCGATATACAAACGAATACTGACGTGTGTGCGCTACCGACCATGACGTTGAGAAAGTAACGGACTTCAAAATATTTCCCTAGCTTGTCAGCATCACATTGGCAGCGTACAGGCTCGTAACCTACCGCACTTCACTGTGGCGTGTCCGCGAGGTACTTCAAGATCACAGGTACGTATATGGGTTTGAGACGATGATACACCGTGCCAGCCGGCTGATCCGTGCTTGACCGTTGCTTTGCTCAGTATAGACCGCTCATTGCTGTCGAAGATGCGAGCCTGGCCCGCAGACTTCTCCATTGTGGATGCAGCAGCCTAACAAGTGTACTGGTCAGTATCATCGGGCATTGCCATGTCAAGCCTGCCCAACAAACGTGTTTGTAGCAAAGTATGTCCCTCTCTAACTGAAGCTCAATCTTCTTTACCGTCTTGCGGCTGTTGTTGGCAATGTGGACATCGACATAGAGACTGGTGCCGCTGACCCAGACTTGTCGATGCAGGCCAGCAGTAACTCGGACGACTTCTACCGTAGTATCGCGGGGCTTGATCCATTCGTCTGAAGCAGTCAATGGACTTGGTAGTGACATGAGCGCCTTTTCAGCTGTTGTGCTGTCAGCTTTGCCACTGTAGGCTGACAAGCTGCAGAGCCCACATACGATCATACACGGAAAGCACAGAAACATCCTCAGATGTCCTAACAATGTACTGCTTGCCCTGATCACGGATAAGGAGAGAAATGCAAAGTATATATCTGATCCTGGCGTTTTTCGAATGAAAGGGTGGGGGTCCGACATTGAGAGGTAAGCTAAGGTTGAATGCAAGATTCGTCATAGAGGGCATTAGATGCCAGAATAGATCCTCCGAGCCTATTGGCTCCTGCGTATCCACCATATTCTGAGGTGGTGGGTTCTGCTCGTCAAGAAGCTCGGTAGCCAAGTTCAGGAACACGGCTCGTCTGTTGCCGCTCACTTCCTCGGTTCCGAGAAGGTCGACAGATATCCGAGCGATGTCCAGAGTCCTTCTATGACGTATCCGCTCTGCATCGTCGACGTTTATCTGCACGGATCCTTCAATGGAGCCTCCACCCACGAATATGCCAGCAGACAAGTCTAGACCGAGCTCGATCCGGGGATGTCGATGTGACGGAAACTCTAGCAATTCTTTCGATATTGGATCGCGAACAATCGTTCTGGAGGGTATGCGCCGGTTGGTGTCGTTGGAGATGGGATCGAAGCGTGCGGCGACATGGCGCAAAGGAGACTGCGATTGTCCATGTCCAGGGATGACGTTGGCAATATGATTAGGTGTAGGAAGTCGTATTGTAGGTATCGCGTCAAGTGTCGCCGTTGCCGTCGGCTGTGTTATTTGTATGGGCGGTATTTGCTGTTGCTGTCGGGTTCGGGATGTGCTGTATGCACGAGGTCGTGATGACGATCGCGATGGCACGTTGGCTGGCGGAACACTATATATACTAGATATGCTGTCATTGTCTCCGGGGCTTTTTGGCGACGGCGTTCGGGAAGATCGACCACGGTAGATGGATCGGATGCAGCTGCTCTCGACGCTGGTCTTCCTGTCCGGCTCAGCATTCTCGCCGTATCGAGTGTCGTTGCTTGGACGTCGTCTTGATGCAACAGATGGCTTTAGTGTCATGTCTGTGCGAGAGGCACTTTGGGGGATGTTGTTGGCCATGATATTGCGTGGCAAGGTATCTGCAAAGCTAGATTCGGTGACTTCACGAATGTCTGATAAAGGCCGGGTCTTCGCCCAGGAGGAGGCAATGGAATGTCCTCTGGGTTCGCCGAGTTGACTGCCAGTGTTTCCGTCACGGCCTACAATCTGGCAACTATCGGACTCGGGTGAAGCGAAGAGAGACGATAGACTGGCACGATCCGGCGAGGGATCGAGGTCGGACGGTTGGTCTTTGCCAGGCGGCAGCGGCGGCGGCAGCGACTGCGAGTGTCCTGACCCTTTCAGCAGCCGTCCCGCGATTTCGGAGAAGGTCATTGCTGCCTACCGTCAGCGGAAATGTCTAGGTGGAGTCAAGAGACTGCAAAAGCACCCTCGTGAACGATGTACTGCGCGCGGAGTTGGCGACTAGCGGCTAGAAGCTGACCGAGTGATTGATGCGGGATCTGATACTGCTGAATTCAGGGGGAAAGTCATATGAGCCTATTTCGATGCTTGAATATGCTGGTAGGCGGGTGAGGACTGTGGTTTGGGGTTGCATTGTCAAGATGGGGTGCACATGGGGAGCTGGATGCGGTTGCAGCTGGGGAGGTAAGCGGCTGGGAAGGGTTGCTCTTTCCCTGGACTCAAGCACAATGTCACCAAGCGGGCAAGCTTGAAGGGGCCTTTCTTTCCTCGTGCACGAGAAGATGGGTATTCACGACGAGTTGCAGATTGTTCATGTTGACGGAAAGGAGAGAGCCGGAGTTGATTGGACAGCCATGCACGCGTCAGATTCAAGCGGATAGGGCCTCACTGTGTGTGTGTGCAGTTGTGTTTTGATAGAAAGACAGAGGTACAGCATTTGCACGGCCTTGGGCACATGCATGGACGCACTGATTACAGCCACGTCTTGAAGCCGTATTCTCACGACATGGCCTCGCCCAAGACACACAGCGCATCCGGGTCCATGTCGGTCTGGCGTCAGCTACGCGCTCTGGTGTCGTCCAAGTCGAAGTGCTCAGTGACAGTGACAGTGCTAGTGCAAGCGCAAGTGGATCAAGCGTTTGTCGTGCGAGTCTCGACCGTGTCAAGGTCACCTGGGCCCTCTCAGCCGAGAAAAGGCGCGAGAAGGCCATGGCTGCTTCAGGCTAATGGAGCTCAGGTGGTGCATGGGCAGTAAGCTCGGTGATGGGGGGGCGAGATGTCGGGCCCGGGACGAAGCCGTGAATGGCTCGTTGCTGCAAAACACTGGCAGTCGCAGCGGGAAGGCAGTCGCCGTCGCCGGAAGGTTCCGGGGAGGCCAAGGCGCGAGGTAGCGCGTGACGAGGAACTCTGTGGCCTGTTGCGGGCGGCCGCGTTGCCCTGGTCCCGGCTACGGAACGACACCCTCGCACCCGTTGTACGGTAAGCAGCCAGCAGCCAGCAGCCATCTACATACAACATGTCGAGGTGTGCGCGTTGCGATGACCTCATCCGGCCGAGGTGCGCACCGTCGACAAGTCGACCAGCTCCGAGGTCGGTCGGTCGGTTGGTCGGTCGGCTGCCTGATGCAGGTGGCTAGGGCATTTGGTCAGTGTGAAAACGGAAGTGTGTTTGTGTGTGTGTGTGTGTGTACTAGCTAGCCCGCTGGCTACGCGAAAAGGGTGGTGTTGTCCCTGTTCCTCTCTCCCCCCCGCCCGCCCCCAACCAGCCCACCAGCTGAGCAACAGGCGGCCGGGCGGCGTGCAAAAGACACAGAGGAGCATCGCATATAAACTTGGCCCTCGCGGGGACTGGCCTGGTAGATAACGCACTCCAGCTCGCGGCGTCGCGTGCTTGGCGGCCTGCTCCCATGGAGAAGCCGGAGAAGCTGTGGAAAAACTTCTAGTGGCGCGGGAGCTAGACGCCCGCTTTGCTGCTTTCGGCATCGTGATCCAGCTCGGCAGCAGCACGCCCTGTCCGGCTTCGTCCACCAAAGGCCCTGCTCGCCCCCAAACCAAAAGACTGGCTGCCAGAGCCGTGATGCAGCGTGAGCACCCCGCGAGAAAACTCTGAGCTTTCGGCCAACCGCACGTCCGCCCGCTTGGCCGTCATTGCGCGTTGGAGAGGTGCCCAGCAGCGGGTGTGCACGCCTGCTATTTGCTGCCCGCCACAGAGGAATCTTCTGGCGGCCGCCCTACCAGCCTTAACCACTCTGCAAGCACGAGGAGCCATCTTCATCTGGCCAGAAGAGAGAGTGGCCCGCCCGCCTTTTACAGTCCAGCACTCCGCCCCTCCGTTCGAGCCCATCTTTGTTTCCATTACCCAAGAGCTTACCTCACAACTACTGCGCGACCACACACAGGCCCGCACGCTCTCTTCTTCTTATCAGACATTATCAAAACCCCATACACACGCCATCGCTATTCGACCCGGCGCTGCGGCTGCCCATCACAAGCGCGCCTAAGCGACCTGAGCCTCTTGCCATCCATTATCGACCTGCCTTTGTCGCCTCGAGCAAGACTCTTGGCGCCTCTGTGCCCCTCTATCAGCACCGAGGGGTACGGTGGCCGCACATGGGAGATAGTCTCGTAACAGATATGACGGCTCCCGTGGGCAAGGCGGAGGCTTCGCGCGACGGTTCCACGTCTTCCATCGGATCTTCGCCTGAACCTGGCCTGGCCGACACATATACCCACGAGGAGCCCCAGCAGCAGAAGCGCAAAGGCGGCCGTAAACCAGTGAGCCTTTCCCGTCCACCTCTGCTTTTTGATCTCTATGCCTGCCATGACTGCTCACTTCCACGAGCCCATCACCGTGTCCAAACTAGCACTAACCAAGCCTCGTAAGATATATGCCACCTCGGAAGAGCGCAAGCAGCGCAACAGGCAGGCGCAAGCCGCCTTCCGTGAGCGCCGCACTGAGTACATCAAGCAATTGGAGAGCACCATTAAGCACCATGAGGATACGCTGCAGAACCTGCAAAACAGTCACCGCACCGCCGCCGACGAATGCCTTATGCTCCGGTATAAGAATTCTCTACTCGAGAGGATTCTACTAGAGAAAGGTAGCCCCGATTTTATTTGATTTGATTCCATCTTCTCCGCCTTTCCCCCTTCCACACACCGCACATGTACACGCGCTAACCACTTGCTCCTTCCTCTAGGCATCGACGTCCAGGCTGAGTTGCGTGCAAAGACTGGCAGTCCAAACCTGGGGCCGACCAGAGCCCCGGCGTCTGTGCATACTTCGCCCAATCAGCCACCTCTGCAGCAACGTGCTATGATGAATAGACAGCAGCAGCGGCGCTCGCTGCAAGGCCCGCCCAAGCTTGACGGCTCCAATGGACTGGCCATGATTCAACCTGACGGGCCCATCCAGCGCTCACCATTGTCGCAGCCCACGCCAGGCTCTCATCTCTCGTCGCCTGCTCAGTCAGCAACGCGCTCGCCCAACTTCATGCCTCATGGTCAATCAGTGTCACCCAACTTTGGTCCCATGTCTTCACAGCAGCAGCAGCAGCAGCAACAGCCACTCCGGCCACAGCCCCCTAGGTCAAGCTTCACACCCATGATGGCCGCCCAGCGACCCTCGCTAGTGACCAACCAGCCTTCGTCGAATGGCTTGTCAACCGCATCTACCGTCGGTACTAGTGCAAATAACATGACACAGAGCAGTGGTCCTTCCTCCTTCTACCAGGCACAATTCACCGACCACATGAGTCAACTCGGCAAGCTGACCCCTTTTCCTTTTTCCCCCTATTTAGGTATAGGACTTTGAAATCCTAGGCTGATTTCGTTGTACAGAGCAGGAGTACGAGGAACAAGCCGACTCCTACGACCACGACGACCCAAGCGACCATTCCGCCGGCCCCGGTCCCTTTCCACAGCAGAGCTTTCCATCCTCGAACAACATGCCCCCGCCTATGCCGCCTTCACAAAACCCTCCCTTTGCCAGTCCAACCTCGTTAGCACCCAACGACGGCGGCCAAATCTTTAACAACAGCATGAACAACAACCACCTCTTCGACCCGTACGATCCGATGCTTGATGCCGACCCGTTTGGACTGTCAGCCAGCATGCACTTTCCGACCATGTACGAGAGCAGATGAAGCCATGAAGATGATGGAACAGTAAGAGGAGGTTAGAACAGACATTTAAATGGACGACACGAACCTCGCCGACTGATACCCTTCTTAATCACGCTTTTTCAGCGGGCGCAATAACTGCTTTTACCACATGACGACGTGTTACGACCACACGACGGAGTTCGATATGAGACCACGAGTCTTGGGTTGGGGAAACTTTAAAAAACTTCTTATTCGATCGGGGCGGGCTATGCGCCAAGTGTATTTGTGAAGGAAATTGATTTTGCATTTTCATGAGAAGCGGCGGATTTGTATCAAAAACATGCACTCTTCTTCGACAGTACAGCCTGTCTATTCATATTGCAGACGGATTGTTGCTTGTACATATTGTAATATTGAATCGGCCGCAACCATCATTGCCCATTCGCGCCAGTCACGTTTGGAGCAAACACAAACAACCATCTCAGACCAGAGCGATAACTATGTGTCTACACCAGCACCAGCACCAGTAGGAGGACGAGGGGGGGGGCAGGGAAAGCTTGTACCGACGGATAAACTTCGGGTGACGTGCTGTCGAGAGTGTCACTTGTTTCATCACTTGACGAGAAGACGGCTACTTGGGGCATGGCAGACCACTACCTCTATGCTAAACAGCGTTTCGGCGCATGCTCATTTGTAACTTGTACATGCAACGATCAAACGAAGCGCCGTATGCGGCAGTAATTGCAGCGCCATTGCTTCATTGTCCTCTGCAAAGTCCGTGCCCCACTTGACTCGCTTACGGAAGCAACCCACGGCGAACCCGAAATTCGAACCACCAAAACCTCCTGCCCGCAACATCGTGTCTGTAACCCCGATCGCGAGCCACCTCTGAGAGCCACGTCCCTAGTTTCTGTAGGGAAGCTCTCGCATTCTTCTTTCAACCCGGCAGATTGTGCATCTAGAAGGGCAAAGCGCGAAAGGCGCTCCAATTCGTCAAGATGTCGCAGATTGCTTCCAAGGTAAGCTCAAACACACCCCACCATCGAGTCGAGCTTTGCGCTCCTTTCGGCCGACTTGCGATGTACCTGCGATGCTCTACCCATTCAATCGCTAATGTGGAACGCAGAACATTTACGAGCTGCTGGGTATGTCGCGGACACACAGCACAGTCACAAGAAAAACATAGACTTATGACCCCGCAGGCAATGACCCTGAGCTCGACCCCAACAGGCCGGCCGACCCACCGACGAGGGCAATTGAGAAGCCCGTTATGAGGCATGGCAAGCGCGATGGAACCGACGCCCCCAAGCCCATCCCCGAGAGGAACAGCCACCAGACCCGGGCCAAGCAGACCGACAGCGCCAACGAGAACGGTACGTCGGATACAAGAAGCACCAGAGATGCAATCAAGGTGCTCTGGAGAATCATACTGTACATTGGCTAATTCGATACAGCTTTCCGGGATCGCGGCGTAGGATCTGACAAGAATCGCGGCAGGGGATCCGGTGGTGAGTGAAGCCTCATTGGTCCATTGTATGCACAAACTAACACCTGTCAGAGCCTACTGGTACTGGAGCCCGTGGCGGCCAGCGTGGCGGCCGTGGTCGTGGTGGACGCGGTGGTGGTCGTGGTGGTCGCCACGAGGGTGACCGCCACAGCAGAACCGGCATAGCGTAAGAGAAGCTATATATACATCTCTCCTTACTCGACATATCTAACCGTTATATAGTGAGCACGACAAGCAGGCCGCACACGGCTGGGGCGGAAACGATGGTGACGCCGAGTTGGCTGATGAGCAGGCTGGCGAGGCCATAGCTCAAGCTGAAGAGAAAGATGCTGTCAAGGAGGATGCTGAGGCTGAAGCCGAGGCCGAGCCTGAAGACAAGAGCAAGTCCTACACCGCCTACCTCGCCGAGCTGGCTGAGAAGAAGCTCTCCCTTGGCCCTCAGAACGTCCGCAAGCCCAACGAGGGAAGCAGCAAGAAGTTCCCCGAGGGCACCGCACTCACCCGTGAGGAGCAAGAAGACTTCATGGCTGGCTCACAAGGCAAGGCCAAGCGTGAACGTGCCCGCAAGGAGAAGGTCCACGTCGAACTTGACGGTGACAAGATGCTTGCCCCCCCTCCCCGTGAGGGTGGTGCCCGAGGAGGACGCGGCCGTGGCCGTGGTGAATTCCGTGGCGGCGAGGGTCGTGGTCGTGGTGGCGGTGAGTTCCGTGGTGAGGGACGTGGTCGCGGCGAAGGCCGTGGCGAGTTCCGTGGACGTGGCCGCGGCGGTGAGGGTCGTGGACGTGGCGAGGGCCG
>Ga0265797_10004467_pt1 | contig 21322 bp, 21 predicted proteins | sample P2T30metagenome_FD_192433 | JGI IMG/M metagenome (GOLD analysis project Ga0265797, IMG submission 192433) | Plant litter microbial communities from East Loma Ridge, Irvine, California - P2 T30 | ecosystem: Environmental > Terrestrial > Plant litter > Unclassified | place: USA: California...
TCGGCAAGCGCTCCAACCGGTCTTTGACGCCGCCCCAAGCGCACTCCCTCATCGAGACCAGGAGGCTTGCCATGCAATCGACGGTCATTCCGACGCTGACAGTCAACGGCGCCGAGGTCGCGCTGCCAGGCGACCCACGCGTGTCGCTGCTCGACTTCCTGCGCGAGCACCTGCAACTGAGCGGCACCAAGAAGGGTTGCGACCAGGGCGCGTGCGGCGCCTGCACCGTGCTGGTGGACGGCGAAAAGCGCATCTTGTCGTGCCTGGCGCTGGCGGTGCAATACCAGGGCCGCGCCATCACGTCGGTCGAAGGGTTGGCGCAAGAGGGCAAACTGCATCCGCTGCAGCAAGCTTTCATTGAACACGACGGTTTCCAGTGCGGCTACTGCACTCCGGGCCAGCTGTGTTCGGCGCTGGGCATGGCGGCCGAGTTGCGGCGCGGCGTGCCGAGCTATGTCACCGTGGATTTATCCGAACAAGATATTGCCTTTTCCAGTGACGAAGTGCGCGAGCGCATGAGCGGCAACCTGTGCCGCTGTGGGGCGTACAACGGCATCGTGGCGGCGCTCACCGAGCACCATGCGGCTTCCCCGCAGCATGCGCAGCGCCAGCCGGCCGGGGAGACATCATGACCCCGTTCACATTCGCTCGCGCCCACGACGCGCATGAAGCGGTGCGCCTTGGCGCTGCCGCCGGCAGCAAGTACCTGGGCGGCGGCACCAACCTGGTCGACCTGATGCGCGAAAGCGTCGAGCAGCCATCGACCCTGGTCGACGTCAGTGGCCTGTCCGCCGGCATCGAAGAACGTCCCGGCGGCAGCCTGTGGATCGGCGCCGCCGCCAGCAACACGGCGCTGGCCGAACACCGCATCGTGCGCGCGCGTTTTCCGCTGTTGAGCCGGGCGATTGCCGCCGGCGCCTCGGGCCAGATCCGGAATATGGCGACCGTCGCCGGCAACATCCTGCAACGCACCCGCTGCACCTATTTCTACGACCAGGCCGGCTCGCGCTGCAACAAGCGCCAGCCGGGCCAGGGCTGCGACGCGCTCGACGGCGCCAACCGCAACCACGCGGTGCTGGGGGCGTCGAGCGCCTGCGTCGCCACCCATCCGTCCGACATGTGCGTGGCGCTGGCCGCGCTCGACGCTGTGGTGCACCTGGAAGGATCAAACGGGGCGCGCTGCGTGCCGTTCCTGGATTTTCATTTGCTGCCCGAAGACCATCCCGAGCGCGAAACGGTGATGCAGCCGGGCGAACTGATCACGGCGATCGAATTGCAGCCGTTGCCGATGGCGGCGCACTCCAGCTACCGCAAGGTACGTGACCGCGCCAGCTACGCATTCGCGCTGGTGTCGGCGGCGGCCGCGCTCGACATTGAGGATGGCGTGGTAAAAGACGTACGGCTGGCGCTGGGCGGGGTGGCGCACAAGCCATGGCGCGCACGGATCGCTGAAGATGCGCTGCGCGGTCGTCCCGCCGGGTTCGCCGCGTTTGAGGCGGCCGCTGCGGCCGAACTGCTGGCGGCGCGGCCGCTGCGCGACAACGGCTTCAAGATCGAGCTGGCGCAGCGCACGGTCGTTGCAGTGCTCGGTTCGCTCGCGGCGCGCAGCGCGGCCCGTTCCTGAACGCCAGCTCACACCGACCATCCCACGCCAATCCGCCAGGAGAAGCAGATGAACATCATCCAGAATGTGCAGAAAGCCGGCCAGGCGATCATGCAAAAGGCGGTCGAGCATGCGCCCGACGCGCTGATTCCCGGCGGCCGCCCCGACCCGATCATCGCGCGCGACGAGCCGCTGATCGGCGCGCCCGTATCGCGCCTCGACGGCGCCCTGAAAGTCAAAGGCGCCGCGCCGTTCGCGGCCGAGATCCCGCTCGAGCGCATGGCCTACGCGGCGCTGGTCTACAGCACGGTCGCCAAGGGGCGCATCTCCAGCCTCGATACTAGCCTGGCCGAATCGGCGCCGGGCGTGGTGCTGGTGATGACTTACCGTAACGCACCGAAGATGAAGCCGGTGCCGCTGTTCATGACCAAGCCGAAGGCCGCCGGCGGCGCCAGCCTGCCCGTGTTCCAGGATGAGGGCGTGCACTGGAATGGCCAGCCGGTGGCGCTGGTGCTGGCCGAAACCCAGGAGCAGGCCGACCATGCCAGCACCCTGGTGCGGGTCAGCTACGACAGCGCGCACGCGGTCACGACCGTGCAAGAGGCCAAGGCCAACGGCCTTGCAACCGGCAACTTCCAGGGCGAGCCGCTGGAAGACATCAGCGGCGACGCCGAGCGCGAACTGGCGGCGGCCGCCTACCAGGTCGATGCGGTGTACAGCACGCCGCGCCAGAACCACAATGCGATCGAACTGCACGCCGCCACCGTGGCCTGGAACGGCGACGAGTTGCGCATCCACGACGCGACCCAGGCGGTGGCCCATACCGCGTGGTCGATGGCGGAAGTGTTCGGCATCAAGGAAAGCCAGGTCCACGTCACCTCGCCCTTTGTCGGTGGCGGCTTCGGCGGCAAGGCATTGTGGCAGCACCAGGTGCTGGCGGCGGCCGCGTCGAAGCTGGCCGAACGCCCGGTGCGCATCATGCTCTCGCGCAAGGGCGTGTACCGCGTGGTCGGCGGGCGCACCTTGACCGAGCAGCGGGTGGCGATCGGCGCAGCGGACGATGGCCGCTTCGCCGCGCTGATCCACAGCGGCGTGGCCATCATGACCGAACATAACAACATGCCGGAGCCATTCATCATGCCGGCGCGCTGCCTGTACGCGGCGCGCAGCATGCACCTGAATGTCAAGACCGCCACGATGGACATGGTGGCCAACACCTTCATGCGCGCGCCGGGCGAATCGGTCGGCTCGTTCGCGCTCGAATGCGCGGTCGACGAACTGGCCGAACGGATGGCGCTCGACCCGATCGTGCTGCGCCGGCGCAACGAGCCGGTGCAAGACCCGACCAAGGGCACGCCATTCTCGTCGCGCCACCTGATCGAAGCCTACCGGATGGGCGCCGAGCGCTTCGGCTGGCAGGCGCGCGACGCCAAGCCCGGCATGCGCCGCGAGGGCGAATGGCTGGTCGGCATGGGCTGCGCCACCGCTACCTACCCCTACTACCGCATGCCGGGCGGGGCCGCCCGCATCACCCTCGGCGCCGACGGCCGGGTGCGGGTCGAAGTAGCGGCGCACGAGATGGGGATGGGCACCGCCACCGTGCAGACCCAGCTGACGGCGGCGCGCCTCGGCCTGGCGCTGGAGCAGGTGACGTTTGCCTATGGCGATTCAAGCATGCCGGGCACGGTGCTGGCCGGCGGCTCGCAGCAGACGGCGTCGATCGGCATTTCGGTAAACGCCGCGCACAAGGCGCTGTTCGCCGAACTGCTGGCGCTGGCCGGACGCGAGTCGCCACTGGCGGGCCTGAAGGTGGACGAAGTGCGCGGTCATGACAACGGCTTGTGCAAGGCGGACGACCCGTCGCGCTACGAAAGCTACGCCGCACTGCTGGCGCGCGCCGGTCGCGACCAGGTCGAGGTCACGGCCAAGGCGCCGCTGCCGCTCGAGACCCAGCACTGGTCGATGCATTCGTACGGTGCGATTTTTTGCGAAGTGCGCGTCAACACCGTCACCGGCGAGCCACGGGTGTCGCGCCTGCTCGGCGCATTCGACTGCGGCCGTATCCTGAACGCCAAGACCGCCGCCAGCCAGTTCCGCGGCGGGATGATCATGGGCCTGGGGCTGGCGTTGATGGAAGAGACGCTATGGGACGAGCGCAGCGGGCGCATCATGAACCCGAGCCTGGCCGAATACCACGTGCCGGCCCACCTCGACGTGCCCGAGATCGAGGTGCTGTGGACCGACATCGCCGATCCGCACGCCCCGGCCGGCGCGCGCGGCATCGGCGAGATCGGCATCACCGGCACCGCGGCGGCGGTGGCCAATGCCGTCTACAACGCCTGCGGCAAGCGCGTGCGCGACTTGCCGATCACGCTCGACAAGCTGCTCTGATAAGACCCTGCCAACGACCGGGAGGACGCACCAGCTTTGCCACCATCGATGCCACGTTCCGCAAGATCATGAGCGGCGACGACAAGGAGCGCGCGTGCAGCCGTACCTGGACAACTGCTCGACCTGCCACCGGGCGGGACCGCTAGGCCTGCCGCGTTATCTTCGCTGGCCTGCCGGGCCACCCGACCGTGCCGCAGGATGATCCCTGGTCGCTGATCCGGGTGATCCTGGCCGGCGCGCGCCTGGCGTCGCTGGACAAGGCGCCGTTCGACCTTGGCATGCCCGGCTTCGCCTGGCGCCTGTCGGACGAGGGAAAGGCGCACCTGGCGACCTTGGTGCGCAATGCCTGGGGCGACAAGGCACCGCCGGTCGATGCGGCCAAGGTGGCCGAGGTGCCCGCGGTGCCAGAGGTGCCACAGGTGCGTAAGCTGCTCAAGGAGGGTGACATCCACAAGGCGGACGAGAGCAACGCGCAGCATTGAGGCAGCGCGAATGCGACAGCGGGCCGGCTGCGGATGCACGCCGGCCCGCTGTCGTCGCCCGCTGGCTTACTTGGTGATGCGCAGGATTGCCGACGCCAGACGCGTGAAGCACGGCATCAGGTCGGCCTCGGTGGCGGCGTAGCAGTACATGCCGTTCGGCTTGGCCGGGTTGTAGCAGTTGGACGGTGCGTCGGCGACATTGGCCATGCACTTGAGGATCATCTCGCCGGTGGAGCTGTCATGGTCGCCCGCTTCCTTGAGCGCCGCACCCATGCCCAGGGTGAACACGAAGATATCGTCATCGCGCGCCTTGGCGGCGGCAGCTTCGGCCAGGTTGCGTGCGGCGCGCTCGATGTTGCGCTGATACAGGGTCTGCGTGCTGATGTCGGCCGTCACCACGCGTGGCGAGTTGGTGACGATCGGGAATTCGCGCTTGCTGGCGTCATTCTGGTTCCACCAGTCGTTGCGGCCGTTGTACCAGGCCGGCAGGCTGCGGGTGACCAGAGCGCCATTGCGCTGGACATTGCAGTTGGTCGAATCGAGGGGCGTCAGGGTGCTGGTATTGAGGTCATACAGGCCGGCATAAGCCTTATCGATCGCGCCCGCCTTGTACAAGCAGTTATTGTGTGTAAACGTGATGTACGAGCCGAACGAGCTCGGCTCGCCATCCGAGAAGAACACGATCACGCGCAAGGTCGAACGGTTGTTCGTAGGGATGCTGTTGAGCTGGTCGCGTGCGTTGAGCATGCCTTCGAACGACGAGGTGCCGCCATCGAAGACATAGCTGTCGATTTTCTTGAGCATGCCGGCGCGGTTGAAGCCGCGCGCCGAGGTATTGATGGCGAAGTCATTTTCGACGCCCGACGAAAAATGGACCAGGCCGACACGGTCTTGCGTCACATTGAACTTGTTGAGGAAGCTCTTCGCCGATGCCCGTACCGCCGCCGCCTGGTTCTTCAGCGAGCCCGACGTATCGACCACCAATGCCATGTCCAGGTCGCGCCGGACGGTTTGGGCATAGGCCACCGGTGTCAGTGACGAAAAGCCGACCACTTGCATGACCGAGACCGGCATCGGCGCCTCGGCACGCACGTCGATCGTGGCCTGACCCTGGTTGAAGGTGACCTTGGTGCTGAGCAGCTTGGGGTTGGACAGCAGGTAGTTGCTTGGGATGTTGGCATTGAAGAAGTCGGCCGCCGCGCCCTGGGCGCTGGCGATCTGCTCAGTCTGGGTATTGCCGGTAGTGACGGCGCGCGCGCCGGCCAGGGCCGCCGAGTCGACCGCCGCGTTCAGGCGCGCCTTGACCAGATAGGCCAGGCCGCCGTCGATTACCAGGCCGACCATAGTCAGCAGGACAAGCATGGCAAGTGCAGTCATGATGGCGACAGCGCCGCGCTGGCGGTGAAGAAGTGGAGTCATGTCGGTATCGAATGAGGGCAGTAGATGGTCAGAACAAGGTGAACGAATACAGGTCGGGCCCGAAGTCCTGCAGGCTGAGGGAGCCGATGGCGAAGCCGGTAAACAGCATGTCGTAGCGGTAGAAAGTCTCGACCACATACACCACTTCACCATCGTCGAGCTTGCCGCTCATGATCGACACCGTGGGGCGGTTGCTGCTGGTGAAGGCAGTGCATTTGGCGCTGGTGGAGCTCCAGCTGCCGCAGTTGTAGACTTTGCTGACCGGGCGGTAGCTGCTCTTGCGCACCCCCAGCGCGCGGACGGCGTCGTCCCAGCGGTACTGGTCCAGCACCACGCTGCGGGTGGTCCCGTTGCTGGCCACGCCCATCACGCGCGTGATGTAGACCATGGCCTGGTTGTTGACGTCCAGCGGCGGCGCGCTCGACATCAGGGCAAAGATGAGGTCCTGGCTGCCGGTATCCAGGTCGGTATTACCGCGCGCGACCAGGTTGGCGCCTTCGCGCCCGATATTGGTCATGATGATGTTGGCCTGTAGCGCACGGGCGGCGTCGATCATGCCGAACAGCAGCAGCAACAGGATTGGCAGCAGCAGGGCCGCTTCGACGGCGGCGACGCCACGCTGGCGCTTGCGGTTACGATAGAGCTTGATCATAAATGGTCAGCACGAAAGGAAATATTCGTTGCGCATGGTGGTCGCGACGAGAAAGGTGTACTTGCCGTCCTTGAAAAACTGCGACAGCAGCGGGGTCGCCACCGGCCAGTCCGAGGTCAGCTGAATGACCACGATGCTGCCGGCGGCGCCGAACATATTGTTGTTGTAGCCGCTTGATGCATAGCCGGTGCCGTTGACCGAAATCCTGGGCGCCAGGCGGTCGTAGAAGCCGAGCGAATTGTCGCGCATGCTCTGGATGATGGCGTTGTAGCGCTGCTGGTTCTTGATCGCGGGGTCGAGGTCGCACTGGCCGGTGATGGCGTAGCGCGCGCCTTCGCGTACCGCGTACTGCATGGTGAGCGTGGCGAAGAACATCATGCTCAGCTCGATGAGCGCCAGCATGATCAGCAGGAATACCGGTGCGATCATCGCCATTTCGACGACTGTGGCGCCGGACTGACGGCGCAGGGACGGAAATCTCGACATTCGGTCAATTTTGAGAGGATATGCCCGCAGCATGCGGTAAGCTTCGGCATTCCACAAGGCAATTACTGCTTTTTCGTAATCCACTAACGCTGAATCGACGCTGTTGTATGCGCGGAGCAACATGAGTTGGCACCAAGATATCGCTTCCTTCCTCACTGACGCGCGCACCCGCGGGGCGCGCGCTTCCGATCCCACCCCGGCCGTGCCAGACCCGATCACATCGCGCGCCGATGTACCAGATACCGAAGCCTGGATGGTGTTCGGCATGCGCCTGCTGCTGGCGGTGTCGGCGTTATTGACGCTGTACATCGGTCCCGCCGCAGTGGTACTCGAGAACCCGCTTGCCTGGCTGATCTTCGCCGCCTATACAGTGCACAGCCTGGTGCTGCTGCTGATTGCGCGCCGCCGCGCCGGCTTCTGGCACGGGCCCATCGTGTACTGGATCGATATCGGCTGGTATGGCTTGATGGCGTTCGCCAGCGGCGGCGGGATCAGCCCGTTCTTTTCGTTTTTCTTTTTCGCGATCCTGGCGGCGTCGTTCCGTCATGGGTTCGATGCCGGCGCACGCCTGACGCTCGGTTCGGCGGTGATGGTCATGCTGGCAGTGCTCGGTACCCAGGGCATGCATTCGATCCATATCTTGCTGCTGCGCTCGACGTTCGTACTGGCGCTGGGTTACATGATCGCGTTCTGGGGCGGGCTGGCGGTCGACCAGCGCCGCCGCCTGGCGCTGCTGCGCGACGTCAGTCGTCTGTCGAATCCGCGCTTCGGGGTGCAGCACACGCTCGATTCGCTGATGGAAAAAATCCTGTTGTTCTATGGCGGCGGCACCTGTGTGCTCCTGATGCAGGACAGCCACGAGCGCTGGATGCTCAATACCGTGCACCATCCCAGGAGCGGGCGCACGATCAGCCACAACCGCGCCAACGAGTCGGCCGTCGCGCCGCTGCTGGCGCTGGGCAAGGGGGCGGTGCTGTATCGCAGCGGCGGCGTCAACCTGGACTGGTTGTCGGACGCGTGGCAAGAGCGCCTGGCAGAGCGCCTCGAACGATTGCTGCCCGCGCATCCGACCGCCGTGCGCTACGCGATCGACCAACGCGCCTGGCGCCAGGTCGATCTCGATGCCGCCGGCCATGTGGCGGACCTGATCGACAGCGGCACCTTCATCAGCGCCTCGCTGCCGCTGCGCAAGGGCGATGGCCGCATCTTCGTCACCGGGCGCAGCCTGCGCCGCCCTGATGCCACCTTCCTCAAGCACATCGTGCAGCAGGCGATTCCCGTCATCGAGACCATCGACCTGCTCGACCGGCTGGCGTCGGAGGCGGCGTTTCGCGAACGCCAGACCATCGCGCGCGACTTGCACGACAGCACGATTCAGCCGTATATCGGCCTGCGCCACGCGGTGGCGGCGATCCGCAACGGGGCCGGCGACGACAGCAATGTCGCCCCCGAACTGGATCGCCTGCTGGCCATGTGCAGCGACGTGATCGGCGACATGCGCGACTTCGCCCAGCGTTTTCGCAGCGGGCGCCAGGAAGAGCCCGAGCTGCTCATCGCGCTGCGCCGCCAGCTGCGCCAGGTGCAGACGTTCTATGGCGTCGACGTGATGCTCGAAGTCGATGCCGAGAGCGCCATTAACGACCGCATGGCGGCCGAGGTATTCCAGATCGTCACCGAAGGCATCAGCAATATCTGCAAGCACACGCGCGCGCGCAGCGCCGGGGTGCTGGTGATGCAGGACGGCGGCCAGCTGGCGATCGATATCTTCAACCCGGCCGGCGAACCCGGCACCGCGCCGCAGCCGTTCCGCCCGCGCTCGATCGCCGAACGCGCGGCGGCGCTGGGCGGCACGCTCGAGGTCGAAGCGGACCGCAAGCAGACCCTGCTGCGGATCCGCATCCCGACATGAACCGACAATACGACAAGGAGAACCGATGACGATCCGCATCTTGCTGGTGGACGACCACAAGACCATGCTGTGGGGGCTCGAGCGCCTGGTCCAGGCCGAAGGCCCGGCATTCGAGCTCGTCGGCAGCGCCAGCGACGGCGTCGAGGCCAAAGCGCTGTGCGCGGCCACCAAACCCGACATCGTGCTGCTCGACCTCGACCTGAAAGGCAGCAGTTCGCTCGAGTTCCTGCCGGCGCTGCTGGAAAACGGCGTCAGCAAAGTCGTCATCCTGAGCGCCAACCGCGATCAGGGCACACTGGCTTCGGCCGTGAAGCTGGGCGCGCGTGGCGTGGTCAGCAAGGAAGCGCCGACCGAAGACGTGCTGCAGGCCGTCAAGAAGGTGCATGGCGGCGAATTGTGGCTCGACCAGTCGCTGATGCAGGCCCTGCTGGGGCAGCTGGTGGCGCCAAGCGCGCCCAAGTTCGATCCCGAAGCCGGACGGATCGGCTCGCTGACGGCGCGCGAGCGCGAAGTGGTCAAGCTCATCGTCGAGGGGCAGGGCGCGCTCAACAAGGAGCTGGCCGAACGCGTTTTCATTTCCGAGCGCACCCTGCGCAACCACCTCACCACCATCTACCAGAAGCTGGACGTGGCCAACCGGCTTGAGCTGTACGTTTACGCTACCAAGCACGGCCTGTCCTGACTGGTCCGATCTGCCGCGCGTGCAAGCGCGTTCCTACGGGGTCGTAGTACAGATGTACTAGACGACCCCGGCACAAGGTACCGTGTAGAAAGGGAGTTTTGACGGATGGCAACATTCTTTCTGCTGCGTAAGATTCTGTTCATGCGCTGCGTATCGGATCATGCGGTACGGGGGCAACAGGACAGGAGCCATTGTGTACGACAACCAAGACCAGCCGGAGCAGCAGTATGAACGTAGTGAAAGCCCGGCCGTCTCGTACATCGTGCTTACGACCCTGATTGCAGTCGTCTGCTTCATTGCGGGAATGGCCGCATGGACGAGCGCATAAGCCAAGCAGTTTTAACTCTCTATCTATTTACTAAGGAACTATCATGACCTTCATCAAAAACTTCATCAAAGACGAAGACGGCGTCACCGCAATCGAGTACGCACTGATCGCTGCCCTGATCGCTGGCGTGATCGCCGTCGGCGCCGCCGCACTGGGGACGCAGGTGAATACGCTGTTCGACAAGCTGTCCAAACTGGTTTCCGGCGCCGTCAAGCCTACCTAAATGTCGTGTACCTGCCCTCCTCGGGCAGTGGTCCGGAGCGCCTGAGCGTTCCGGATTTTTTTTTACCCGGAGCGTTCCTTGTCATCTCTGCCACTCCTGCTGCTGTTTGCGCTGCTCGGCGCCGCTGTGATGCACGACGTGCGTGCGCGCCGCATCCCGAATGCGATCGTGTTCCCGGGCGCGCTGGCCGCAATCGCGCTGCACGCCTTGCTCCCGGGCGGGCAAGGGCTGTTCGGGGTGCCGATGGGCGGCTACGGCGTCCTGTCCTCGCTCGGTGGCCTGGCCCTCGGCCTGGCGGTGCTGATGCCGATGTATGCGCTGCGCCTGATGGGCGCCGGCGACGTCAAGCTGCTGGCGATGGTCGGCGCCTTCGTTGGCGCCGGCGACATCCTGGCGGTGGCGGTGGCGACCCTGCTGGCCGGCGGCGTGCTGGCCCTGGGCTGGGCCATGTGGCAAGGCAGCCTGCGCCAGCTGCTGGGCAACGCGCTGCAGATGGTGCTGCATAGCGGCCTGAACGGGTTGACCGGCGGCTCGCTCGGCGTGCAGCCGCCAGCCGCCGCCAGCGGGCGCTTGCCGTATGCGGTGGCGATCGCAGTCGCTTCCGTTGCGTGCGTGCTGTGGCTGCGCGCTTTCGGTGAGCTGCCGCTGTGAACGCGCCGCTCCAGGCCACCAAGCCATCCGAGATGCGCGCACCGCGCACGGTGGAAGAGACCGGCCTGCCGTTCCTGTTTCTGACCGAGCTGTTGTGCAAGGTGCTGTTCCAGCGCGGCCAGATGCGTCTGCCCGAACTGGCTGCACACCTCAAGCTCAGCGTGGGCGTGATCGACCCGCTGATCGTGTTCCTGCGCACCGAGAAGCTATGCGAAGTGGCGCGCGTCGGCAACAGCGGCACCGATGCCGACCTGGCCTATGTGCTGACCGACGCCGGCCGCGCCCGCGCTGCGACTGCAGTCGGGCGCAACGCCTACGCCGGCGCGGCGCCGGTGACCCTGGCGGCCTATACGGCGCAGGTAGCGGCGCAGAGCGTGGGCGAGGTGCATGTCACGCGCGCGGCCATGAATAAAACCTTCGATGGCGTGGTCGTCAACAGCCACGTGCTGGCGCAGCTGGGCGCGGCCATGAACTCGGGCCGCGCGCTGTTCATGCACGGCCAGGCCGGCAGCGGCAAGACCTACCTGGCCGAGCGCCTGCGCGACCTGCTGCACGGCGTCATCGCGGTGCCGCATGCGCTGATGGTGGATGGCGAAGTCATTCCCTTCTTCGACAGCGTGCAGCACGTGGTCGAAGGCGAGTGCGCCGAGCGTGGCGCCATGGGCCTCGATCGCGGCGCGGCGCCGGACCTGCGCTGGGTGCGCTGCGTGCGCCGTCCGGCCGCGCTGGCCGGCGGCGAGCTCACGCTCGACATGCTCGACCTGCGCTTCGACCCGCATACCCGCCTGTACCAGGCGCCGCCGCACCTGAAATCGAACGGCGGCATCTTCATCATCGACGACCTCGGGCGCCAGCGCTGCACCCCGGAAGCGCTGATGAACCGCTGGATCGTGCCGATGGACCGCAATGTCGACTACCTGACGCTGCACACCGGCCACACCTTCCAGGTGCCGTTCGACGTGATCGTGGTGTTTTCGTCGAACTTCGTGCCGCAGCGTTTGTCGGACGGCGCCTTCCTGCGCCGCCTCGGCTACAAGATCGAGGTGCCGGCCGCTTCCAACGCCGAATACGCCCGCCTGTTCGGGCAGGCCTGTGCGCAGACCGGCATCACGGTGCCGGAAGGCGAATCGGACGCGATGTTCGATTACCTGCTCGAGCTGCACCGCCAGCACGGGGTGCCATTGCTGGCCTGCTATCCGCGCGACCTGGTACGCCAGTTGCGCGACCTGGCGCGCTTCGAAGAGCGCGCACCGACCCTGGACCGGCACACGCTGGACTGGGCCTGGGATAACTATTTTGCGGCCGGAATTCCTGGCCGTCCTGCCGACCAGGAGCGCCGCGAGCGCGCCATGATCGACAAAGACTGGAGAAAGAACGATGCGTAATTCGAGGGCATTCCTGATCATCGGCGTGGCGCTGGTGCTGGCGCTGGGCGCCGTGGTGCTGGCCGCCAAATGGATGGGCGAGCAGGGCGCTGCCGGCGCCCACGTGGTGGTGGCGACGGCCGACATCAGCCAGGGTTCGCGCCTGGCTGTGACCGGCCTGAAATTGACCGAATGGCCGGCCGGCGCCGTGCCGCCGGGCGCGATCCTCGACCCGAAGCTGCTCGAAGGACGGGTGGCGCGCGCCGATATCGCCAGTGGCGAGCCGGTGCTCGAATCGAAGCTGGCGCCAGCGGGCACGCTGGGCGGCCTGTCGGCCGTGGTGGCGGCCGGCAAGCGCGCCATGACGGTGCGCGTCAACGACGTGGTCGGCGTGGCCGGTTTCGCGCTGCCGGGCAACTATGTCGACATCCTCGTCAACCTGACCCAGCCGGCGGGCGATTTCGGCGGGCGCGATGCCTCGATCTCGAAGATCGTGCTGGAACGAATCCTGGTGCTGGCCGTGGCCCAGGATTCGGCGGTGGACGACAACAAGCCGCGCGTGGTCAATGCCGTGACGCTGGAACTGGCGCCGGAACAAGTCGAAAAGCTCGACCTGGCGCGCAGCATCGGTTCGCTGTCGCTGGTGCTGCGCAACCAGGTCGACCCGCAGCCGGCCAACACCGTCGGCGCGACGCGTGAATCGGTGCTCGGCCTGCCGCCGGCGCGCTCGACACCGGCCCCGGCGCCAGCCCCGGTAGCGCAGGCCGCCGCGCCTGCGGCTGCCCCGGCCAGCGCCCGTCAAGCCGCGCCGCGTACCGGTGGCGTGCTGGTCATCCGCGGCCTGGACGCCGCCCCGCAAAGTTTTTAAAGATTGGTATTGAGCATGAACTTCCTGACCCCCAAAACCTTGATGGCGTGCGCGATCGCACTGGCAATGGACGCCAGCGCGGCCGCCGTTGTCTCGACGCCGGCGCTGCCCGCAGCGACGACTGATTGTATCGACCTGCGCGGCGACGCGCCGCAGCGCCTGGAACTGGTGCGCGGCAAGTCGACCGTCCGGCGCTTCTGCTCGCCGGCGGCCCAGGTAACGGTCGGCGCGCCCGACATTGCCAACGTGGTCGTGCCCAGCGCGACCGAGATCGTGATCGTGCCGCGAAATGTCGGCACCACCAACCTGATCGTCTCGGGCAAGGACAAACGCTCGACCGTGATCGACATCGCCGTCGGCCTCGACACTGCCGCCTTGCGCGCCCAGGTCGAGACGCTGTTCCCGCAAGAGAAAGCGCTGCGTATCGGCAGCGCCGGCAACAGCCTGATCCTGTCGGGCATGGTGAGCGACTCGGCCGTGGCCAGCCAGCTGGTCGAGATGGCGACCGCATTCCAGGAAGTGGCCAGCGCGCCGCAGGCCGCCGCCGGCGGCGCGAGCGCAAGTGCAGGCGCCGCGCCGGCGCCGGCGGCAGGGGGCGCCGCGGGCACCGCGAACAGCAAGGTGATCAATATGCTGAGCGTGGCTGCCCCACAGCAGGTCATGCTCGAAGTGAAAATCGCGGAAGTGTCGAAGTCGCTGGTCGACCAGCTCGGCGCCAAGGCCGGCTACAGCAAGACCAACGGCAGCTGGACCTACGGCATCCTGTCGAACCTGCTGACCGGCAGCCCGAACACCGTCAGCGCGGCCGGCAATGGCATCAAGGGCTTGACCATCGACGGCGAGAACCGCGATGGCCTGGTCAAGATCCTGGCCGAGCCGAACGTGATGGCGATCAGCGGCCAGGAAGCCAGTTTCCTGGCCGGCGGCAAGATCTTCATTCCGGTGGCGCAGAGTAATAGCGGCGGCGGCAATAACATCACGCTCGAGGAAAAGGAGTACGGCGTGGCCGTGCGCTTCACCCCGACCGTGCTGGGCAGCGGCCGCATCAACCTGCGCGTGGCGCCGGAAGTGTCGGAGCTGAACCGCGACGGCATCGGCGTGAGCACCAGCGGCGCGGTCACGGCCAGCGCGATCCTGCCGGCGTTTACTACCCGGCGCGCCTCGACCACGGTGCAGCTGCAGGATGGCCAGAGTTTCGCCATCGGCGGCCTGATCCGCAACAACGTGACCAGCAACATCCGCCGCTATCCGTTCCTGGGCGAAATCCCGATGCTCGGCACGCTGTTTCGCAGCAGCGACTTCCAGAACGACCGCACCGAACTGGTGTTCATCGTGACGCCGCACCTGGTCAAGCCGATGGAAGCCGTGCCGGCCCTGCCGACCGATGCGTATGTGGCGCCGACCCGCGCCGAGTTTTTGCTGGAAGGTAAACACGAAGGCGCCGCAGTCGGCACCAAAGACAGCGCCGCAAAGGACAAGCAATGAAACATCCCCGTATTCTCATCCTGGCAGCACTGCTGGGTGCGTTGGCCGGCTGCGCTACCGATGGCCCGGCCACGGACGGCGCCAGCGTACGCAGCATGGTCGCGCGCCAGATCGCCAACCCCGAACCGCAGCGCGCGGTGGGCGCCATCGACGGCCGGACCGCGGTTAACATGGTCAAGAACTACACCGATTCGTACGCCACGCCGCAGCAGCAACAGGCCGGCTCGGCGTTCGGCAAATAACGGTCACCGGAGTCTATCGTGAAGATCGCAGTCCTATCGCGCGACGAGCGCCACCTGATCGAGCTGGCGCGCCAGCTGCGCAGCCGCCCCGGCACCGACGAAGTCGACATGATCGCCGGCACCGCAGCGCGCCTGTCGACCATGTCCGACGACGCCGTGCCCGACGTCCTGATCGTCGATAGTCCGAACGCCGACGACGGTGAACTCGACCAGCTCGAGAGCGTGAGTCACCTGTTCCCGCGCATGGCCTTTATCGTCCTGAGCGCCGACCTGTCGCAGGAATTCTTGCTGCGTGCGATGCGCGCCGGCGTGCGCGAAGTGCTGCCGGCCGCGCCCAGCCCTGCGGCGCTGGCCCAGGCGCTCGACCGCGCCGCCGAAAAGATGGGCAGCCACGGCGCCACCCAGGGCGAAGTGCTGGCCTTCATTTCGTGCAAGGGCGGCAGCGGTTCGACTTTTCTGGCCACCAACCTGGCCTACGCCTTGTCGGCCGGCGGCAGCAAGCGCGTGGCGCTGATCGACATGAACCTGCAGTTCGGCGACGCGTCGCTGTTCGTGTCGGACAACAAGCCGCTGGCCACGCTGTCGGATGTGGCGACGCAAATCCACCGCCTCGATCCATCGTTCCTGGCCTCGAGCATGGTCAGCGTGACCCCCAACTTCAGCGTGCTGGCCGCGCCGTCGGACCCGGCCCACGCCAGCGACGTCAAGCCCGAACACGTCGACGCGATCATCAAGCTGGCGCGCCGCCAGTACGATTTCGTGGTGCTCGACGTCGGCCGCAGCCTGGACCCGGTCTCGATCCGCGCGCTCGACCATGCCGACACCATCTACCCGGTGCTGCAGATGACGCTGCCGTACATCCGCGACGGCAAACGCCTCTTGACGGTGTTTCGCAACCTGGACTACGGGCGCGACAAGGTACAGCTGATCATCAACCGCTACGACAAGAACGGCGACATCAAGCTCAAGGACCTGGAAGAAGCGTTCGACACCGAGATCGGCATCACCATGCCCAACAACTACGACTCGGCCGCCAAGTCGGTCAACCAGGGCGTGCCGATCACGCGCCTGGCGCCGGAAAGCCCGCTCGCGGAAGCATTGGTCGGGATGGCGCGCCGCCTCACCGGCGAAGCCGCGCCGCAGCAAACCGATGGCCTGATGGCCCGCATGTTCAAGCGCCGCACCGGCGCGCCAGACCGCAGGAAAGCACGATGACTTCACCGATTTCGCTGCGCGAGCGCCTCGGCAGCACCAGCACGACCCCGCGTCCGGTGGCCCAGCGCGGCCCGATCGACAATCGAGCTTACCACCAGTTGAAAGCCCGCATCCACGAGTCGCTGCTCGACCGGGTCGACCTGGAAAGCATGCAGCGTTTGAGCGCCGACCAGGTGCGCCAGGAGCTGCGCCTGCTGGTCGAGCGCTTGCTCGAAGAAGAAATGGTCGTCATCAACGACGCCGAGCGCAAGACCCTCACGCGCGACATCCAGAACGAGATGCTCGGCTTCGGTCCGCTGGAACCCTTGCTGGAAGACCCGACCGTGTCGGACATCCTGGTCAACACCCACAAGCAGGTATATGTCGAGCGGCGCGGCAAGCTCGAACTGACCGACGTCACTTTCAACGACGACGCCCACCTGATGAAGATCATCGACAAGATCGTCTCGCGCGTGGGCCGCCGCATCGACGAATCGAGCCCGATGGTCGACGCCCGCTTGCCGGACGGCTCGCGCGTAAATGCGATCATCCCGCCGCTGGCGATCGATGGCCCGGTGATGTCGATCCGGCGTTTCTCGGCCGACCCGCTGCGCCTGGCCGACCTGGTCGCCTACGGCAGCATGACCGCCGACATGGCCGAAGTGCTGCAGGGCCTGGGCAAGGCCAAGGTCAACATCGTGATCTCGGGCGGCACCGGTAGCGGCAAGACCACCATGCTCAATGTGATCTCGGGCTTCATCAACCACAACGAACGTATCGTGACGGTCGAAGACGCGGCCGAACTGCAGCTGCAGCAGCCGCACGTGGTGCGCCTGGAAACCCGTCCCGCGAACATCGAAGGGCGCGGCGAAGTGACCCAGCGCGCGCTGGTGAAAAACGCGCTGCGGATGCGCCCCGACCGCATCATATTGGGCGAGGTGCGTGGCGAAGAAGCGATGGACATGCTCGGCGCAATGAACACCGGCCATGAAGGCTCGATGGCGACCATCCACGCCAATACCCCGCGCGACGCCTTGACGCGCCTGGAAAACATGATCAGCATGGCCGCCCCGAACCTGCCCCCGAAAGCCATGCGCCAGCAGATCGCGTCCGCCGTCGGCGTCGTGGTCCAGGTCTCGCGCCTGACCGACGGCAAGCGCAAGGTGCTGTCGATTTCCGAAATCACCGGCATGGAAGGGGACGTGATCACGATGCAGGAGATCTTCACCTTCAGGCAGACCGGCGTGAGCGACGACGGCACCGTGCTGGGCCAGTCGGTCGCCACCGGCGTGCGCCCGCACTTTGCCGAGCGCCTGCGTACCTTCGGCGTGAACCTGGCGCCGCACATCTTCGAGCCGCGCTGAGCGGCGTCCGCATGAGAGCCATGGATACCACTTTCATCCTGTTTATCGCGATGCTGTTCGTCGCTGTGCTGCTGCTGGTCTGGGGCATTTACAGCGGCTGGCAGGCGCACCGCGACCCCGAAGCCGAGCGCATCGCGCGCCGCCTGCGCACCGTGATCGGCCTCGAAGCGCGCGAACTCGACGTCACCATCGTCAAGGAACGCCGGCTGAGCGAGAGCCCCGAACTGGACGCGCTGCTGCGCCGCCTGCCGGGCACGCGCCGGCTCGACCGCATGCTGCAACAGGCCGGCGCCCACTATCTGGTAGCGCGCCTGGTGGCGCTGTGCGCCGCCTTCCTGCTGCCGGGATTGGTGCTGGCGATCTGGCTCGGCCTGCCGGGCTACAGCTGGCTACCGGTTGCCCTGGCCACTGCCAGCCTGCCGCTGATGCAACTGACGCGCGCGCGCGAAGCGCGCCTGAGCCGCTTCGAGCGCCAGTTGCCCGAAGCGCTGGACATGATGAGCCGCGCGATGCGCGCCGGCCACGCGTTTCCAACTGCGCTCAAGCTGGTGGCCGAAGAAGTCACGGCGCCGCTGGGCGAAGAATTCAAGGCCGCGTTCGACGAAGTCAATTTCGGCGTCTCGATGGGCGACGCCCTGAGCAACCTGGCCGAACGCGTGCCGAGCATGGACTTGCAATACTTCGTGGTGGCGGTGCTGATCCAGCGTGAGAGCGGCGGCAACCTGACCGAGCTGCTGACCTCGATCAGCACCATCATCCGCGACCGCCACAAGCTGGCCGGTCAGGTGCGTGTGCTGTCGGCCGAGGGCCGCATCTCGGCCTGGGTGCTGTGCCTGTTGCCCTTTGGCGCCGGCTTTGCCATGTACATGGCCAATCCGGGCACGATGGGGGTGCTGGTCTACGATCCGGTCGGACGCAAGTTGAGCGGCGCGGCAATCCTGATGATGATTTTCGGCGTGCTGGCGATCCGCAAGATCGTGCGCATCCGCATGTAACCGAACGACGATCTGCAATGAACAACGTACAATTTCTGATCCTGGCAACCCTGTTCCTGGCGATCTTCGGCGGCGCCGTGCTGGCGCTGCTGCTGCTCACGCGCGACCCGGTCAAGGAGCGCTTGTCGGCACTGGACGACCGCGACGGCGTAGCACGCGTGCCGACCCGCAGCTGGCGCGAACGGCTGGCGCGCCTGGCCGAGCCGCTGGCCAAACTATCGGTGCCGGCCGAAGGCTGGGAAGGCTCGCCGATCCGCCTGCGCTTTATTAATGCCGGCTGGCGCGCCGCATCGACACCGGGGCTGTTCCACGCGGGTAAAACCGCGCTGACGATCGGGCTGCCGCTGACCGTGTTCCTGCTGCTGCGCCACGATGGCAACCGTGCCACGAGCGTGACCTTCCTGTACCTGATTGTCGCTGCCGCGGTCGGCTACTACGTGCCGGACTTTATCCTCAAGCGCAAGGTCGCCGTGCGCCAGCGCGAAATTTTCGAAAGTTTTCCGGATGCGTTGGACTTGATGACCGTGTGCGTCGAAGCCGGCCTGGCGATGGATGCAGCGCTGGCCCGCGTCGGCGCCGAGATCGGCCTGAAAAGCCCGGTACTGGCCGATGAGCTGCAACTGGTGACGCTGGAGCTGCGCGCTGGCAGCGCCAAGGAAAAAGCGCTGCGCAACCTGGCGCTGCGCACCGGTGTGGAGGATGTCGACAACCTGGCCAAGATGCTGATCCAGGCAGACCGCTTCGGTACCAGCGTCGGTACCGCACTGCGGGTGCAGTCGGAGCAGCTGCGCACGCGCCGGCGTCAGTTGATTGAAGAGAATGCGGCCAAGATGTCGACCAAGCTGTTGTTTCCGTTGATCTTTTGTATTTTCCCGGCGCTGCTGGTGGTGCTGTTGGGACCATCGGTGTTGCAGATCATGCGCTCGATGGGGACGGTGGGCGGGGGACCGGGTTAAAGCTCATAGTTGGCTTGGCGCAACAGAATCAGGCGCGCCTCGCGCGCTGTGCGAACGATAGCGGCTGGTAATCCAAGATAGTTGATTTGTGAATGGCCGGAATCACGGATCGCAATTTGATTTCTATCTTGGGTGGCACATACTGGAGTCATTCCAGTACAACGACCAGCGAGAACATCATGTCCACATTGTCCATCCATCCTTCGGCCGCCGTGCAGTTTTCCGCCATGGCGACTTCTGTTGCGCGCTTTGTGCGCGACCTGTTCAGCGCCGTGCGCGCCGGCGCCAACGATACCGAAGTCTGGGCGCTGTATCGCCAGACGCGCGGTTCGGATGCGGTGTCGCCGGCAGTCATCGATCGCCTGGCACGGCACGCGCAGGCGAACTGAGCGCGGCGCCGCATGCGGCGCCGGTCTCACTCCTCGTGAAACTCATCGGCGCGCGCAAACAGATCCCACGCTGAAATGAACAGCGCCGCAATCACCGGCCCGATCACAAAGCCGTTGAGTCCGAACAGCGCCATCCCGCCCAGCGTCGAGAGCAAAATCACATAGTCCGGCAGCTTGGTGTCCTTACCGACCAGAATCGGGCGCAGGATATTGTCGACCAGGCCGATCACCAGCACGCCATATGCGGCCAGCACGATCCCTTGCCAGATCGCGCCGGTGACCAGGAAATAGATCGCTACCGGCGCCCACACCAGTGCTGCGCCCACTGCCGGCAGCAGCGACAGCATCGCCATCACCACGCCCCACAGCAGCGCGCCCGGCACGTCCAGGATCCAGAAGATCAGGCCGCCCAGCGCGCCCTGCGCCATCGCCACTAGCACGTTGCCTTTGACGGTGGCGCGGATCACGGTGATGAAGTTCTGGAACAAACGCCCCTTGTAGTTGGCGCTGAGCGGCACGGCGCGCTGGATGCGCGCGCCCACGATGCGGCCGTCGCGCAGCAGGAAGAACAGCAGGTACAGCATGATCGTGATGCTGACCACGAAGTCGAGCGTGTTGCGGCCCCAGTTGAGGGCGTAGCGCGCCGCCGACTGGCTGATTTCTGCCGCGGCGTTGGTGATCTTCGCTTCCAGCGTGGCCAGGTTGGTCAGCTCGAACCGTTCGAGCAGCGAGGTCGCCCAGTCGGGCAGCGCGGCCATGATCTGCTGGAAATAGGCCGCGAAGTTGATGTCGCCCGAGCCGATTCGCACATAGATGGCGGCGGCCTGGTCGACCAGCGAGGCCGCGATCAGCGTCAGCGGGAAGATCACCATCAGCAAAATCACCAGCAGCGACAGCAGCGCCGCCCAGGTCGGCTTGCCCTTGGTCACGCGCAGAAAACGTGACTGCAGCGGCGCGAACACGATGGCGAATACGACGCCCCAGAAGATGGCGCCGGAATAGGGCAGCAGGATCCAGAAGAAGGCGATCGTTACCAGCGTCAATAGAAGCAGGAAGGAATTCTGTGGCAGCGTGTATTGCTTCATGGGTTGGTGCGATGTGGTTGTTGTTGCCCAATCATAAACCATCACCCTGGGTTTCTTTCACGCCAGCGGAACGTACGGTCAATACGGAATTACTGACCCGTGCGTCATTTTCGCAACAGTTCGTTTCAATCGTGCGCATTGGCAAGTTGTCATCTTGCGATAATTACCTGTCGCCGCGCCAAGACTTAGTCTGGCGGGCTTGTTGATCGACCCTCGTCATGATTGGAGAAGAAAAATGTTTCGCGCTGATTCCCGTACTCGTTCGTCCCTGGCCACTAACATGCTCAAAGGCGCGCTGCTGGTGAGCACCACCGTTGCCGGCATGGCCCAGGCACAGACGCAGTCGACGATTTCGCCTGCCCTGGACCGCATGAGCGTGTCCGCCGGCGCGTTCTACGCAGAGCCGAAGATCCACCTGGGCGCGAATTCGGACGAGTTCGGCCGTCTGGACACCCCGGACGAGAAGATCGACGAGGAAACCCTGCCGCGCCTGAAAGCCGACATCCTGTTCGGCGCCAATCACGGCCTGTCGTTCGATTACTTCCGCTACAACG
>Ga0265797_10004468_pt1 | contig 21318 bp, 18 predicted proteins | sample P2T30metagenome_FD_192433 | JGI IMG/M metagenome (GOLD analysis project Ga0265797, IMG submission 192433) | Plant litter microbial communities from East Loma Ridge, Irvine, California - P2 T30 | ecosystem: Environmental > Terrestrial > Plant litter > Unclassified | place: USA: California...
CACCACAACACCAGAGGAAGAAAATAACCCCACATGAGATTCCACACATTCTCTCTCTCGCGTCTCCACACCCTGGTCCGCGGCCTCGAGGCGGACCATCGGCGTAATACTGTTCCGCCAAGAACCACCCCTTCCCACACCCCCCCCCCCCACTAGGATAGGTAGCTCCCATCACTTCTGCACTAACCCAACAACAGACCACTTTACAAGCCAAGATAAACCCCCCTCCCATGCCACACAGGGAAACCCCCTCTAATCAACCAGCCAAGCTCGAGGCTAGGATAGGCTCCTCCAAGCGCTCGTCAACGAACAAACAATACCCGTCCGTAGCCACGTTAGTCCTCTGTCTGCCCGCACTAGCGCACCGAATGTTCGATTCAAGAGTCGATGGACATGGGTAAAGGGTGAAGGGAGAGGCCTGCAGCATGCAAAGCCGAACCGGGGACGGAGCGAGGCTCCTTATTGGGCGCAAGGCTGTGCAGATTGGAAAATGCAGATATGTAGCCGCGGCAAAGTTAACCCGTTTGTGGGTAAGCTGCGGCGCGCTGGTGTGGAGTGCAAGAGGTGATTGGGAGCAGGCTGTATGAGAAGAAAGGGAAAGGTTGCGAAGGGGGGCCGGTGTGGGGGTGGGGTTCTTTTCTAGCGGAGTGTGATCTGGATGGATGTGCTCTGGCTGTAGTGGTGGGTGATTGTTGATCGACAGGTATGGCGAGCTTGGGTTCTAGATTCTTTCAAGTGATGGTGCAAGTTGGTAAGAATGGGGTTGGAAAGCAGTCATGAGATGATCTAGATTGGGCACATGTACATGGTGAGTTGGCATTGTTTCAGAAGAAGATGAAATCGTTGCAGTTAGTTGTACAATCGATTTACAACTACCATTGCAGAGTAAGTGAATTGGGTTGGCAAGGCTACCAATGTGTAGGCATGTAGGAGCAAAGCGAACGCCAACGTCTCGTCCCCGTCTCACGAACCTCTTTGATGCAACCCCGCGCTCATCCCTGACTTTGTGGGAAATAAACCAGCTACCGCCACCCCCCTCCAAAACGATGCATGTCACCCCTTCCCAAACACCCCATGACCTTCCTCCGAACCTCGTACCTGAATTTCCCCCTCGCATGACTACAAGCACCACCACCACCACTACTACTACTACCCCTTGAACCAAACCCCTCTGCGTAGCTTTTCCAGACCATCATGATCACTGCCACACCCTCCTTCTCCTGCGCACACACACACACACCCTAGACGGACAAAACACCGCCTCTTTGCACTCCTCCTCTCCACCCATGTCGTCCAAACCCGCCCGTGCTCATGCTGTCTGCATCTTTCTCGTAACCGTACTAGACATGCCCCTACTACTCACTACCTGCATCTCTTACCTCGTACCTGCACTGCACTGCACTGCAAGCCACCCTCGCATGGAACACAACCAACCAACCAACCAACCAAAGCCCATAACTTTTTTTTTGGCCCGCATGGGTAGCTTAATCGATAGCTCGACTTTGATGCACGGTGACTGTGCCTGCTTTCTCCCTTCACCCACCCACCCACTCACACCGCACGCACATCATACCACCAACCCTTTACCCCTCTTTCTCTCACTCACACACACACACCTTCATACCTACATGTAGTAAGCTTTTCTGACATGGACATTTGAAACTTTATCCCCACGCTGTCTTCCTTTTGTGGGCGTTCCCGTGGCCCGTGGGGAAAAAATAGGCAATCGGAAAGGTAGGTGGCTGTGGCTGTAGGTATCGTCAAATCGTCGATGGGAGCAAGGCGGATTGCCTCGGCAAACAGCGGTATTCCAGCCTTGGGGTTGTTCGGCCAAAAGCCAAACCGTTTACCGCAACAAACGAAGAAGGCGGCCCGTCATTGCTTCGATGATGTTCTGGAAGGTTAGGCATCCCTAGTTCATTTCAGTTTCGGTGCGCTGGTCATGGTGGTGGTGGTTGAGTAGTCAGTAGGAGGTAACAGGTGACGGGAAATGGAATTGTCTGTGCATTATCATTATTGTTATCATTTTGGGTGTGGAACAGGGTAGGTTAGATAGATATGGGCTAGCACACGATTGCTTGTTGAGGGGATTTTAAAAAAAGAAAAGGAAGTGGATTGTGTGAGCGTGAGCGTGAGGGGTAGAAGTGGTACTTGCTTTGGAGACGTAGCTGCAGAGGTGTGAGGGTGGGTAGAGGTAAGGGGAGGTAGAGTGCTTGTTCCACTCGCTTGCGGGCTTGAATTCACCTTGTCTCAATCTCACATGTCTCTCTGTCTCGTTAACAACAACCTACTCCTATGCAACACCATGCACTCCACAGCTCTCTCCTGCTCCTCTACACCACGGTTCCAGATAGCCGCCCGTGACCATGTACACACCCAACCTACTCGCGTCAACACAGCCGTTTCGGCACAAGCAGCTAACTTGGGAAGGTGAATAGATAGGGCAAGCGCGGGTGCGTGCAATATCGTCAGCACCTGTTTCGAGTGAGTGCAGTAGTAAAAAAAAATGGTGAACCAGGCATGTACCCTTACCCTTACCAACTCCGAGTCCACATGTTTTGAGCACGTAGCGAGAAGCGAGAATGGCGTTACGAGACCAGGGAGCGAGGAGGGGGAAGACAAGGCAAGGGCGTTAGGAGCATGTCCCGGGAAGGAAGGCGGGATAACGGCCTGAAGCGGGAGAGCCAAGGATTTTAGCTAGTCCACCAGATGCACGCCGTTCGGAGCATTGTTTTGCGTGACTATGCAACTTGGAGGAAGCGAGATTCATACGGTTAATGGGTTGCTTTAGCGGTCTCTTCCCCCTCCTGTCAAGATTGCTTGCGTGCTTGCTAGGGCCGAACATGCTCCATTCTGTATTTCGTATATAAGATTTGTTCTTTATGCTGCTGGGGCTATGCAACACACACACACACATACACACCTTTTCGTGTTGCTTCACTCGGCCAAATCGTCCGCTTCCTCTTCCTTGTAGCTAACCCGTGCCGTGGCCCTACCAGACTTCTTCCGTGTCGCATCAGACCGTGCATTTCGCTTCGGCACAGCAGGAGCCTCGTCTTCCGTCCCTACATCGCTAAGCGGAGGCGAGCTAAGCTGATCGTCGTCTTCGTCAGAAGCCGAGGGCGTTGGCACGGACTTTGCTGCTGCCTTCTTCTTGGTCGAATTGGCTGCTGCCCGCTTAGCCGGCGTGGCCTTCTTAGCTGGTGTCTTGATGGCCGTCTGGTCTTCATCGAGTGGAGCTGCTTCGCTAGTTACAGACGCCGAGTCAGCTGCCGTCTTACGCTTCTTCTTTGCAGGTGTGGCGGCGCCCTCTTCTTTCTTCTTTATGATACGTTTTGGGGGTCTGAGCCAGTCCTCCATGCCCGGTGGCCAGTATACTCGTCCCTCTGGTCCTCCCATGCCTACTTCTTCGTCAGGTACTACTGGGGGAGGCTTCTCTTCTTCCTCTTCCTCCTCAATCTTCACATCCAGCTCTTCAAGGTCATCCTTCTTCTTCCTGCTCTTCTTTACCGCCTTCTTGGGCCTGGGCTTCCATGGCCTATTCTCATCCTGCCGTGTATGCGGAATAATATCGTTGAAAGTCTCAAAGCCTGGAAGTTTGAAAGTTCGCATAAGTTCAAATACAGCCTGCTCCTTGTCCTTTGCCTCGATCATCAGGTCCATGGTATCAGGACAAGGAGGGAATGTCATGACGCGAGGCGAATGCTTTCTCCGAGTTGTGCGAGTGATTGCAGCGGGCGTTGGCTCCGAATAATGCATCTTGGGCGTAATTTTCTTCTTGTGCCAGGTCTCTAGAATGCGCGGGTAGAGGTCTATAATGTCCTTGGTACCCTCGCGAATCTGAGTCTCGTCGAAGATGATGTTGTTATGATGATAGTCGAGCACAAATGGAATATTGAGCTCCTCACACAGAGGCAGCAACTCATGCACCGACCAAACAACATCGTCGTTTTCAAGTACTAGGCGGTTCCTGACGCCCTGAGGAAGCCGAGCATAGTTCTCCTTGAATCTTTCAATGGCAGCCGGCTTGTCGCCATACGCTCCACCTAGATGCATAATCATAACAGCGTCTCGGTTCTGCTGTTCTGGAAGCTTGAGAAGTGACAGCATCTCATCGTGATACTCCAAATCACGTATTGCATTATCGATGACCTGCTTGCGCGGCGAGCCCAACTGCGTGAACTGGCCTGGATGCGTTGTCACACGATGACCCAGCTCTCCAATTACTTTGCCCACTTCACATAGCGTATCCGCAGCAAACGGCTCCAGCTTATAGCCATACTCGTCGTGACTGGCAAAGGGAAACATCTCGCTACTCAAACGCATAAACCTGATGCCGTACTTGTCGTTCCAGCGCACCATCTTGATAATATCGCGCGCATTGGCGAGGCCTATTTCCTCGACATACTTCATGCCCCGCCCAACATCGGCCGGCTGACCCTTGTCGGGACGATTCTTCGTGGCATGCTCAGGCTGAAAGGGGTCTTTCAGAGGATGGCGATGTTCGATGATGCTCGCGATACGACATGTTCTGGAGCTGAAGACGGGAGGGTTCGCATAGCGCAGGTACGTATTGAGACAAGCCTGTATGCACGCTCGTTAGTTTAGATTAACAAATACCGGCAGCACACACGTACATAGCCCAGCCGCCCTTTCCATGGAAGAGGAAGGTATTCGGAGTTGACAGGTGGGGGTCGAGACAGGGCTTCCTTGACCTCCTGCTCCTCGTCCTCTCCGGCCTCCAGGCCGTCAACGTCGTCTGGATCACCAGGCATCCCGGCGCTGACTGCAGGCACAGTGACGCTCTCAGCGACGCCATCAACGGCTCTGACTGCGTTGTCATCATCCTCCACTTTCACCTGATGCACACCTGCCTTCTTTCGCTTATTCTTTGCAGTAGTGGCGGCGTTGGCGGCAGATGGCGGAGGCACCTTGTCTTGCGTGCTTTTATCTGAAGTGAGATTGGTGTCTTCTGCAACGCCATTGCTGACCGGAGGCTTCAGAATCGATGTCAGAGGCGCGTCTTCATGTCCATCAGGCGACGCCCGTAATGCCGTGACACCATCGAGTATGTCGGGATTGAGATTGGGGTCCGTCTTTTCTGCTTTGCTCCCACGGCTCGACTGGCGATGCGGTGGCTTTGTGACGCTTGACGGAAGGGGCACTTCCGTTTTACGCTTCAGTGTTCGATCAATCAAAGGAGCGCCATCCGTCACAGGCACCGCAGCAGTCGCCGCTGCCGACCTCTTCCGTTTAGGGGGCATTGTGAGAAGACGCGAAGACACGCTGGATGTGGATACTGTCGCCGGCACTCGATGTGGTGTTCGGAATGCGACACGAAGGCTTATGCAATGGAAGGAGCGTAGCATGTGCTCGAAGCTTAAATGATGTCGCCGTAATTGAACAGCAAAAGTAGTGAGAAGGGGCTGAAACCTGCGACCTGCGCTGCCCACGCCATGTCGGGTGGCTAACGCGTCGAGCTCGCGAAGACGTCATTGACAATTGAAGTTTGTGCTATGACGGCTGGTGTTTGTTCGATCGGCTCCCGATCATAGCGCGATCGCCCATCATTAGTGAGATCTCATCCCTGCAAAACTACCAATCTCGGCCTCAAAACACTGCCAAATTCATCGCCGTGCATTGCTTGTTGCTGTAACTGGTGTATCTGGAAACGTAGTTTTGAAAAAAATAATTTTAAATGCGTATCTGCCCTCTCCCTCTATGAGATACTTTTGGACAATCCCCCCCCAAAATAACCTCTTTGTTCTGCATCCTAACCTCAAATACTAACAAAGAAACTCTTCTCCCCTTCTTTGGGCTCCACCCACGCACGCTTCAATATAGGATCCGCACAGCTGATCCTTATACGCTCTGGCGTCGCCGGACTGACCAAGTGCAACACCTCAGTCTCCCCAAATTGCGCGCGAGCAGACTTGAGTGCATCCCGAATAGCGAAGAAGACAGCTGAGCCCATGAAGAGGGGTGGTTCACCTGCAATGATGTTAGTCAAGGCGTACATAGCAACAGAAGAAAGAACAAAACTTACCAACACCCCTACTCCTCTGAATGGTCCTCAGGTTCTCCCATTGCACGTCCTTGAGTAGACTAAGGTTGAACACCTGCGGTATATCTCTGAAGCCAGGAATCTTGTAGTTGCCCGGCCCCTTTGTAGCCACACCACCCGTTCCCCTAAGCCAAAGACTCTCTTCCGTAGTGAACAAGCCCTGGCCCTGAACAAACGCACCCTCAATCTGGCCATAATCGATGGCCGGGTTGATGGAACGGCCGACATCCATTTTGATATCGGCGCGACGGCAAGTCCAGTCACCAGTCAGTGTATCAATTTCGACTTCGGCCGCGGCAACACCTTGTGTGAAGTAGAAGAACATTTGGCCAGTGTTGGCGCCCCACACATAGCCAATGTCAGGTGTTTTGTAGAAGCCTTGGGCGGACAGGTTGACACGGTCAAAGTAAGCGGCATGGGCGAGTTCTTTCATAGTCGCGTTGGGGCCGAGTTTTTCCTTGAAGGGCGCAAGGCGTTCGTTCAGCTGCAGACATGCGTTGTGAATGGCGTATCCGTTCAAGTCCGAGGAGGCGGAGGCTGCGGTCGAAGAGCTGTTCGCAACCGTGTTCGTCGCCGTCTCGCTGATGAATACATCCGCGAGCGGTACACCAAGCGTCTCAGCTGCTATCTGCGTCATCTTGGTGTGCAGTCCCTGACCCATTTCTGTCCCACCGTGTGCAACGAGAATGCTGCCATCATGGTATATGTGCACGAGTGCACCAGCCTGATTTAAGAAGAGTGCCGTAAAAGAAATACCGAACTTGGTGGGGATGATAGCAAGACCGCGCTTGTTCCACTTGTGCGTCTTGTTCCATTCTTCAATCTCTTGCCGGCGCTGTGCGTAGAGAGACTCTTCTTGCACCTGTTTGTACATTAGGGGTACATACCAGTCCTTGATCTCCTGGTTAAAATGTGTTATCATGTTTGTCTCGGGCGAGTACATGTTGATTTCCCTCAGTTTCTCAACTGGAATCTTAAGATGGTCGGCAATTTCTTCCATGTACGTCTCGGCGATGAACATGCCCTGTGGCCCACCAAATCCGCGGAAGGCCGTGTTGGACACTGTGTTAGTCTTTGCTACGCGGCCACGTACGTGGATATTAGGTATCGAGTAGACATTGTCGATGTGTGAAAGGGACCGCTCGACAACCGCACCAGAAAGATCTTGACTCCAACCACCATTGCAGAAGACGTCCGCATCCAGAGCTTGCAGCTTACCGTCCTTGTTGACAGCGACTTTCCAGCGGGCAAGGAAGGGGTGTCGTTGTCCAGACGTCATGATATCCTCGTCTCGGTTCAGCATGCAACGCACGGGGCGACGGACCTTGTTCGCTGCGCAGGCCACAATACCAGCGAGTTGAACAGAGCGGGTCTCTTTACCACCGAAACCGCCACCCATACGCTTCACGCGAGTGACAATCTTGTTCGCGGCAACACCAACCACCTTGGAAACATACGCCTGTGTCTCTGCTGGATTCTGTGTGCTGCTGAAGATTTCCATCTCGCCGTCCTCAGGCTTTGGAACCGCCAGACAGGCCTGTGTCTCCAGATAGAAGTGCTCTTGGCCACCCATTCGCGCAACTCCAGTAAAGACGTGATCAGCCTCGGCGAAAGCTTTCTCCGTGTCACCTTTTTTAATATGACGAAAGTGGTTGAAGTAGCTTTCCTGCTGGATTGCCTCTTCAATGGTGAAGATTGCTGGAAGGTCTTCATACTCAATCTTGACAGCCCGTGCAGCTTGCTCTGCATGCTTCGCCGTATCCGCCAGGATCATACCGATAGGCTGACCGGCTGTGAAGACTTCATCGATGGCGAAGAAGGTTTCATCGCAAGCCGGCGCACCCCACCAGTTGGCTTCTGGTGATGCCAGATCATTGTGGTCAACGTACGCAGCAACGCCGGGTAGTTCCAACGCAGGCTCTGCGTCTACCTTGAGTAGCTTTGCGTGTGCCTTGGTTGAAAGCACCAAGCATCCATAGAGTTCATTACGCTGCAGCGGGATGTCGTCCGTGTACTGTGCTTCGCCCGTACATTGCTTCATAGCTGCAACATGATTCTTGGATTGTCCCACCTCGTTCTGGATATAAGCTTCAGCAGCCTTCTTATCCTTCTCGCCCTTGCTGATATTTCTTTCAATCTCACCAATAGCTTGGGTGTCAATCTCAACTTCCTCAGCATGCAGTTCAGCCAGGACTTCATGGTAGAACTTGTAGAAAAAACCGAGAGCAAGAGTCTTTCGGTACGTCGCCATACCGCCCGGCACGCCGAACCGCAAGTCAAAGTCTTCCTCGAGCTTATCCATAACACCTTCCAGCGTTTTTAGATCTGTGAGCTTCTTTCCATGGAGAAAATCCATTGCCTTCCGTGCGTGTATCGTCGTAGGTGCCATGCCACCGTATACCAAGTCCACGCTCTCGACAGTATGTTGATCGTCCAATGAAATCCTCAACGCAGCATTCACAATTGCAATGTCGTCATCCTTCCTCTTCGCCTGTTTATAGGCACGGATATATTCGCCCTTCTCTTTCGCAACTGGGATCTTCAAACCGGCGATAATCGCATCTGGTGGCAGTGCAGTCTGCCTATATCCCTTGAAAAACGTCGCCATCGGAATTTCCGTCGTCTCCTTGAGGCTCTTCGCTACGAGCGTTGCATTCGTCGCTACAAAAACCGGGTTCAGATCAGAGATGGGACTCGCTGTCGCCAGATTACCTGCTGGCGTTCCTACGTTCCTGATCTGTCGCCCGGCAAAATATCGAATCTGCTTCAGGATGGTTGCAAACGGCTGGCCCCGTACAGGTCCATAGTGCTCGAGAGCATCTTTACAAATTTCCTCGAGATCAGTAAGAACAACGTTACCGCCAACCTCAAGGTGATTGTCATGCAGCTTAAACTGCCGTAGCTCTGCAATATCTCCCACGAAAACTGAGGCGTTGTAGTTCATACCCTTGAACTTGATCTCAATTTGTGTCTCCGTTGAGCCACCGATGAGCTTCGCTGAGGGATACGCGTCCTTGATCTCGAGTAGCTGTTGCAAAGTCGTTGGTCTGAACCACCTCTTCTTCTTATTGCCGAATGCCAGCGGCTTGAAATCGTGTTTTCGTAGTTGTGGGGGGAATATCAACTCCGTATCCGGCTTATATTCGATGAATCCGGGTGGTGTGAACCTCTTGATAGGCTGGTCTTCTCCGTCTGTTCCGCTCTTGCAGCAGCCTCCTCCATTCGCACCGTCTTTCTCCATGCAGCATCCACCGCCACCGTTGGCCTTTGCCTTGCCACAGCCCGTCTTTACACTGAAGCTCTGCGCTGCATCCAATATGGGCCTGTATCCTGTACATCTGCAAAGGTTGCCATCAAAGGCCTCCTCAACCTCAAGTTCGCTCGGTCCAACGTTGTTGCGAAGCAGAGCATACAGGGACATGACAATGCCAGGTGTACAGAAGCCACACTGGCTACCATTGCCCTTTGCTATGCGCTCTTGTGCTGGATGTGGCCGCTTTACATTGCCGATTCCTTCGACGGTTATGACGTGTTTGCCGTCTACGCTGACAAGCGGTGCAAGGCATGCGTTTACGGAAGCATGGTATATCTTCTTGGTGGTTGGGTTGAATTGTGACACCACCTAGCAAGCAGTCAGTCGTCATGTCCAGCGTCTCTGATTACGGACAGCTCTTCTATAGAAGAATAAGAGAGCATACATACCACCGTACAAGCACCACACCCACCCTCTGCACACCCCAACTTCGTCCCAGTCAATCCAATCCCCCTCAAATACTCCAGTAGCGTGACCTCGGGGTCCGCACTATCTAGCACCACCTTTGTACCATTCAGGTAGAACCTCAACGTATCATCGTACTCGGCCGTCACTTCATGGAGCGACTTGGTTGCCTCATTTGACACGGCAGGTTGAGGGGAGACAAGACCGGGCGCCATGTTTGCCACACAGACTCCTCTACCGTTTCGTTGGAAGAGGAAGACAAACAAACGTCACCGTAAGAAACGAGGAAGATAGGGAAAGAAGAAAGAGGGGACTTGTGTGGATAATGTCACAAACCAAAAAGCAACGACAAGCTTGCCCTTCAAAGAGCTGTCCCGGGGTCTGTCTAGAAGCCTGCTGGTGGGGAATGGGTCAAACTAGATATGACAAGCGTGTGTGTACCGCGGCATGGAGCCCGCCTGTTACATAGATCACTTAGGTAGCTCTAGTCAAGAGTAAGCCGATTCCAACGAATCAGCGGCGATGTGTTTGTGTCTTATCTTCGGAACGCGCAGTTACGCGGTCCTGGTGCAGAAGCTCGGCGTGCAGGAGCTCGCCGATGGCCGTAGTTCGCGGTTTGCCCCTCCATGACTGCCCCACACCGCCGCCGCGCTTTCATTAGCGTAGGATACGCACGTGAGCGGCCGATTCCTGCGCCAGTTTCCAGCCATCATGGCAAAGTCGGTTGTTAGTAGCCAGATCTTGGGGATAAAGAGCAAGCACATGCATGAGAGAGAATCGATTTTTTTTCCTGGAACCAGAAAGAGATGTTCTCTAATGTACTATACAAAACAAGCAATACAATACACCATCGTTCGTGCTCACACGATCCTGATTATACCCAAATCATTCTAATGCCGAACGGTGGCATATCGGAGCCTGCCGACAAAGTTGCAAGCCTCAGTTCGCAGAGGACGACTGAACCCAGGTCTACATGCGCAGATTAGGAGCATGAAGACAAGAAACGCTTTTAGTAATGAAAAACCGAAGAAGGATTCAAAAAAACACTGTCCATATGGATGATGGCCGTTCCAGGTATGAAATCATGATACACACGATCAAGTGGCAGACGGTGAGTGCCGCGATATGCCTGAATGGTCCAAATAGTGCATCGTCGATCAGGACGCAGAAGGTATAATGTGGGCGCACAGCTATTCGCGAGTTCCGTATTCTTGAGGATTTGCAGCAGTCATCCATGAAGCAGGCATAGATCGAACGACGAACACGCAAAGCAGGCGACAACCATAATGATGATGCGTGGTGAGAAGATTTAAGGCCATGTAATCGCAGGCAGTGTTCGAGAAGACGACCAGAGGTTGGAAGTGCATGGTGTGCAAATGAGTCATCTGCAAGTCATGGCGCGCCGACTATGCGCAAGTCAACAAGGTCGGAGGGAATCCAGGAAAATCGGGTATTGTCATGCCAGGGCCAGCAAAATCCAAGTCTTGATCATGCAAACAGGCAGCATTCGGCGAGGTTCAGCAACACATGCATCGGTCACAGCGACTACGTGGCGATTATGCGCCTGGGGGTCCTTGAGCACCTTGACCGCCTTGTTGTTGCTGAGCAATGGAAGCATACCACATTGCCAGATAGTTCTGGTAGCCGCCATAAACAGCATATGGGTCAGCAGCAGCGCCGCCGGCAGCAGCAGGAGCAGCCGCCTGTGGAGGCTGTGCTGGCGGAGCGCTTTGTCCGTACGACGGTGTCTGTTGCTGTTGTGAGTAGCCATTGTCTTGATTTCCATTGTCACGTCGTCGCGAGTTGTTCTTCTCCCGCTTTGCAGTGTTAGCAATCAATCAACGGCAAACAAATTCAACACAGAGGCACTTACCACTTGATCAACCTTCTCCCAGATAGCACGTTTGGCATCATCAATGGCTTGGCGAGTTCCGACAAGGCCAATCTCGCGCTCGATATCAGCACCAGAGGCTTGCGAAACATTGATTTTACACCCTGTCTCGGACTGCATCGATTTGATAGTTTCACCGCCTGTCGTTCGTTAGTATGATGAATAAAGAAAAAAAACTTCTTCCCATTCTTGTTACCTTTGCCAATGATCATGCCAACGGCATCAGAAGGAACGTGAATGCTGTCGTTGATCTTGCCTGCAGCTGCGCCGCCAGCTGCGCCTCCGCCGTAGGGGTCGAAGTTCTCACGCCTGTTGGTGAATTGTTGCTGCGGCTGTGGCTGTTGGCCACCTGAGCCTTCCATTTGTTTAGTGTCACTGTCGACAATCTCCATGATGAGCTCCTTGGCATGGGCAGCAGCAGTGGGACTTCCAATGAGGTTCACAGGACGCAGACCGTTCACGCTCTTGTTTTCACCAACAATGTTGACGTGGCAGCCACTGCGCTCTTGCAGATCACGGATAGTTTCACCACCACGGCCGATGATCAGACCAACAGTACGATCAGGCACCATAATCTGGGACGATTGTTCACCCTCTCTAAGCGCAGGCTGTTGCTGGCCAACCGTCTTTGCAGCAGGCCGTGCATTACGGCCCGTCTCACGAGCAGGGTTGCCACCATTCTCTTCGATGATACGGTTGATTTCGCGCTTAGCACTGATACGAGCACCAGGACTACCGGTTATACGGCACTCGCGTTGAGGTCCGGACTCGGGGCCGTTGATGAATTGAATACGTGTCTGGGATTCTTGTTCAATGCGGCGTAGACTCTCACCTTGACGTCCAATGACCAAGCCAACCAAAGAAGAGTCAATGAGAATCACCTCAGAGTTGTCATTAGCAGGAGGCGAACGCGCCTGCCCGTACTGCTGCGAGGGAGAGAAGGTGTCACGCCTAGGAGGGGAGCGATCACGTTCACGCCCATAACCGCCTCGGCGCTCATCACGGCGCTCATCGCGGTATGGGTTGTAGCTTTCACGTGCTGCTTCTCGGCGCACCGGCGAGCGCGAGCGCGACCGAGAGCGTCGGTACGACTGTCGTCCGCTTAGTCGCGGATCTTCTTGATAAGCTGCAGCCGTGTAAGTTTGCGCTGGGACACCATAACCAGACCAAGGTTCAGGAATACCTGGACGCGCTTCATGTGCAAGGCCCTTCTGGGCGGCAAAACCGCGCGCCTTTGCCAGCGCATCCTGGATGCTCACCGAGCCGGAGCTCACGGGCTTGATGGCGCTCAGGTCAAGGCTACCAGAGTGTGTAGGAGGGGGAAAGTTATAGCCAGGCATTGCAGGAGGAGTGGCAGTTGGCATTGCGCCAGGATAGCCAGCTGGCAAGCCTTGCGGAGGGGCATGCTGCGCCTGTGGGGGCTGCTGGGGCGTTGCAGACGGGGTAGTTGAGGGACGACCAGCAGCTAGCAAAGCAGTCAGTACGGTGCTTGGCTTGTAGCGACAGTGAGGTTCTAAAAAGACGCACCAAGAGCCGCGAGAATCGCGTTGAGATCAGGAGGGGCGGCCATCGTGAATTGCGCGTGTGACCAGCAGACCAGCGGCGACGATTCGATATAGATGAGGGACGGGAGTGAGAAGGGAAAAAAATCCGCAGTTGGCTGATTGCGCGGTGATTGTCAGTTGGGTGGAGATGTTTGTCGCGGCGAAGAAAGAAAGAGGAGTCGAGGCAGCCTTAGCACGCTAGGTCTGCTAGCGCCGTTCTAGCCGAGCCCTGGAACCGCACTAGGTACACTTTACAGGTGGCTGGCCCCTTCTCTCATCATCACACTTTGCAGCTTGGCACCCTGGTATAAGAAATGAATGTAGTCGAGTCGAGTCGAGTCGAGGCTGCAAACAGCTTGTTGTCTGGCTGCTGTAATATCTATAAAGACTTTATGCTATGCTACCATTGATGAAATCCCCTCCAGTCTATAGAGATAGACGTATGCATCGCATCCTGCGTAACAATCCATAACACCCGGCTCCTGGTCATGCAAGCTATCCAAACTCTGGTCCTACTCAGACTGAAGTAGTCATACACTGTCCGCCTTACCGCGCAGGCATAACAGTGACGCAAGGTGCGAATCACCCGAAATTCAAGACTGCCGAAGCAAGGCGACCAACAATCAACGACCAACGCCTCGTCCAGGACACGCTCTGGACGAGACAAATGTGTATATAGACATTAGAAACGAATCAAAGGGCGATCGACGCGACAGAATAGATCTGATCCCCAACGGGTGGCGGCGCCTGCGTGCTATGTGCAGGTCAACCCAGGCGCCTTGCATGCAGACATGAGGCCCTAATCTGGGCTTACTTCATCATCTGCGAGATGTTGTTCCACTTTTGCTTGAGCGCTTCGTGTTCTTCGTTGATCTGATGCCTTCATTAGCTATGCTCGGACACGAGCTAGTCATGGACTTACTGTGGCCCATTGCATCTTGACCGCCACCAACTCCTTCTCCATCTCGGCCATGGACTCTTCCAAGTTACGATTCTCATTATGCACCACAATGTTCTTCTGCATGACGGTCTCCATCTCATTCTTCAGTCTTGCCTCGACCTCTGCAGGCTGTGTGTCAACAATCTTTTGCAGCTCTTCAACCTTGGTCCTCAGAATCTCGTTTTCCTCGGCAAAGTTCTCGTTCTCGACCTTGGTCTTGATCAGCTCAGAGGCGACCTGGACATGCTCCATATCCGACTGCTCGGTGCGGTGTTCTAACGACCGGACCTTATGTTCCAAAGAGGTGACCTTGTCTTTGAGTCCATGTAGCTCAGTCTCACGGTCTTTCTCTATCCGTTGCTGTTCCTTCCACTCGGCGGTATACTGCTTGAGCATCTCTGGTGTAACCTTGACAGAGGTTGCATCCCTTACGAGCACGTCGGCGCGGTAAACTTCCTTGTCGACGCCGGCCGTGGAACCAAAGAAGCCATTCTCAAGGATCGAGTTCGCCGAGGGAGCTTTGTCAATGTATACATCAAACAACCGCTCCTTGAGGAAGGTTGTGAGCGTCGACATGTCTTTCATACCAAGCAGCGCTTCCGCATTCTTCTGCATAAGTACAATGCCGAACTTCAAAATCGCAGATTCAAGTCCTTCGCTCAGGATCAAGTCGTAGATGCGTAGAACCAGCTGTAGCGGGAAACGGTATGCGAATAGTGTGAGGAACCACTGTGTCGCATACAATTGAGGTTTAACCTCCCTGCGGCGCAGATGGCAGTAGAGAGCTGGTTCAAAATCCTCCAGAAGACGTTCAAACTGGTAGAGATGCAGGTGAAGTCCCGCCATGTCGTGAACAAACAAGTCGCGCAGGTGGTACTTGTTCATGAGCGTTACAAAGAGACTGAAAGCTTCCTCCTCTGGCATGTTGAACAGTAACGGCATAGCAATAAAGTTCATGCCTTGGGCGTAGCCAACGGCATCATCGTACAGAGCGTAAGCTTTACAGATGCCAAAGAGGCCGTCTTGTAGACCCGCTGCCATGACGTACTTGGAATAGCTGGTTCGCGCACCCAGATCGCGTTTGATGACTTTTTCTAGTTTGGAAATGGCTGCTACGCTTTGCTTCCTTTCCGCGGCGATTCGTGCTTGTGCCTTGGCTGGGTCCTCAGACGAGTCTGATGTGACGGAAGGCGAGGGTAATGGTGCATTTGTGCTGGTGGTGGTGGTGGCTGGGCTCGAGTAGTCGGAGTGAACAGAAGAAGAGGACGAGGCGACCGATTCTTTTCCGTTTCCACTCGTTTGGCCGTTGCTAAGATTGGCCGGCTTCACGCTCATTTGCTCCTTGTCAGTCCCCCGAGCTACAAGCTCCCTGTACATGATCTCGAGTTCTTCGTTTTTGCTTTGGGCCAAGACTTGCCATATGACACCACGGATGACTTGCGGGATGCCATTTGCGATGGCGCGATTGAGCTCCTCAGAACTGGTGCGTGCAATAGCTGCTGGGCCCTCGTTGACTACCGACTGCCACAGATCCCAATCCACAGGCTCAGCCGCATCTCCCGCCGGACCAGCGGCGAATCCAGACGCCGTTCCAGGAGCCAGCTTGGGGTTGATGGTGGGTTGTTTCTGAAGCGCGGGCGGGCTGCCTGGTTCGTCGTCGGACAAGCCAGTGGGGCTACCAATGCGACTACTGGAGCGCGCGTGGAGGATTGGTGGTGCGGTTGATGGACTGCCATCTGAATTTGTCTCGTCGCCCATTGTTATGCCGGCCTCCTCTCTCATGCGCAAAAACTTGAAACGGTCGCGAAGGCTACCCTGGCTCGATCGGTTATTTGTACGCATTTCACCCTCGTCATCGATTCTGCTCAAAGTAAGCTCGGGATTGCTCCCAATAGTCGCGATCGAAGCTCCTGTATGTCGTTTCTCTGCTGTTGAGGTAGGCGGGGCGGATTCGGGCTTCTTGCTAGAGCTGTTTCTCGATAGCCATGCGAACGGCCCTGTGAGTTTTCTGGTCGGTGCTGGCGCAGGTTTCTCCAGCGTAGCCGGCGGGGCAGGAGGCGGAGGGAATTTAACAGGTGACATTCGGCCGGAGAGGCCTTGCAGTGAGCCCGTCGAGTCTTGGGAGGCCCGTGGTGGGAGTTTCGGCACCGAGCCCGGCGTCTTTGTGCCTTCTACATCATGTCAGTTCCAAAGCAAGCAAGTTTATGAGGGCTGGCGCGTGGCGTCTGAATGTTCATGACTCCGTGGTTGCTCAAAACCAGGTGGTGGTACTTACCACCTTCCAGCGATACATCAGTCATGTCTGATGTCACCGACACGCGATGCGCTGTGAGCAGGGGGGAGTTTGCTGTCGGTGCATCCTCGCTGTGCTTCTCCGTGGCCTTTTCAGCGGGTGTCTCGATGACTTCAGGCTCGCTGTCGGATTCGTCAGTGTCGTCATTGCCGTCCTTGCCCTCCTTGGGCACTGCAGGTACTGCAGGCGGCGGCGAGGTCGGCCTGGCTTCCTGGACGGTCGACGACGAAGACTCTCGCTGCAGCAGCGACCGTGACCGTGACTGTGGGCGCTCCGCCTGAGAGTGTTCGGACCGTGAATCTGGGCGAGGGCTGATTTCGGGTGCGTCTTCAAAGCTGTCCTACACCGCCGCATGCCAGTTAGCAATCTTGCACGGCAAACACCCTCCTCTGGCGCGCTGGTATAGGAACGTGGTGCGTACCCCCTCCTTCTCGGAGCTGTGCGAGCTCGTAGGCCTCTCGGGCTTGTCGTCCATGTTCACAAAGGGCGGGCTGTGCAGGCTATTGGGGGTTGGGGAATAGTGTTTTTCTGAAAGGCAGCTGCAGTCGATGCAGCGTAACGTCTAGTTGTGGTCAGGTACAGAATAGAGATTAAAAAGCAGTATCGTCGGCGTGTCAGCAAACAAGCTCGGAGGCGAGGGCGGCAGCGTGCTTGTTGGGGTGCATGTGGAATTAGGAGCGGGATAGCGACGTGGATGGTGAATTAGAGAGTGGACCCTGGTGGCCGCGGCCTGGGACTTTGGGGAAGGAGCACTCGATGCACTGCACCCACGCTGGCCCCACTTCACCACCAACACTTGGCTGTCGCCGACTTTACTGGCCGTGTCCTCGAGCGACTCAGGTGTTTGGGTGACGTCGGCATCCTCAGCCGCATCAGCAAATCCAGGCCAGCTGGCCAAATCGCACCTTGTGGTTGTACCCGGCAAACAGCCCACCATGCGCCCGCCCGCCGAACTTAAGGTTGATCTGAAACGCGCACTAACGCGGCCACCGCCTAAGCCCACGAATCGAGGCCTACACCCACCCGACCTCACACACGACAAGCAATCTGAAATCTGGCACCGTAAGACCCTCCTCCTGTAGACGTGAGCTGTCCGACTCTCGAGCCCTTCGAGCCGACACCGTCGCATTCGCAAATCTGAGACATCAGACCAACATGCATGAAGAAAAAAAAGCCCCTGGGATAGATGCATACTTTTGTCTCTGTACCATTCCCTTGCAACAACAGCCGTCTACACCACACCCCTAGTTCGGTCCATGGACATGTGCTCCTCCTCTGCCATGAATGATGGGCGACACCTTTGGTCCTCCTTCTCATTCTGCCTCACTCTTCACCCACCTATTATTAGTGCAAACGGTCGGCATGCAGCCTTGCAAGGCCGTGGACATTCATGCGTCCCTACTCTAGCGAATGTTTGTTTTTCCCTGGCACGGAGCATCTTCAGGGCTCCGTTGTATCCTGGGACCAGCAAAGCGGCACACGACCCGCAATGGCCACAAGAATTCATGCGTACGTGGTGGTCCCCATCAGCAACCGTTTGTTTTCTGGGGGGATGGAGCAAGCATGGTCCCAGGGTTCCATGCTGTGTCAAGGCCTGTCCCTACGCCACTGCCCAGTTGTCTAAAAATAAAACCTGACAGCCGGCCCTGACTTAACATGTCTCCTATACAGAAACAACGGGAACGGGACTTTGATCGGCAGACGTCGGTCGCAAACATGACCGATTGCACCACAAGAAGCATGCGATATCTGCATCAACATGTTTTGAACGGATTGATAAGTCGTCAAGGACTACGAGCAGGGTATATGTACAAAAGCACCAACAACAGGCCTTTTTCCTCCCAGTTTATGCGTAACGAGTGTGTAGGCGTGCAATCTCGAAAAGGGAGTCGCCGCTGTAATCGGTTCATAGCGTCTAGGAGATCCAGTCTTGCACAGCATCTGGACCCTTCCCCATTTCTACCCCAGACCCCCATCTCGCCCCCAGTTGCTTTTACTGTCTGCACTGAGAGTACCACTCATCCTGCTTGACACACTTAGCAGTCCCCTCACAAGCCGTAGGTCCCGCAAACCCCTGACCACCGCACTTGTCCCAAAGCTTAGCCACACCAGCACTTGCCGCAGGAACAGCACCAGTCGGTGCAGCAATGCCAGCTGAAGGGCGGACAATGGTAGCAAAGCCGGTAGGAGCGCTAGACGGAGCACTGGTCAGGGTAGGGCTACCCGATGGGGCGGCGGGAGTGACGGTAGAGTTGGAAGCCGGAGGAGCAGCAGGAGTGGTACCATCTGCACCACTTCCACCGCCACTGCCGCCACCGCAGACAGCAACGGCACCACCAGGAGCAGCGTAGCCCTTGACCTCGAATCCACTGTATACATTTGGGATGTAAATATCCTTATCCTCGGCCTTGTAAGCACCCGGTAGACTAATGGTAGGTGTGCAAGAGCCCTTGCTACCAGTCCCCTTGATCTTGAGTTGAGCACACCCGATGTAGAACTCTGCACCACCGACAAGCTGAGCATTATGCAGAGCCAGCATCTCCGATCGGAGCAGGTACTCCCCGCTAGCAAGTCCCTTGGGCAGGGAAAACTCGTGGGTGTAGTTCTCCGCAATCATGGCTTGACTCGCCCATTTCCCGTCAACACTGTCCAGCTCGTCAATTTTGAACCAGCCAGCGCCAATTCCAGTCGTCTGCGCAGCGTCGTCGACGGGCCCGTAGAGCATGTGTGTGATGGGACCCATGTGGACGAGCGGGCTCCATTGAACTTTGATCTTGTCGCCCTCGCTGGCATCGACGGTTTTGACGCCAGACGGGACTTTGGCGCCGCCGACATTGCAGACAATGTCGTCGCTGGTGAGATCCTTGACAGGGCTGTTGTTGGGCGGCATGCGGATGCCGACTTGTTTTCCCGGCGTGACGTCGTTGACCCAGAGTTGCTCCAAGTTATGATGAGCCGAGACGATGGCGACAAGTGCGCTGATGAAGATGGTGTTGAAGAACATATTGGAATATTGTGACAAGTATGGAATGTTTGTAGTGGGCTTTGATCTCAAAGACTTGACTTTCTTCTCTTCTCTTCTTTGCAGTCCTTCGTGATGCCAGATCACGAAACAAGATGAATGTAAAGAATGGGTAGGACAAGAAGTACGAATGAGTGTATCTGTAAAGAAAGAAGGAAAAAGACTGGTATGTTGGAATGAATGATGGAGAAGACAAAAACGAGACACATAACTTGAAGTACTTATATGGCTTTCATCCGGATACAACCCATGTGCATACTACTCTGCCTCACCTACGCGCCTTGGTCGATCAACAAGTTCCGGAGATCAGGATAAGCCGCCATGCAATCCTCCGCGACTTGCCGTTCACGCAGGTGTCCATGAACTCCCAGCCAACTAATTCCAAAGGATGCAGCCTCGACAAGAAGCCAGGCTGCGGCACAGCAAAACATTTGTTTCTATATGGAGTGCTGGCCTTGCCGGTTATAGGAGGGTTGCAATGCACATGCTAGATCATGATTATGAGCAATGCGTGAGTATGAGGAGGGGGGAGGGTGGGTGGAGATGTTTAGCCTACTTGGGTAGGGTTATTGTTTCTAAAAATCACTACATCGAGTTAGCAAACCTGGTTTTCTGTGGGGTGTGCGCAGCGGCATGAGCATTGTTTGTTTCAAACGTGGATTGACGAGCGGTTCGCTGGTAATAGCATCATGAAGCGCTTCGACTGCCGCATTGTCGGCAACCAAGCTGGGAAGCTTGTCTAGGGTATCACGACGATCTGCAAGACCCAGATGAAGGTGTTACTTGACAAAGTCATTGAAAAGAAAAGACTGATATCTTATTGTCGAGGAAAACGAGTAGGTTTTTATCTAGTCGTTCAATTGTGGGTGCATATGTACAAGTTTGCATGGTTGGACGGGGCAGCGCCTCAGAAGCGCTGCGCGGGCGCGTGAAGTGGGGCTACAGCAACAACCCTGAAAACTACATGGGTACTTCAAAGTACTCCTCTCGTGACCGTTATGAAGGCCGTAGGCGCCGCTACGATGCGCTTCTCATGCGGTGTGGATATCCTTGCCAAGTCATTGCTCATATCGGGAAGTGCATCTCCGTTGCTGCCGGGAACAGACGTTGTTGGGCGCGGTGCCTGAGGGATAGAAGTCGGGCTACTCATGTGCATGACTGTAGTAGATGCAGGGACTGATACGCTCCATTTGAAGACTTCGCCATTGATGTAGACGTTGATTTCTGGTGTTGGTGGTGTTGGTGGTAAGGGTCGAATGATGGACAGGAACCGTGCGCCAAACAGTATCGACGTGTACCACATAGTTGTAAGGAAGAAAAGGATGAAAAGTACCCAGGGTACAAGCACTCGTTTTTGTGGCATTCGACTGCGTGCAGGTAGTGTTGTTGGAAAGCCCGGGCGAGTAGATTGTGCGAAATGGGGATGGTTCGGGTCCTGATAGTCCGGCTTGACTTGAGCTTCTTCCTCGGCCTTCACAGGTGCCTTTAGCTCTGACGGAGGCATCGAAGGAAGTGGCCAATGCTTTGTGGGCTGGTAGTATGGGTTGTTCGCAGTACCGCTCTTCGGTGAAGCAATGAAGGAGGCATGTTGAAACGTGCTGGGAACGTCTTCCGAGTGAGAGGTAGAACTGTATGCCGGAGCCGGCGAGGTCATGTCTCTCAACTCAATTGAAGTCATGTCTATTGAGGGCGCTCGATTCTCAATGCTCATATCGTAGGCTGACATGATTTAAGAGTATGTCTTGTAGAAGAGAAAAGGGCTAGCCTTTGAAGAATAATTACAAAGAAAATGATGTGAGACTGGAACGATGTTTGTAGAGTCTGTCTACGTATAAACTCTGAAGAT
>Ga0265797_10004469_pt1 | contig 21315 bp, 18 predicted proteins | sample P2T30metagenome_FD_192433 | JGI IMG/M metagenome (GOLD analysis project Ga0265797, IMG submission 192433) | Plant litter microbial communities from East Loma Ridge, Irvine, California - P2 T30 | ecosystem: Environmental > Terrestrial > Plant litter > Unclassified | place: USA: California...
TTTACCCCTTTTTTATTCGCCTGCGCCTGTGATTTCTATCCGCTCTTCGCCTCCTTGCTGGACGCTTCGGCGTTCGCGGAACAGAAGACCCGATAGACCTTCGATCCCCTCGCGGCTATGACCTCCCACTGCTCGCTCGTTCACGAGCGTTGTACGTGTTTGCGTCTGTCCAACGCCCGAGCATGATCGAAGGAGCAGGCGACAGTGCTGAGACCCACCACGCCAACGACTTTCGAATTCGTTCGGAGTCGTCGGCACAATTCACAGCGTCCTTCCGTCCTCCGCCACCTCTCCTCCATCCACTGGACACACACACTAGCCTTCTCCGGCAGACTTTGTGTGTGTGTCTGGGCTCGCGAAGGAGGCATACAGGGGATTTCACACGGTGTCCGAGCGACGGAGAGACGGATGCTGCAGAGTGCGGTTGTTATTCGGCCAGTCCCTGTCCTCCGGATATGGGGTTGGTTCGCCTGATCGTTTATTTGGCTTTTCGAGCTACTCCAAACGTTTTGGTCCGCGGCGAGACTTCTCTTCTCTTCCCTCACTTCTTGGGGGAGGAGGGAGAGGAGGTTCGTTTGCAGGACCAGGCGGGTTTGAGTTGCTGGATTTACTTGATCAGACTGAAAGAAACTGGTCATTTGAGTGACCTTCTGGAATTTGGATTTTTGTTTGTGGAGTTTTGAATTTTGGTTTTCGCTTCAGGAAAGAGGGCGGCTCACAGCTCATACGGCATTGGGCGTTTTCGATGTGCTTGGATTTTTAATGTTTCAGGGAGGAGTTTAGTGAGGAGGTGCACATCTTTTTTGGTGTGTATCTGTTTCCCTTGGAGTGGATCTTTGTGTCCACAGGCACAGAACCTGACCGTCAAGTCGATCCTTTGGAGAGGAAGCACCCTTATTTCCTTCCTTGTCCGTTCGTTTAAACATCAAGAGGAGGCATGTAGGATGAAGGCTGTCCCGGGTCATGGTCATACGTTGGCTGTGGTTTGTGGGACAGTTGTTAGATAGCTTGTATTCAATGTGTCCTTCTCGATTTGTTGTGTTCGGTGTTGATGGTTCCCGTGACTTGGTTGACTTGGTTGGCGGCGTAAGCTCCGCTTTGTAGAAGGTTGTGACGGATAGACTACCGTAAGGCTTTCCTGTTATTCGTGTGTACTTGTTTCTGTTGAAATGTATCTATTTTAGTAAGGGGAAACTTGTAAATAATATCGTTCGTGTGCAGTATAACCACATCTTGTCCTTCATGGCTAAGCAAGCTAAGACATCTTAGCGCTGTCGATCACGGTCAAATCCGAATGCTTCACCGAGCGTACATCTTGCCTCTTGAGTGGTCCGCGATACCGTACCATTGTACCTTTGTCCGTTACTCGCATCACTAGTTGCGCGACTCTCCTAACAATAATACTCAAAAGACACATCTCAGGGTTGGCACGTTTTAACTGGCGCGTCGACCCTCCAAGCTCCAAGCTCCCACGCGAACATGCAAGACCCTCCCACAGCGAAGAAAGGGGAGTACCGCCAACTCCGTGCGGTTACGATGTTGACCTTTCTCTTTGGCTTCGCGTTGCTTGTGCCTTATTGGGATGGTTCTGGGCGTGCTGTGCCGTCAATCGGCATCTTCCCTCTGTTCTTCTCGGCTGTCTCCGGGGCGTTGATAGTCACCGGTCGTCTTCAATTAGCTGGCAAGATTGCGTTGATAGATTCTCTGCTGTCGATGGCTTATATCGCTATTTTGGTGCCTAGGTATGTTCATGAGTATTGTCAATCGGATTTTTCTGTGGAAACGCTAACGATTTCTTCTACTGCAGTTGGTTTGAGCTCGAGGATCGCGGCAACAGGAACTGGGTTGGCGGCGGCGAAACCATGGTCGGCGTGTACGGAACTTCTGTCATGATGCTCAATGTGTAAGTTTCAAAGCTCTTTTCGTACCAATTCGTACCCGATGCTAACTCTGCCCTCTCCCAGCCTCATACACTTCTATCTCGCCGTCCAAGCCTTCCGCACTGGCGGCCTCGAGATGCCGACCATCGTGTGGCAATCCAGGGCTTGTGCAAACTGTCAGCATCACGAATTGTCTCATCGTAGTATCTCGGTCGCTGGCCATCGACTGGGACTGCCTGATGCTGTGATGGGTTATCCGCACGAGCACGGCAGCAAGGATTTCCATCGGCCGTTCATCCAAGATGGCGACGAGGAAGATTCGCGCGAGTCGAGCGAGTATCAGACGAGCGGATTTAATTCACCGCGGCAGAGTGCGGAGACTTTGGGGACTGATTTCCATCACGATGATGTTGTATAGATACGGAGAGTATAAATTACATTAGATACTGTTGTTGGTGATTGCTTTGTCACAGGCCATTCATTCTCCTCAACGGTTCTGACACAACGAAATAGATCCATCAATGCTCCGGAACATACTGAAAAGCATGTTTCCAGATCGCCTCAGCCGCTTGTTCGGGCCTTAGACTAGTCACGTCCAACTCCAGCCGTGCTTCCTCGTCGCGGAATAGGTAGACCGGTGGCGGATCCACCTCTGCCCTCCACTGTACGAGGAGCTCGCTATCCGTGAGTTTGGTCGAAATGGCTCTCTCGACGCCCTGTATTCTGCGGACGTTCTCCTGCTCATCGCAAGTGATGAGGATGGGTATGAACTGAGATCCTCGAGCTTTCGCCATCGCCAGATACTCCTCGCATACCTCGGAGCCCAGAGCGTTTCCGCTTTGCCAGTCTGTGAAGACGTAGATTGTCTCGTATGTTGAGCTCTCGTCGACGAGTGTGGTGAAGACTGCTTGTCTGATTGCTGTTCGGAGTTGGTTGTAGCCTGGTTGAGAGCGCTCTAGGACGGCTGCCGCTGGGTCGATAAGGAGATGGTTATGCACGAGTTTCGCATGAGCGTGCTTTGCACTTTCGGATGGGTGTTGTTTCTCATAATCGCGGTTGAGTTGCTCGACTAGCTTGCGTGCGATTGTTAGCTTTCCAGTACCGGGGAAACCGTTGAGATGGATTATTGGCATTGGTTTTAGGCCAGTTGCGGGTGTGCTTGTGTTCGCCATCGCGTAGTGATGATGACAAGTCAAGATCGAGTGCCCAGAGTATGATACACAAATTAGTTGTAAGACGTTCGCTTGCGATGGGTGTTCAATCTTATACGGTGTCCATCAATTTGGGCAGTCTATGGGCTGAGTCAAAGGTGGCGTGAGTCAAGTCGGTAAGTCAATGAAGCGTACAGGCTCGCACTCGAAACTTGATACCGGGTGGTTTAGATGCTCCCTTCAGCTGTGACTCCTGGTATGGGATGATTGTTGATGCAACGTTACCGACGTCGGTTACAGTTCGCCGACATTGGGCCGGATGTGGCTGTGGGCAATGGGCATGGTGCAACCTTAAGATTAGCGCACGTTCCTACTGTGGACCGAAAAACTGTATCTCGACTTAAAACCGATTGAGGCTGAGTGTCGACCCATCGGAATGCAACATGGCATACCCTCAATCTCGTGACATCTTTGACAAGGCAATCGACATCGCGTACTGTCTCGATGCTAAATTCACTGTGATGCGACTGTGTGGAGGTTCTCGACGAGGTAGACGTGTTCAATTCTGCTGAAGTGTGGACAATTCCAGCTCCCTGCAATTCTTTGGACAGCTCGGTCGGTGTCTGAGAACCACAGCGCAAGATTCTCCGCTAACATTCTACACTCTATCAAGCCTTGGTCACGTTCTCCTCCTGCAGAATACTGCCCTTCCTCTCCACCTCCTCGGCACGGTGCTCCAAGTCGTTGGTAGTGAAGTCCTTCATGTTCATGGTCGGCACAAACCAAGGTGCGTTGGTGAAGAGGTAGTTCATCTCTTCGAGTGGCCTCTTCTTGGTCTCGGGTTGCGTAGCCCAGAACCAGAGGGCGTTGGTGAAGTTGCAAACCACGAAGAGGATGTAGAAACGCCAGCCAATCTTCTCCATGGCGATAGGGGTGACTTGACCGATCATGGTGTTGAAAGCGAAAGACACCATCACGCCGATACTGACACCCTTGGAACGTGTACGGGTATCGAAGATCTCAGCCGGGACAATCCCTGTTGTCACGTTAGTAAATGACGTTGCAGTCATGCTGATCTTTAATACGTACATGAGAGTGGGCCATTGGTAGCAGAGAAGCTGATGTTGTACAGCCAGGTGACGGCGATGAAAGCCCATGAAGCGGAGGCGTTGCTGGTAGCACCCGGAGGGAATACAGCGAGCATGATAGTGGCGATAGTGAAGAAGAGGCAGTTGGCAAGGTTGCCGCCAATCATAGCCCAGCGACGTCCAACCTTATCAATCGAAGCAATGCAGATCATCTGGGCAACAAGCGCAAGAACAGATGAGATGCCCTGGTACTGGAAGGTGTGTTCCTTGTCGATGCCCATCTGATCGAAGATAACAGGTGAATAGTACTGGATGGCACTCACACCTGTCATTTGGACACTGGCTTGAATCGAAACAGCGAGAAGTAGACGGCGGAACGAGCTCTTGTTCTTGAAGAGCTCAAGGTATGACTTGGCTTCGTTTTCGTGCTCGAAAGCGATGGTCTCTCTGATCTGGTCGTATTCGGCGCGAACCCATGCGTCAGACTCGTCACCATGAGCGTGGAGCTTGGCCAAGGTGCGAAGGCCTTGTTCATGCTTTCCGTGGTCGATCAGCCATCTGGGAGACTCAGGGAAGAACATGATCAGGGCCGCAAGGATGACTGCGGGGACGACCTGGACACCAAGACTGATGCGCCATTGCTTGTCGCTGGTGGCGGGGAAGTTCTTGTAGCAGCCGTATGAAGCCCATGTTGCAACGAGAGCGCCGATTCCAAGCATGAATTGTTGCAATGCTGTTACTGCACCTCTGATGGAAGGGTGCGCCAACTCAGCCTGATATAGAGGAATGATCATGACAAGGAAGCCAACGCCGAGGCCAGCAATGGCACGACCGGCGTAGAGGTAGTCGAGAGACTGGGCAGCAGTCTGCAAGGCTCCGCCGACGATGAAAATCAGGGCTCCTAGCATGATTGTTTTCTTTCTTCCGAGGTAGTCACCACTGGGACCGGCGAACATGGCACCGAAGAAGGCACCGCCTGTAAACACCGAGACGACAGCTCCACTTTGGTTCGCTGTTGGGTTGAAAGTGTTCACGAAGTTGTCCGAGTGAATGGCCTCTGCAATGACACCAAGATCGTATCCGTAGAGAATGGAACCGACCGACGCAAACATAGACACCAGGAACTGTGGACATGTGTCAGTACGTGTCGAGGATTGCATGGTGGAGTATCACCCACCTGGTACACCTTAGGAGGGAGAGCCATCTTAGCAAAGGTATTCGCGCGATAGCACGATGTCAACTGTAAGAAAGATGTGCCGTGAGTGAGACGATCAAAGTGAGAGATCATAGACTACATCTTATACCATGTCTCTCTCCACGGGGATCCCACGCGGAGAGAAGCATGATCAGCGATCGACCAACCAGAGACGCATGTCGCCTGGGCACTCGGATAGAAACAAGCTCCTATGATGCATGTCTCCGCGTGGCGTCCAGGCCATCAAGCCAGCCTCCAAGCTTGTAGGACACTAGCTTGGGGAATCACTGGCGACATAAGCTGTGCAGAGGCAAGACTTAGCCGGCTTGACTGTCTTGGGGCTAGCTGACCTCGGACTGACACCCGTACTGGACTCGGATCAGTACCTCAGATGCTCGGCTACTGAACTCTGGCAGAATGGAGTGTTTAATGCCCGTTGCTCTCCACATGGGTCTGGGATTCAAAGGGCGCTTTCCAACATTTGCCGGCTCAAGCAAGATTCGACCGTACATGTCGGGCGTTCTCGCGTGACTGGGAGATGATGAGGGCAAAGTTGTAGTCCAAGTCCAGCTTTGTTACGCTTTTCGGACCAAGTGCATAGAGCCCTAAGGTAGCACAAAGTTCACGGTACGCTTCCGTTGCCTGTTGTCTTCTCCCCAGATTCTCCGCGAATCAACGCCCATTTCATCTCGGGTCCTCCACACCGACCGGTAGTCCAGCCACGCTGTTCCGGCTAATATAGACGATCTCGCTTCAGCACGCCAAGTCAATCGTGGATACCTGAAGGAGGGTCTTCACATTAGCGCTCCTGCACCGTTGTGAAGTAGCCTGCCTCGGCAGAAGCTCATGGCATTGGCAGAAGCTCATGCTGTGTTTTTGAAGACAAACAACAAGCGCTGCTGTCCTCGTCCGATCTTCTCACTATCCTCACGCTGTGCTATCGTTGTTGCAAGTTTGAAACATCAAAATGACGACCTTCACGAAGCTCGAAGCTAATGAGCAAGCCACTATCTCCGTGTATCCTTCTCACAAGCTTAGCAAGATCAACGACAACATCTATGGCGGTTTCACAGAGCACATGGGACGATGCGTTTACGGTGGCCTGTACGATCCCGAGAACCCCAACAAAGACTTGGTCGACGAGAACGGCTTCCGCAAAGACGTGATTGAGTCTTTGAAAGAGCTCAATGTTCCTGTCGTTCGCTACCCTGGAGGCAACTTTGTCGCAACATACCACTGGATTGACGGCGTTGGACCAAGGGAAAAGCGACCCAAGAGACCAGAGCTCGCATGGAGGGCCAAGTCTGAGACCAACGAGTTCGGCACGGACGAGTTCATGAAGTGGTGTGAGGTTGTGGGCACTGAGCCTTTCCTCTCGCTGAACTTCGGCACTGGTGCGTAAAAGGCATCGATATCCTTTCGTGTTCTCGAAGCAAACATTAACGATCAATAGGTACACTCGACGAAGGTAAGCCCACCACGTGCCCCAGACTCAAGCTTTCAAAAGGATAGGCCTGTAACGATCATGGGAAGATTAAGAGCTGTTGAAATGTAGAACAACACTGACAGTCGATTAGCTCTCGCATGGCTCGAATACTGCAACTCGACAAGAGACACATACTATGCCAACCTCCGTCGCCAGAACGGCAGGGAAGAGCCGTACAACGTGAAGTACTGGGCCCTTGGAAACGAGTGCTGGGGTCCATGGCAAGTCGAGCAGATGACCAAAGAAGACTACGCGAAGAAAGCGTACCAATGGGCCAAGGCCCTCAAGCTTCTGGACCCAACCATCACCTTGATCCTCTGTGGTGAGACCGGACACTCCGAGTGGGACTTCCACACGCTAAAGCAGTGCATCCGCTACGATTTGCACGGTCTCGGTGGTGACATGACTGCCAGCTTGATCGACATGCACTCCATTCACATCTACACCGCTTCCGAAGACCCGGTTAAGAACGCTGTGGCTCCTCGCTCCGCTGAGCGTGCGATCGAGATCTGCGCTGGATTGATCGACCTTGCGCGCATCCAGAACGGCGTCCCAACCTCAGTGCCCAGGCAGACAATCTGCTTCGACGAGTGGAACGTCTGGGATCCCAAGCGTGCACCTGGCGAGGATGGCGCTGAAGAGAAGTACACGCTTTCGGACGCGTTGGCTGTCGCGATCTGGCTGAACGTCTTCGTCCGGCAGAGCAAGTACGTCGGCATGGCCAACATTGCACAGAGCGTCAACGTCATTGCACCTCTCATGACCACTCCAGAGGGCGTGATTAAGCAGACAATCTGGTGGCCGTTGCTCTTGTTCTGCAAGTACATGCGTGGCACCACAATTGCGACCCATGTCAGTAGCGCGGCATACGAAGGTGAGACGGAGCCCAAGTGGCTGGCCGCTGCGAAGGACACGCCTTGGCTGGACGTTTCTGCTGCTGTTGGTGACGACGGTGTCGTGAGCATGGTTGTTGTCAATGTGCACCAGACAGAATCCCAAAAGGTCGAGGTCACTGGAACGAAGCCGTCCTCTGGCAGCGTCCAGGTGTACTCCATCGCAGGCGACTCGTGGGACGTGACAAACATGGCTGGTACTGAGAATGTGGGAATCAAGGAGTCTGAATGGAATGGCGACGGAGTGTTCGAGTTCCCGAGCTTCAGCGTCACCATGTTGCGCTGGAAGCCATGAAGAAATGATTTTGGGCCTGATGAATATAGATATAGACGCTGCAATATATAAATTGCCGCCCCGAGCCCTCCAATGCCTACGAAAAGGTCGTCGTCATCCACGTCGCGGTGTCGCCTCGGAATGATTCCGTAGAAAAATGAATGCTGTCAATGATGTGGACCGAGAGTATGCATGCGTGAGGAAGGACCCCATTGCCGATTTTCAAAGCGCACTGCCGCAGTCTTCAAGCAATGGAGTTTTGAGATAGCACAGCTCTCGCTAGCTGGATTGTGCCTTGTTTTTCTTGTCCATCGCAAGTCGTTGCCCTTTCCTTTCACATCCGACTGGCATCGCCGGCATGCGAGATCAGAGTTCTACTCGAACAGTCCCATGGGAACACAAGCAAAGCATGTCCCTCCGCGAAACCTGACAAAGGATTCGGCATGGATTGATTCCTGCGCACCAACGCCCAGCACATCCTTCAAGGCAGCTCCCTCGCTCTTGCCTTCCAGGCGGATCGCTTTTCGAAATGATGGTATTGCTCCCAAACTGCCAGCCTCAGTCGTCGGCCTCCGGGTCCTCCTCTCCATACATCTCCTCTTCCCGCTCCTCCTTTTTGCTCCGCTTGCTAGGTCTACCCTCAGCGGCCTTGACATCCTCCTCCATCTTTTGCGTCAAGAAAGCGTTGATCTCATTCTGCAGCTCTGCGCTCTTCGATCGGAGTGTGCTCAGGTATGCGGTCTTTTCTGTAACGTTGGTCGCAGAGGATGACGGAAGGGTGTGCGAGAATGTGTGGGTGCCCGAGGGTGAAGCATAGTTGGCGGTCAAGTTCGTGTTGGTTGAAGACATTGCGAAGATCTATCAGTGCGTGCGTTTGTGAGGAAAGTGTTGGCAGATGATCACAAGAAAGTGTTTTGGGATCGTGTCAGGCTTCGTCATGGGCGAAGTGAGCTGGAGCGCTTGGATATACCTATACACTAACCCTACCTCAACGACAAAAGTCACGTGCAAGAGCAGTCGCATTTGCCACTACGCCCAACTGTAGAACCTTGCGGCAATGGAAACCCCTCTGATACATCATCGTATCCATCGAAATGATATCCGGCTGGGAATTTGAATGGTGGCGTGTGATCGACGTTTGTTTGCTGGCTTTCGCCATAAGAGGGACGATCTTCTAGCGTGAATCGGACATAATGAACAATGTAACTCTATATTCTATTTGCTCTACCATTCTATCTCACTCATCATAAACAAGTAAGGTCCTTGTGGATCGCTCATTGACGCTTTGACTGTCGCTTTCGAGAAAACGTGCTGAACCGGATCATCAATCTGGAAATACGGCAGACTGAGAGAAGAGGGAAGGAAGACTCCAAGCAGATCGTCCGCGTTTGCTGGCTCGAACATTTCGGAGTGCGAGCAGTGAGGGAAGGACATCGATGAAGGCACTGGGCAACCCGACGCCTGCATGGTAGCGACCAGAGACCGCAAGTTCTTGAGTACAGCTGGGACGTCTGCTGCCTCATCCATGTGAAGGTTGATCCTGTACTTCTCCATGTCCCGAAGGAACGCGGCATCGACCAGCTTTCGTGACTTGATGGGTCGTTTCCGGTTGAAGTAGTCCATATCCGGTACAACATCAATGTTGAAAAGTGTCCTTCGGTATAGGATAGGCAGAGCCTCTTTTGCGAAGAGCTTGCAAGTCAGTGGGATGCCTAAGTAGACGTTTGATGATTGCTCTGGCGGTAATCTTCTGGTCGATGTGCGACGCTGCATTGAAGTGGGTTTTGTATAACCTGGCCGCAACTTTTCGGTAGCCTTTGACTCGCCCACTAGAGTAGCCACTCGGTCGAGATCCGCGGAGGCAACCTCTATGGTCGTGCGAAGAACAAAATTGCCATAAGCGTGTTCGAAGATTTGCAGACGGATCTCTGCTGGTAACCTCAACATGAAAGGCAGAAATTGGGTATCGTCTGTGGTGGAGAGCTTCGAGATCCGTGCTGGGCGTTCGTCAGCACTTGAGAGTTTCAAGGTTCGTGCTGGGCGCTTCATGTTCTTGCGTGGTTGCAATGACGACGACATAGTTGGGTATATCGAGTGAGTAGAGTAGAAATGGATCTTGAACCCTGAGGCTCTTTCTTCTCTTATAGCGATGGCAAAAGATAAGCTTTTTGATCAGGGTACATGAAGGGATGATCACCCGGGACCCTGGGGACCCCACCATCCCCTTATCGTGAGTCCTTTAATGCACCCTGACTCCCCGAAAGGTCCCTGAGTTGTACAGTCATCCGAGGTACTTGGCATCGGCGGCGTACGCGCGAGATAATGCCGGTCATTTGTCACATCACGGGGTCATATTAGAAGGCAAACGACTCGTGCCTCGAAGGTGCCGTGTGGTTATCATTCATACATTACCACAAGGATGCGCATGACGATATGCTGAGATCATGTGCAAGCTCAATCAATTGAAACATGTACTGGGTGAGCTGCTAAAAACAGACCTTGTAATCACTAAAGATTCATCGAAGCTGGTGTTGGGTGTTCCGAGCCAGCCACAATGTTCGCTTTGACCGCCGCGATATTCGCCTCATCAAGTTGCAAGTGGCTTCTACAATAGCCTTCAGCACCACCAAAGTCCTGGTCTAACATGCGTACGGCAGCGGCCATGTATTCACTCTTGGCCCGGACGACGCTGGTCACAGAGTCTACGTTGCCACTCAAACCCGGCTGTGCCAGAAGACGCTGGATGCTTGATGCCCGCCAGTCTGTATTCAGATCGTTGAGCGCATACTCGTGAGCGATCGTAGAGCTGCTGCAGCCGGCGAGAGATAGCAGTAGCATGCTGACCACACCCGTGCGGTCTTTGCCTGCTGAGCAGTGAAACAACATGGGACATGGGTTGGCGGTGGCGAGGTGTTTGAAGATTGTGCGAAAGGCAGTCGAGCCTTGGAGCAGTGTTTGCTTGTATGCTTCCGCGTAGCCCTGTGGAAATGTTAGATGGAACGGAAGAACGACTGCGGTGAGAGGGTCTTACATGAGTTGCACTGGCATATCGCTTTAATCGAATATCTCGCCGCTGCGGAAGCCACTCCTCGTCTGGGAATACCGGCGCAGCAACGACTTCAGCACCCGATGCCAGAAACATGCTCTCGAGCTCCTTCGACACGTCTGGACTTGCGACGCCGCTGTCAGCGTGCCCGGAGTTTCCGTGAGCTCGACTGCTTATTTCGATAGGACTCCGAAGATCATAGATTTTCCCGATAGCCAACTTCTGGAAGCTCTCACGTCCAGCTGCGGTCATCAAAGAAAGTTCGCCACTACGAAACATAAGACCGGTTCGCACCGAAGAACCATCAGAGGTTTGGTAGCCTCCAATGTCGCGGAACATGCTGACGCCATCGATCTGGATGAATGGCGGACCTGCATAGCGCCAGCCCTGTCCCCCCTTGTTCGCATGCAGCGCGCCTGGAGCTTTTCTGTACTCCGCAACAGGCGGCCTTTCGATGGTTTCGATGTCATGGAAATCGTTCTCCCACGGAAGGTACATGCGAGCCATGCTAAGGGTTAGAAACCCCGCTCGGCGCATGGCAGTACACATGATTTCCTGAGACATGATGGCCAGCTTCCTCAGCGGCTGATGAGAGTTTAATCGACATCCTACATCGGCTTGAGCCATACCACCAACGCCAACAAGATTGTAAGTGTCGATGAGTGTGGCGATCTCTACCCCGTAGCCCACAGGGAAGGCAAGCGTTTCGAGTAAGTCACGACGAGCAGAGAACTCCCCTGCCAGAGGCTGACTGAAGCCTGAAAGTTCAGGCCAGTATGAGTTGAGGAGTGGGCGAGCCAGTATCTCAGTGACCCGGCCGCGCTCATGAGGAGTCAAGTTACCACCAGCAGACTTGAACGGCCGGTCAAAGCTTGCGCGGACCATTTGAACATCATCGCGCAAGAGCAATGGGCCAATAATACCGATCAAATGAGCCGGATCAGGGTCGCAAGTATCTCCATCAAGGAATGCAACAATGTCACCGTCAGTAGCGAGAAGAGCTCGCCACAAAGCGTCACCCTTGCCGCGGCTTGGGCCTAGTTCCGGTGCAATGTCCCTTCGCTGAATGACCTCTGCGCCGTGTGCTGTTGCGATTTCTCCCGTGCCGTCTTGCGACGCGGCGTCAATGACAACGAGCCTGGATACAATGCCTGCAGTCATCAGTGGTCTGACGGTCTCTGTGATGACGCTCACGATAGTCGCTGCAACCTCTTTGCTAGGGATGACGACCGTAATCTTGCAACCATCTCGCTTGACATTTTTTTGCAGATCTTCTATACTGAATTGAGTGTGAGAGAAACGGTTTCGCTCCAGCCAGTTCGGGAATGCGCAAGGTCGTTTCCTCGGAGAGGTCCCGTTGGCGGTAGTCATGCTGTCTGGAGGTCTTGGGCTGCTCCGGCTTTATCAAGAGCGACTCCGGTGACAGGAGGTGTTGTGATGTGTCTAGATTTTGCGAAAGCGACGTGCCTTCTTAGGCCTCATCAAAAGGTCCTGAATTCCAGTAAAACGACTCCCAACACCGCTCTCAAGGAGTTCAGCGAAGTGGGTTCGCAGAACGTAATTGTTTGCTATACATGTACCTGTAGCTCGAGAGCAGCTTGCAACCCACGTGCACGATGTGAGATAATTTCTTGGTTATTGCCGAGAGGTATCATTTCGTATGTTGGAGAACCACACTACAAGCCTTGACATACCTCTCGGCGTTGAACGCGAGCCTGTCGCGTATTTTTCCACACATTTTTCGTCAAGCTATTGGCCGAGGGAACATCGGCATGCCACGACTGCAAGCCAAGCCTCCGCTGTGCTCAAACACATGCTGCGAGAGTGGAAAAAAGCATGTAGTGGAACCGCAACGGTGAGCGAGAACTTGTGAGGAACGTTCCACCGATTGGGGTAAGACAGGCGAGCAGAAGCTGATCCATACGTAAGAATACAGCAAAGAATTCCCATGTTGCCTCATACAAGGTTCCCTCTACGCAAGTTCGGTTAAACCAAACGACGCACAATACCTGACCCTATGACCGCGCGCCACCAGACCATTGGTCCACACGATTCTCTTGCGCCCAAGAGATCTGTCAAATCCCGTTTCCAAGCGCCGTGTCCAACAATATGAAGCTCGTGCCGCGATACCAGCGCGCTGCGAGAATTGCAATCCTACAAAACAAGAAATTCGTCATTCGCCCCATTCGCTCGTCGACATCAAGCGCCAACCAACCCAACTCTCCCTTGGTTGCCTGAGTTCTTCATTCCGACCCAGCCTCTTCGGTCACGTCCGGTCCGGCCACGCCCAAGCCAATTGTACTTGAGCGCGCCTGTGAGCCTCTCAACAACAGCTTGGCCCGAGTCGCCAGTCTGGCAGGATGCCAGAACGTATAGACATTGTAACATGCGGGCTACAGTTTCCGTAACCTGTGCCGGATCTTGTATGAAGGTAGGGCTAGGGTAGGGCGCTAGAGACGCGCCGGTTGCGCCGCCTGTTGGTGTCGAGGATGGCATTGGGCTGTTCAGGTGTGGAAGACTGGTGCCAAAGCTGCCAGCAGAAGTATTTGAAGTCGCACGGCTACGGCCAGCAGTGCTTGCGGCGTCTAGCAGCGTTGAGCCTTGTGAGTTAAAGCTGCTCATGTGAGGGCTCAGGCTGCCAGCCGTGCCGGGACGTTCTGCGCCAGGTGCTGCAGGGTCTGAACGCGCGAGATCTCTCCCTTTGCTAGGATCTGGAGAAGGAGCAGCAGCGCCAATGTTGTCAAGTGATAGTCTGCTGAAGATGGCCATAAGTGGTTCTTGCTTTGGCAGAATGACCGTGTCGCGGAACGTGATGAGAGTGATGCGCCTGACATCCAGTTCTTCACCAAGAGTGGGCATCTTCATTGTGCCGCCTGCGGACGTTGGCCGGTCGTCGGATTTCCAACCTTCAGGCATAGCGCCCCAGAATTCTTCTGCTTCACGTGGGCTCATGTAAGTGCCTCTGCCTTTAAATTCCAGATCCAAAGGTAGGAAAACAGCCTGTAGGAATGGAAGGATGGCGCCGTAGACGTTTGTCCACATTTCCACGAGCTTGGTGACCAGCTTGTCATCGGGAGAACCACGCAGAGTCTGGGCCAAGCTCGAGAAACCCGTCTGTAATAGTTCACGCAAATCTTCTATTATTGTCGTTGGTGTCTTGCGTTGAATGCATCTCCGAATGTGGACAGACACAAGCACATTGAGTTCTTCGACCGGGCGCAGTAGTGATTCGCCAGAAAAGAGATTCAGCAGCCGAGCTTTTAGCAGTGGCCAAGCATCATCGGGTCCAATGCCCGGTAAGCCCATCAAGGCACCAACGCTTCCCAGAGTCTGAGCTGAAACAGTGGAGTTTAGTGCGTCATTCTGTAGCGAGAATGAGCTCTGCAAGCCTGATGGAGGACCGAAGGGAGCTTCGTAGCTACCAGGACCTTGGAACTCGGATTTCTCTCCAGCAGAGGTATTCGACAATATTGGCGTGAGATCAAGCTTCGCAGCGGCAGCAGCTTTTTCTTCTCTCTTCTTCTCACGAAGCGCGCGACCACCATGTCTAAGGTCAAGCCCAGACATGGACTTGGCGAAGGATCCGGCACCTGGTGAATCAGGCGTGAAGGAGTAAAGCGGCTGTGGTTTGTCAGGATTTGTGGCTTGAGAGTTCGAGCTCGCTGAGGACAACGGAAGAATCGCATGCTCGTTCAGCTTATGTTTTCCCCTGGACAAGAAGTTGTGTCGGTGTTTGTCCTTTTCTTTCTCCTTCTCGGCGGAGGCAGGAACCAGGGTCGAGGTTGAGGCATTTGCACTTGCATATAGAGAGCTCCCACTCGAGCCAGGATCCACTAAGCTGGTAGTTGATGCGTTTGCGAAGCCGCCGCGTAGCACGTGTGCTCCTATCGTGGACTTCACGGGTGACTGTGCACCCGAAGGCACTTTCATGTCTTTTTCTTTCGACAATGTGATGGTCTTGGGCTTCGAGAAAAGCTTCATCTTAGAGCTTTTGCTCTTGGGCTCCTTGTCTGAAGATGGCGGCACTGGCGGGTTACTGGGCGGTAGTAAAGGAGGGACCACTCCAGGAGATGGTATTGGACTCCTGCCGTTTGGGAAAGCGGCGTTGGCTGCACTGGTAGCAGCAAGACGATTACCACCGACCGTCCCATTGCTGTATGTTAGACCATTCGCCGAAAGAAGCTGTGGGCTGCCTGTGCCACTCGGTCTTCGGCTCTCATTCGGTCCAGTGGTATTGATGGGAGTCAGTCCAGGATTTGAGCGCTTCCTGTCTTGAATATGAGGAGGTGAAGGAGATATGTTGTGCATAGCCGCCTGCGCAGCGATTGTGGAGGCGCTGAGGCCTGCATTATTGCCAGTGGCGTGTGGCAGTGTCGGCTCAAAGAAACCTTGGCTATGTTGCCGCGCACGATGTCCAAAAGGGTGGCCAGGCATACTCGGTGAGGGCATTCTCATGGAGCCATCCACCGAAGTTCTCATTACCGGGCGAGAAAAGTTCTGCAGATTACTTGTGCTCTGTGAAGGCGTGGGCCCGCCCGACGTCGATGGTCGCACACCAGGTGCAGATATGACAGGTTGCTGCTGCTGAGGACGAAACCTGCTGGAAGAAATAGTGCTGGGCTGGCCAGAGTCCGTGGATACCAAAGATAAGGAGGAGTCACTGCGCTGTGAGCTCGTTGACCGAGAGCCGCCAGGAGAGCGCGGCCGTGGCGGTGGACGCAGCGGTGGAAAGCGGTCACCCATAGTTGCACGGTGTCACGCGTGTGCGCGGTCAATGACAACGATATGAAGGGCGAGGCAGGTGATGAGGTCGGAGTAACGAGGCACTCTCAGCACAATTGTGCGACTTCAGCTCCCGCGCTTCCCAAGACTCGGACTTCGCATCTGTATGCGATACAGCGGCATCAATGTTGGTCGTAGGATACACGTGATATGTTAGTCATGTCATGATGTTGTTGTTGTTGTTGATACGGCACCAGAGATGACGGGGCTTCATGTGGTGATGGAATTGGAGATGGAGTAACGCCAGGTCGCCTGCGCTTAGCTTCGCGCGCCCAAACTCTCGGGTCGACTCTACCGGCCGATCCGGGGTCCGAAAGTCTATTTTTGACAACATGGAATGAGAGACGAAATGTTTTACTCTCCTTTGAGCGAACAAACTCTTCCACATCTGTTTACAATTGTCAAGAAAACATGCATTTCATCTGGGTAGTATCAAAATATCAAGAATCACCGAGTCTCTGATCAAACGATGTCGACGACAATTTTTTGCATGCATTTAACAGCGACACAGTCGTCTTAGCATCTGGAGGGGAGATTATCCAATATCACTTTCGCTCTAATGATACACAGCTTCACAGTACCACTTCTCTTCACGGCTTCATCACGGTGACCCTAGCAAACCCTGCCGTCTCTGCTGCTTCGTCCCACGCCTCTCGATAATCGTCCAGCCCATACTCGCCCAGGACTTCACAAATCCCCATATCAAGCAACCCAGCATTCACCATCTTGAAGAAGTCCCGAATATCGCTCCTCTCATACATCCACTTTCCCTGCAATCGTATGTTCTTGCGCACGATCGGAAAGTGCGGGCTCGGGACGTCGTGCAGATAGCCGCCCATCAACGAGACACGCCCAGCATGCCTCAAAGCCAGGATCGCAGACTTGAAGTGCGTGCTAGCGACCGCTTCGCGTGGGCCGATGTCGAAGTAGGCGTCCACTTCGCCTCCGGCAGCGTCCGTGATAGCGGCGAGATCGGCTTCCATGTCGTTTGTGATGGGGACGGTTTTCAGGCGACCGGGCTGTGCCACGCGCTGTTCCATTTTGGCCAGCGAGTCGGTGTTGCGGCCCATGGCGATGACTTTCGCGCCCATTGCTAGGGCGACGACGACGGCTGCTCCGCCGAATGGGCCGGTGGCGGGTGCAACTATCACGGTTTCTCCGGCTTGGAGGTTGATGTCTCGCAGTCCGCCATAAGGCACCAGCAGCGTTGCTGCATACATCAGCTGGCCGAGGCTGTAGCCAAGGTCGTCGACCAAGCGCTTCTCTTCGAGGATTGTCAGAGACTCAAGCGGTGCGCGGCAGTACTCGGCGTAGGTCTGCAGATTTGAGGTCAGTTGACATCAACTTTGCAATACACGGTAAAATGTGCTTCGGCGTCCATCGCCTATGAAATGAAACTCACTACGTTGAAGTTAGCTTGTCTGCAACTCACGACCGCTCACAGATTGTAAACTCACCCCAATCCCTCCAAACCTCCCTCATCAACTTCGCGGACCCCTCCCCAAACCCCTGTGAAATCGCCGCCAAAAAGATATCATCGCTGTCGCGCGCACGTATCGTGCAATCGACGAACACAAGATCACCAGGCTTCAATTTCACTGCATCCGGTCCCACAGCGACCACACGACCAATAGCCGAAGTGCCAGCGACCAAAGGCGTCGGGAACGGGTAGTTGCGCTTGCCATTGTAGATGTCGCGAATGTAGCTGATTACACCCGCGGTCAAGACCTGGACGACTGCTGAGCCGTGGAAAGGTTGAGGGACGGGGAGGTGGTCGACTGTTGGGGGCTGGTCGGTGGAGTGGAGGACTAGTGCTCGCATCGTTTCTGGGAGTTGGTTGGCCATGGTTGGATTGTTGGTAAGTAGTAAGGTTAAGGCGTTGATGATTGTGGTTTGATCTGATAAAGCTGTGGCAGTACCTTTGTACCACTGCATTTATACCTTCGTCACGTTCACTTCGTCGGACTTTGGAGCCATCTCCGTTGGTTTCTCTGCCTCAAGAACCGATCTTGATGGTCTTAAGCATAGTATCGCCGCTGAAGCGTGCATGTGCTAGCCATTAAGCGAGGCAGTGATACAGTTTCCTGCGCTCAAGTTTACATGCAGCGCTAAAACGACAGCGGGCTACTGGGTGGTCTTGAAGTGATTCCAAAAGTCAACATCTTTACGGATATCGTCTAGAACGAGTTTGGAGAATGTCTGTTTGATTCACAGAGTTTTGTCTCTTCGATTTGGTTTCTTTGGATGTTTGAATCTCAGGCATATAAGCAGTGTGGATATGAGTGAAATAGTGGAGCTGCATGTAAACTTGAGCGCAACCTGTTACACGGCCCGGCAATTGCGGACTTAAACACGTTCGGGGAAGATCAACTCAGAACTGTGTGATGGTCGGCTTTAACAGTATCTACACACCGAACTCATATGTTATCATCTTTGCCAGTGAAACACGGACAACGCACCTGCCAATCCCAACATGGCGCCCTTTCAACCATCATCCCCATGTCCTCTTAGCACCAAAACCCTCCGCCTTCCTCCCCTGTCCCCTCCCCCCAACACAGCCATAATGCACAACCTCGCCATCAGGGTGTACCCTGATCGCACTAGCGCCAAACCGCTTGTGACAGACCCGACAATGATCTTCCTCCTTGATCACCACTCTCTTACTCCTCCCACCAATACCGCCCTTCTCAACAACAGCATCCGCGCCCAAGCGTAGGGTGCGCTCAGTATGAGCCTTGCGCACATCTTCAAGCGAACGCACGATCTTATCTTGCCGTAGCGCAGACGTAGCATGGCGGATGCGGCCGCGGAAGTAAGCTTCTAGCTCCGCGACGGCCAAGTCATCGGGCATGAGGCTTAGCGTGCTTGAAGCTGGTAGGCGAGCGCCGTGTTTGCTGAGCAAGTCTAGGGCTTGGGGCCAGCGTTTGACTTCGTTGGGCGGAGGACCGAGGTACAGTCCTAGCAAGAGAGCAAAGATGTTTGGTTTCTGAGAGTCATCGTGCAGGTGGGTGGAAATGGAGGGGTGTAAAACTGTGGCATCGAGCAGGCAGGCTTGTTCGGTGAGGTAGATGCGATTGCAGTAGTCTTCTGCTTTGGCGTAATCGTTGAGCTGGAAGACGTAGATGGCGAGTGCTTGTTTGTGGTTTCCCATGGCGCTGAGAACTAAGGCGCGAGACTCGTAGAGGAGAGGCTCATCAGAGGGCAAGAGGCGGAAGGTCTGGCCTTGACTGTATGATTTGCTAGTGCCCAGGAATGCTTCCAAGCTTGCCTTGATGGTGTTCTTCTCGTCAGCGGGTACGAGAGAAGATTTGATCCTCTCGACGTAGAGCTCGATCAGTTGCTGGTGGAACGCAGGTGTCTTATCGTCCAGTTCGTTCACAAGATGCTCCAAGTATGTTATCTCGAACTTTGTCCCCAGTCGTTCAAGGAAGCTCAAGACTTTCTGGCGATCAAGGTTCTCTGCATTGTCGCTGTCCGCAAGGAAGACGTCCATACCTATATCGGCATTCTCCTCAATGGGCCATTTTACGAATTCCAAAATCAGGTCGATGAGCTCAGATGGAAGTTGCTTGAGGTAGCCCACCGTCCGCCCGGGACCTTGCATGCCTTCTGGGACTTCACCCTCCGCCTCACCTTTTCCAAATTTGGCAAGTAACTCTAGCGCTTCTCGATGCAGCTTCTTGCCGTGGAGGAAGTCGATGAGATCTCCATATCGCTCTGATTCGTACAAGGCTGCTTGGACCACATCCGGCTCGCAGAAATTGTCAAGTCGGAAGAGCGGACCTGCGAGCGAGGGCATTGCGAACATGTATGCTCGGAAGAGCGTGGTATCAACTAGCTGAGCAGTCCTGAGAAGCTCAGCTTGCCAATCGACATCATCGTTGTCCTTTTCGACCACGCTTTGCGGCAGCAGGTGTGCAAACTCAGGCTTGTTTGTCTCGGCGTCGAATTTACGAGGGTTCTCTTTCATCGTGCCGTCAGGGCTGAGATACTTCTGAATTTGCACTCGAGCCTGAGCAAGGAATGAGCACAGTGCCCGTGTGGCAAATTCTAGGTCTTTGCCTTCGAGGCGCTTCTCAGCCGAAGTGTTGCCCTTCGAAGGCGTGCCCTTGCCAGGACGTATGCTCATATTGTCTGCGTCATTCCGTGCCAAAGACTTGACTGAGGCCACGTCCGAGTCCACGCGTGCGTGCGAGCCTTTGAAACGACCGAGAACCGATTTCGAAGGTGTGATGGGCGGATCCTTAGTCTCGCTCTCATGTTCGTCCACGGCGACCTCTGTCTCGCTTTGATCGGGGCTGTCTGGGATTGACGTGTGGTCGCCTGCGATACCCCTGGGATATAAAGCCACGACTCTGTCGGGAGGCGCATATGCGTCAATGAACAGGTCCAGCGCTGGGCGATACTTTTGCTGCTCGAAGAGCGCAGTTGCCTTCAAAATTTTGATCTCACGTATTCTTCCCAGTTTGTCATCGATCAGGGTATCTTCCAGCAGTCCTAAGAAGCTAATGGCTTCGTCGAAGCGGTGCTTCTCTACGAGTTCGTGCAGTTGTTGTGGATAGGAAAGAGCGTTCATACGCCAGATGACCCTGTCCGAGGCTACAAGGAAGCCCTTCCCTGCATGTGCGAGCGATATGTTCGGTTGAGGGATGTGAAGGACAGTCGCCTGTGGCAAAGAGATGGTCTGCAACAAACTCAATGTGTCTGGGTTGCGGATTTGCAGCGCACTCTTGTCTGGAGACTGCAAAGCCAGCAGGTAGGGATAGCTGTAGCCCACAGCCTCTGGCGCGAATGACCAGGGTATTTGTCTTTTCTCCAGCGCTCTGCCCTCTGTGTCCGCAAATAGCGTATTGACATCTTTGGCAAGCAGAACCTCACTGTCTCCAATCTTCGAAGCCATGGGTTTCGGCACCCAGCTACCCATGCCCATGTATCCCATGCCGCTACTGCTGACGGCCGCAAATCTTACACCTGCGAGTTCTCCTGACACCGACTCTTGGCTCTGATTCCTTGAGGCAGGCTTGTTCACAGGTACCGATTCTTTGCTCTCAATGTCCACGAAGCTGTATCCTGCGTCCATACCGACGACAATCTTCGTCGCAGTCGCCCATGTCAAGCTCTTCACTGCTGCCTCCATGGCAATCTCGCCCACATCCGCCGAAAGCTCCATATCCTGCCATGTCCAGTACAGCAGCCGACGCTTCACACCCACGACCAGGCGCGAGACGAGGGACGGTATGTTCGTTTCGGGATCTTTCACGACGTTGCTCGTCACAGCGAAGCAAGTCGCACCTCTCGTCTGCTCCAAGCGCTCGACCAGCTGGTAAGCCTGCAGATCGTACAGCGAAACATAGCTGTCGCTCAGGCTGACTAGCAGGTTCGCCTCTTTCACTATCGCAAGCTGTTGGACAGGCTTCCGGCTGAATTTCTCTTCTTCTCTTAGCAGCTCTACAGCTTTCACCTTAGGAGGTGGCGCCTGAGTATTGGGATCGCCGTTCTCGGAGGGCTGTGAACCGCCGT
>Ga0265797_10004470_pt1 | contig 21314 bp, 20 predicted proteins | sample P2T30metagenome_FD_192433 | JGI IMG/M metagenome (GOLD analysis project Ga0265797, IMG submission 192433) | Plant litter microbial communities from East Loma Ridge, Irvine, California - P2 T30 | ecosystem: Environmental > Terrestrial > Plant litter > Unclassified | place: USA: California...
GTCTCGGCGCGATTCGAGAGCGTACTCTTTGTCGCGACGTCTTTCAGGCCACTGAATGGGTGATGTATGAGGCGAAGCAAGTCAAAGACTGCTGTGTGAAGCTCAGATGAACCACGATCAAAGAAGAAGAGGCTGTCACTCGCCAGAGAAGTCGGGGGCGTCGCGAGATCTTCACCATCCCATGTCTTAGATCTGTAATCTTGCAGCTTCCCCATGTGAGCTGCAAGAATGTTACGAAACCTGCCAGCAAGCGTATCTTTGATCGCACAGTACTCGAGAACACTGATGCATTTCTCCAGCAGTTTCACGTCGTCATTGTACGGTTCGTTGTTCAGAGCCTTTTGTGATGCCTGGTAAGTGATCATGACTCCCGCCGTGTAGGCTGTGTAACTGGCATTCTGGATTAGCATCCTTTGCCACCGTGACATACGCCTGACTCACATGCAGAGCCAGCAAACTTGTACTACCTTCCCTTCCTGTAGCATTAGACTCATGACAGAAGCGTTTGTTTCCGCAGCTTGGTATCCTTCCTCGATAGCCCGTCGTGCTTCTGGTGGAAGAACTACGATGCCACCTGCATCGAGCGGGATGTATGCAATTATTAGCCGCCGAGCAAGCAGCATCATAGCCGAAAGGTAGAAGAGATGAACATAGAATATTACTGGACGGAATGTGGCCATCAGCGGGCTGTTGTCGCCGCGTAACAGCGCAGCAACTGACATCCAGTCGGGGAGTTGGGCATGGAATCTCGACAACTGCGCACGAAACTCTAGCGTGACACTTTCCGGTACAGGCGCCTTGCTTGGTAGACGGTGAAGTAAGCTTGCCTTGATGATGGAGACTTTGACGCATTCGCGTCGAATCATGTCCTGGGGCGGCACGTCTAGTCCAGTGAGAGATGGGTGGACGTCGAAGGTTAACGAATCAGAGTTGTAGTCAAGAGATGCGCTCAGCCAGCTATCGAAGTAGTCAGCGATATATCGCACATAACTAAAGGCATGTCAAACTGACCATTGCAAGTGGACAAGAGTCATATGCGTGCGACGAATGTCATCGTAGTAGCTTGGAGACCAGTCTGGCGGACATGTTTCGAGAGATATTTTGCGGTTGCGAGGAAGGCTCAGACCAAGTTCTGAAAGTCATTAGTGGCGTAATTTCTCGTGTGTATACCCAAGTGTGACTCGTACCAATGTAAGCCAGAGCAACTGTCGCCTTGACGACGATGTTATACATGCCAAGCAGCGCGCAAACATTCATGGCTCGAAGCGGATCGTAGAGAATTGCAGAGTCCAGGCCAAGTTTGGCGACTGCGTAGAAGTAATCGGCAAGCTCGGGTGGCGGTGCCTTCGTAGGGTCGGCTAGCTGTGAATGTATAACACCGATAGAGGCCATACCCGCAATTTCTGCGGCATAAGTACGAAGTTCGATTGTACTTCCGTTGCTGAACATGTGTCCGAGTGGCATGTTTTCGTTTCCGGAGGCTTTGATTGCTTCGATGCATGCTTGGACGTCGTTCCTGTTCATAATGTAAAATAGCGCTCCCACACAGTTAAAGAACATCTCTAATGGGCCGTGGACGTTGGAAACACTTGCGTTTTCGTGGTTCGGAGCAAGCAGAGTGATGCCCGTGACTTCGGTCTGGCCCTTTCGAACAGTGGAAAATCGGGGATGATCCATTATCTCAGGGACGGCAAGCATTGTCGATGAGGGAGAATCCGTAGATGTCGGTGGTGAATCGTTCTTACCAAATTTGGTCTCAGATGCAGGCCCAGACTCGGAAGAATTGCGACGGCCCATTTCGAAGTTCTTGAAGATGACTCCCAGATCGTCACCCTGGGTCGCTCGCAGGTGCTGCAGCAAGGCCGTGGCTTTGTCAGGTGAAGCAGTCTGTAGGTACCACAAAACTTCATACATGGAACTTTTATCGTCCTCCAGTTCTTCAATCTTTCTTTTTTGCGCCTGAACGAGGGGTGGGTCGTATCCGCATTGTGAATTTCTCTCCGAGCAAGAGCGACATGTCGGTCTGCCACCGTCACACTGTCGTGTGTCAGCTTCGACTTCACGGAATTGCTGTCGCTACTAGCAAAGAATTCGGTGAAAGACCTTGGTGCGTCGGCCACGGCAGGGCAGACATGCGACTGTCACGCGTGACGGCCTGCGACTGGTAGGAGTTGCTCTACTAACAGCGGCGGCTGCAGCCAAGTCTTGTGGACGCGGCGCGATATCTCTGAGAGAAGACGATGACATTCCTAACGGCCGGGAGTGCGAGAGCTTGGATCAAAGTACAAGCTAAAGGTGCGGTCTGCTCCTTATTGGCGGACAGGCCAATGTGCTATAAGTGATGAAGCAACCAACTTTGGATGTCTCGAGTGGTCGGCGGATGCAGCGACATGGCCAGTGCACTCTGTGCGTGGCAGGTACGTTAGCCACATGACGTCAGACCTTATGCAAACGCTGACTCCATGCATTGGATTCGACGCAATTTCTATGTATAGTCGTCTCAATCGAGTTCATTGCAGACTGATGGCTTCGTGATTATCCAGTCTGGTGGGTCTGGCCGAGGAAAGGGCCGACTGCACCTTCTCGTACCCACTGCCCGCGCAACTCACGCACGCACCATCAACGGCAATTGTGACACTTCCATAACTCACAGTCGCCATACGGGCAAGACTCGATATCTAACGACTTTTGAACAGCCCATGGATATCTCTTTGGTATCATAATCACTATGAGGCCTTGTTCAGCAGGGCCTTTCGAACAGTGTTTGTTGATTAGTGAGCACGGCTTGCGATATGCTCAGGTTGGCACCAGAAGCATCTTGAAGGCATACGTTCGACAAGACTTCCACGCATTGTGGACGTCAGATTTTAAGGGAAAATATGCGGCTTCGCAAGTTATACGCTTAGAGCTCCAAGGATATGTTCCTAATGAGAATCAGCATAGCCACGTCGAACGCCATACAGTCCGACTGGTATTTGTCTGACTCAAAGAAATCTCCACTATCGTGCAACCTTTTCCCACGCAATCACGCGGAGAGAGCGTAAGCTCTCCCCAGACAAAGGGACGCAATTTCTCCGTTTGTACAAATGTTGGCAGAAGGATCGTTAGGGAATGCCCGCAATGGCTGTTCACGAAACCGGTGACATCATAGCTGCATGCGTAGGACTGCCCGGTAGCTACAGCATTGTTAGCATACCTGATACTGACCAAGTCGACATCAGAGATCGTGGCATCTTACCTACATATATGACCACAGAAGCCTTGGATTAGCGAGGAATTGTAGCCCTGGGAGGCTGCGTCGCGATGATACTGCACACCGAGATACGTTGGAGTTCAACTGAGTCAACGAACGCCCTTCACATATCTAGCAACGAGTGGTAGGTGCAAACGCTAATTAGACACATCAGGCCCAAGCAATTCAGGTGTTTGACTCCACATATTCTTCTTACACAACTGTTGCCTGTATTCGACACTACAATGGCGTCTGTATCTTGATAACGATATAACTGTTTGGACAACAACTCCAGCGCTGGAGTCGCGACACATTGAAGCTACCAATATGGCCAAGGACGCAGTACGCTCACCCAATACCACTTCACTGGCTTCCAACGCCTGCCCAACACTCCACGGCAAGAAAGATGCCCAGCCACATTGGCCTACAATCGGAACCAAAGACGACATTCCGACATGGCTTCATGATAACGACTTCATCATCACTGGACATCCAATGCCGACTCATTCGTACAAACGATCGTTTCGGCTCTGGCGTTGCCTTCATATGGAAACGATGAATATCTGGACCCACCTCCTTGGGAGCACCGCATTCGTTGGGACTGGCATCGGGTTACACACACTTGCTATCTCGACCAAGCTTGACCTGAGCACAGGCGACAAATTCGCTTTCGGTATTTCTCTAAGCGCAGCAGCTCTCTGCTTTGGGCTCAGCGCAACGTTCCACACACTTCGGAGTCATTCCTACAACATTCACCATCTCTGGGGCCGTTTCGACATCTTCGGCATCTGTCTCTTAGCTATGGGCGGTGGATCATCAGCCAACTATTATGCCGTTCGTTGTGATCCAGTAGCTCAACAAGTATATTGGTGTCTCAATGGCGGCGCCGCTATCGCTGCTGCTGCAATGCTGTTCAATAGTGGCGGCGGTGGAAACAAGATGAGAACGCTTCGTGGCAGTATTTTCAGTGCGCTCGCCCTTACAGCAATGCTCCCAATATTCCATGGCGTCGGCAAGCTTGGATGGAGTCGTGCGTGTGTTGAGACAGGAGCTCAATGGTATCTTGCAGAAGGGCTGGTTCTTTTGCTTGGGGTCTCATGTTTCGTCGGTAGGTTTCCAGAGAGACTGAGCCCAGGCTCATTTGATATTTGGGGCCATTCTCACCAGATTCATCATGTCTGCGCTGTAGTTGGCCAGGCTTTTCATATAGCCGCTCTTGTCGCCGGCTACAAATTCCGTAACGCACATCCAACTTGTTGAGCGAAGGAAGCTGTTGGTGCCGGCGCAATGAGTAATGCAATGGCGGATAGCACTATAGTTGAATGCAACAGGAGATTCTCATGAACGACGTGGAGCAATTGCAGCAACTGTACGATAGAGTAAGGAATATCAACCGACGGTAGGTGGGTATCGAAAAGATGTTTCCCATGTGCAGTGACGAGTATGGCCGGAGAAGGGGCGACGGGCAAGAGTAAGCGAAGCGTTCCTGGGACGCGGCGCATCACTGACTGCCGCCTGCGCAGCAGCAGCAGCAGTCTACCTTCGACCAATTCCCATCCAATATGTCGGCCTCGACTGAATCGAGCGCAACCAATGTAGATTCTCACAGCGAGGACGCGCCCCGCGTTGAAGCGCTCTTCCTCATCAAGTTCGATAAGAAAGTTGGGTACGTCATGCGACGCTGGACAGCCGGAGTACCTTAGGGAGCTATGCGCTGATCATTCACAGCTATACAATCGCCTGGAAGCGCACAACGACACCGGATATTACCCTCGACAACGCCGTTGAATACAAATCGCTACCCTCAGGTCTGCACTCAGTGCAGAATGACCTCGTCTACTTTACCCACGATGGCTATGCCGGGCTCAGCGCCTTCGCAAAGGGCGACGCGAGCGCAGAGGATCGCAATGCCACGTTCGTTTCCGTGGGGATTCTAATCCAGAAGGAAGGCAGATTCGGGAGACTAGGAAGGAGTTGGCTACTGGCCGGCCGCTTGGAGAAATTGGCTGCGGCTCTGGCGGACGACCCGGAAGCTGTGACGCCGCTGGACGAGTTCTGGCAGGAACAGGTCTCGAGACATGGCAAAGGCGACACCACCTCAGATGCCGGAGAGGCGAAAGGTCACAGCAGAGCGCGCGCCATCTCCACCGTGAGCGCTGTCATCAAAGACGAGGAGAGCCTGCCGGACTACCACCCGGCCTTATCTATACAACGCTTCCTCGACGTATTCGGGCCATTGGTCTTCCGGCTGCTACAAGCGGCCCTGCTGAGGAAACGGATCCTCTTCGTGGGCGTGCCGCCGGTCAGGACTGCTTGCGAGTTCGGTACGCCTAAGATCTTATCATTGGCTATCTTACAGCTAACATGCCAGTCTACAATCTGTCTGTCCTGTCTAGCATATCGCCTCGCGACACCGAACGTTTGCCTCCAGAGACGGAAAACCTCCTCCGCCTGCCCACCCTCTTCTCCGTCGGCGTACACGACATACCTCTCCTCGACGACCTTCGCAGGCCAAGACACGGCGGACACACATCGGGCCTCGAGCCATCAGAGGGCTGGGCGGCGTGCACAACGGACGAAATCATTGTCACAAAGACGCAGCTCTACGACATCATCGTCGAACTACCACCCACTTACGATGCGCCCCCACAAGAACGCCGCTGGCCACGGATACGAACGAGCGATGGCAGTTTGATCAAGGCTAGCCAGCGGGACGTTGCGCGCTACAAGCTTTTGCACAAGGAGCTTTTCAAGCAGCGTACCAGATCGGAAACATCGCCCGAGCCGTATACGGACGACGAGAACGACGACACTGCTCCCCTGCTGTCACGCGACGAGGTCGATACCAAACGCGCCGACGACGACTTCAACGAAGCATACGACGACACGGTGGTAGAACCAACAACGTGGTCAAGGCTTGCATACATGGGCTACATGTGGTGGGCTTCGGCTGGCGAGAGAGATGCATACACGACAGCCGAGCGGGAGACGGACCGCGAGCTGATTGGCGACCTCTCCGCCTACTCACAGTCGTTGGAGACAGCAATAATTGCGTACTTCCATCGACAGTCTTCGCTGCTCATACGAACGCTATCCCAAATCATCGAGGCGGATACACAAGGCGAAAGAGGAGACGATGACGATAATGACAGCGATGCATTGATTGTGGACAGAGACGACCTGTCGCGAATGGGGCTGGATACATGGTCAGAGGCTGATCGCGCCTTTGTGCAGGAGTTTGGTAGTCTGTACTTTGGACGTACTGTTGGGGTCAAGGGCAGTGAAGTGGAGTGCTGTGGTTTGCGGGTGCCAATCTTCTAGCTGGGCTGGGAGCGTTTAGCTAGCCACAAACCGGCGGGTTCCCGGTTGTGTGGAGGGCTTCAACGGTGAACACAGACTGTTGTGGTGTAGGTTAATGACAGTCTACTTGTTGCGGGCAACGTTGGAATCCGCTCCATCGCATTAGTGGCGCTAAAATGTTGGGATCGTGTACCTGGAATACCCGCTTTCAGTCACAGGCTGAATGGCGTACAAACAACATGTTTGCGGCTGTATACACGTCCGTATAGCTATGCACACCTCGGTCATCATGCTTTGGGTTTCCGCGTGAAGCCTCGGAGGTCCGTACACAATCAAATCCGCGTAGCATGATTTGTCGGTTTGGTAGAGCTCAGGCAGCCCGAAGTCGGACCCCGCAATTGAATGCACAGGGCGCGCGCAAGCGAATTCTGCGCCCCGCATCGTCATATGCCATTCCCAGTGGCCGGCTCAAGGGCTTAGTATCACCGACCAAAGTTTTCTTTTGCTGTGAATCATACCTCGCGCTGTACTAATAGCCTGCCTGTGCGCACATTTCCTACGTCTTTCCATATCCCAAGTGTGTTTACATTGCTCGAATCCGCCCGAGATACATTTTTGGCCCCCCATTGTTGTCGCTGGGCCATCAAGAGACTGTTCTCAAAGTAGCGCCTCAAGATACCTGCTGCATTGATCACACCAAGATGCCTATGCTCAAGGAGCCCTGGAAGAAGTACCATCCCTTCAAGCCATTGAACCTGCCGGACAGGACATGGCCTAACAAGACAATCGAGAAGCCACCACGCTGGCTGTCGACCGACCTGAGAGACGGCAACCAAAGTCTAGTAGATCCCATGGTAAGTGCCAATCCACCCAAAAGCCGCTGCGAACCAACATCTGACACGGACCGCAGGATGGCGCGCAAAAATGGGACTACTTCAACATGCTAGTCAAGCTCGGCTACAAGGAAATCGAAGTCTCCTTCCCCTCCGCGTCGCAAACCGACTTCGACTTCACACAACGCCTCATCCAAACACCCGGCATAGTACCTGACGATGTCTGGATCCAGGTCCTCTCGCCATGCCGGAAAGAGCTCATCCGCCGCACCGTCGACTCCCTCAAGGGCGCGCGCAAGGCCATCCTCCACCTGTACCTCGCGACCAGCCCGTGTTTCCAGCAGATCGTCTTCAACATGAACGACGATGAGACAATCGCCCTCGCAGTCGAATGCACAAAGTACGCGCGCTCGATAACCAAGGACGACCCTGCGCAAGCCGGCACAGAGTGGGCATACGAGTTCTCGCCCGAGACTTTCTCAGATTCGTCCCCAGAGTTCGTCATCAAGGTCTGCGAGGCTGTCAAGGCAGCGTGGGAACCAAGTGTAGAGAACCCGCTGATCTTCAACCTGCCAGCCACCGTGGAAATGTCGACACCCAACGTCTACGCCGATCAGATCGAGTACTTCTGCAAGAACATCTCCGAGAGGGAGAAGATCTGCGTCTCTCTACACCCACACAACGACCGAGGATGCGCAGTAGCGGCGGCAGAACTGGCACAAATGGCGGGTGCAGACCGAGTAGAAGGCACGCTGTTCGGCAACGGAGAGCGCACAGGAAACGTCGACCTCGTCACCCTGGGCCTCAACCTGTACACCCAGGGCATACATCCAAAGATCGACTTCTCTGACCTGAAGTCAATCATCGATATGGTGGAGAGCTGCAACAAGATCCCGATACATCCGCGCGCGCCATACGGAGGCCAGCTTGTTGTATGCGCCTTCAGCGGCTCACATCAAGACGCAATCAAGAAGGGATTCCAGATGCGCAAGAAGAACGGCGCGGACAACGAGAGCCGGTGGCAGATCCCATACCTTCCCCTCGACCCCCAAGATATCGGCCGCACGTACGAAGCCATCATCCGCGTCAACTCACAAAGTGGAAAGGGAGGAATCGCCTGGATCATCCAGCGCCAGCTCGAACTCGACCTGCCTCGTGGTCTGCAAATCGCCTTCTCCAAGATTGTGCAGAAGGAGACCGACATGCTCGGCCGCGAACTCCTGCCAACCGAGATCACGAACCTCTTCGAAGAAGCCTACCACCTCAAGCGCAACCCTCGCTTCTCCCTTGTCGATTACGAAATCAAGGCCGACCGATCAGAGACACCTCTGCCACCGCAAGACGGCCGAACAGTCAGCAGCCGCAACCTGCGCCGTATCTTCAACGGTGTCATTGAGATTGATGGCCAGGAACACAAGATCCAGGGCTCGGGCACTGGTGCGCTGTCATCGCTGGCCGATGCACTGAGGAGTCTGGGTATCGACCTGGACGTTGTAGACTACAACGAGCACACAATTGGTACAAGCAAAGACGCAAAGGCCGCGACCTACATTGGTTGCACAGCCGCGCAGAGCAGTCAGAAGGTCTGGGGTGTTGGTATTCACCAGGACGTGGTTCAAGCGTCTCTCATCGCTATGTTGAGCGCAGCTTCTTCAGTAGGTCTTCGCTCATGATAATAAACAGCACTTTGGCTAACACATCACAGTTCCTATCGTCGAGACCTACCACACCCATTCCTTTCCGCCCCAAGCGATCGAACACCCTCGAGATCCCCAGCCCAGACTCAAGTCCTACGCGAAACGGCAAACAAAATGGAAGCACAATAGTGGATAAGCTGGAGGCTGCCGTTAACGGCAGTCAGGCGGACGTCAAGAGTGCGGGGGTGTAGCGGCATGAAGTCTTATCAACGCTTCACAGTTCAGTTTCTCCGTTCACACATATCGCATACAGCATTTGGGATGTAAAAGGCCGGGGCATTGGAGTTTAAAAGTGCTGTCTAAACGGAATGAGAATAGTTAAACAAGGTATCAATAGCTGTACTCAAATCACACATGTAGAACCTTACAATATCCGCGTTCTGTGTTCTTGTCCGCTTGCCTACCAGACGTTTTCATCGGCACAGCTCCCACAGCAATCGCTCTTGTTCTTGCCATGCCCAGGGCGTATCCGACATCGGCACATGCATCCTACACAACGCTTATCGCCGGCTCATGGACCCGTAGATGTGGATACCGGTTGGTGTGAAGTAATGCCCGACATATGGATGACATACCGGCCCAAACTCTATCTACAACTCCGATCCGTGTCACCATATCCATACAAGATCACGATCATAACCCTGCCCACCCCCAGCGCATTCTCTCTACCAACAAGGACAACCACCATGGCAGAAAACGACCGGAACAGCATCCCCCCAGCCCCAGCCTACTTCCCCACATCCGCCGACTCCCCCCTCCACCCCCCAACCGCCCTCTACACTACTCTCCGCGACCTCCCCTCCACCTCCCTAATAAAGACCCAGGACTTCACCATCCCACCCCGCAGCGGAAAAGCCTGGACCGTTCCCGCAGGCGCACTATTCCGTCTCTCCACGCCCGAAGGGCCCCAAGTCGGCGATTTAAACGTGTGGAACCAGCATGATCCCCGAGAGCGCTTCTGGGCATCTAGGACGAGGCAGTTGCAGGGGAGTCATGTGGTGCAGGGGGATAGGCTGTGGAGTTGCCTCCCGTTTATGAGGCCGATGTGTGGGCTTGTGGAGGATGGATGTGAGATTAGGGATTCCGAGGGGAAGGGCATGGGGAAGGGGAGGGAGAGCAGCAGGGATGAGAGGGGTGGGGTTACGAGGTGGGGTGGACGGTGTAATGATTTGTTGGGGACGAGGTGTGATCCTTATGGTATGTTTAAATGCGCGGATTGGAGGTTAAGTTTGGGATGGGCGACTTTGCTGAAATGTGTTCCTTTCGTCTTCAGATTCTTCTGCTCAGAAGATCATGTGCACGCGTGTCGGCTTTGCTGACGATGAACACAGTATCAAACATGCTAACATCCTCATCCTACGATTACCACTGCCACTCCAACCTCGTCCGTTCCATCTTGCCATATGGACTGACAGAATTCGACATTCACGACGTACTCAACGTATTCCAAGTCACAGGTCTAGATTCGCAAGGCCGCTACTTCATGGAAGCTAGTCCTGCGACCAAGGATAGCTTTCTCACCTTCTTCGCCGAGTTGGACTTGTTATGTGCGCTGAGTACATGCCCAGGTGGTGACCTAAGCCGGTGGGGCTGGACGCAGGCGGAAGAGGGAAAAGAGAAGAAAGAGGGAGATGATGATGAGGGGATGAAGAGTACGTGCCGACCTATTCGGGTAGAGGTTTATGAGATCAAGGAGGAAATCAAAGGGGAGGTGTTGAAGGGGTGGAAGAAGCCGGAGAAGAGTGGATATAGGGGAATGCATGGGATGCGTATTCCTGAGGGCGAGGCCTAGTCTTCCCTAAATTCTACAACTTGTTACTTCCGTGGATCTTGCCGCCATCGAGCACAATTGTGTCTCCGTTGACATGTCCGCCAGCCCGACTGCTCAAATACACAACCGCAGCTGCGATGTCCTCTGGCTTTCCTACCCTTCCATTCGGGTTAGTCTTTCCCAACGCCTCCTCACCACCAGCTTTCTCCATCAGTACACCCGCCATCTTGCTCATGAAGAATCCAGGCGCGATTCCGTTGACAAGAATGTGTCTGGGCCCTAGTTCAACAGCAAGGTTGCGCGCAAGATGCAGGACTGCGGCCTTGGATGCGGAGTACGACCAAGAGCCTGTCTCACCGAGAGATCCCACGCCGATTCCTGCTACACTGCCTGTTACAATGACGCGCGAGGGGTCTTGAACTGTTGCGGACTTTGTGAGGAGGGGTGTGAGTCTATGTGCTCATATTAGCGCTATTGTTAGATAAAACCGGAAAGGAAACACCCACTTTTGGATTGTGAAAAATACACCCTTGACATTCAAGTCCATAACCTTATCCCATGCGTTCTTCTCGTCCGCCTCTTCAAACTTGCTGCCCCAGGTCGCTCCTGCATTGGCAAAGAGAATGTCCACGTGATCGGTATGCTTGCTGACTTCCTGCACAAGTCGGTCGATCTCGGAGACCTTGGAGCTATCCGCGGGAATGGAAATAGCTACTGCACCAGGCGATTTGTTGGGGAGCGCATTTAGGGCTGCGACGGCGGCATCGCAGGCTGAAGCTTTACGGGAGGTGATGAAGATCTTGGAGCAGCCAGCTTGCATCAGGCTGGTCTTGTGTTAGGCAGGTGCGCTGGAATGATGGATGGAAGCAGATGGATTCATTTACCCTGATGCTGCATGGAGACCTAATCCTCGAGATCCGCCGCTCACGACTGCGACTTTGCCTTTCAAGCTAAAGATGTTGGTGAAGTCGTGCAGCTGCACATCTTGTTCCGCGGATGCCATGATGATTGTATGTATTGAGTATTATGTATATGGCGACAATGGAACGTTATGTGCGCTCCAACAATGCGTTACTATGTGGGAGTGTTGATTAGTCGTGATTCACGACTGCTCATGTAACGACCTCGGTGCTAACGGTGCCCAGCCATCCGAAGTTGTATCAATGCATACGTGATGTACCGAGGCTGTAAGTCGCGCTAGTCTACTGCGTGGGGTAGCGTGTTGTCCAGTGCACATGCTCTTTCTCAGGTTGTGACGAGAACTCTCATTGAGAGAGTCGTTGCATCGTGGTTCCTAAGTCGGGGTAGGAATATACACGATACACTGCGACCAGGCGGATGCGTGACATCGAGTCGGAGAATAATTCGCTCTAAAGCTTGCCTATCTCCTCCACGCATAGTCCCGGAGAATACCAGGGTGCTTTTATCTGCGCCGCGCGCTGCGCTACAAGAAAAAGCATTATCTCAAGTGTTGGCTAGAGGTGCAGTTAAGGTTGTCGGATCTAGGTATGCGGCAATCTCGGAGCATCGTACAAGGACATTATGGGGACGCTGGTGTGAGACATGGCTGGCCTCGAGGGCCACAACATCGAGACCCAACGTGAATCGACTGCTCAAGTGAGATGTCGACGATGGCTACGGCACGTGAGCGAAGGTCCAGTGCCCAGGTGGTGTTGCGCGCTCCAGTGCGCCTGCCTCGAGTATCGGAAGTAAACACCGCCTTCGTAGTCGGCGGGAGGCATGGAAGGCGCGAAGAACTTGGCGCATTCCGACGACACCACGCGCACCCACCATGAAGAGCGTAGCGGATATTGCAGGAACATCAACGTGCATCCTTCAACGGTTTTGCTGTCGATACATACTGTTCTCGCCCTCCTCGCCGACCTGGAGAAACTGCCGCGAACAGGACGACGCGTTATCACATCGCCACTCTACCCCAACGCGACTCCGAATTTCGCAGATCTCCATCCGCCCGCCAGAGACAAGCTTCTCCCTTTCTCCAAGCGTCTAAGAGTTTTCTGCATGACATCCTATTCGGGACTGACATGTGCTGATCGCCGTGGTTGGAAACCGCCAGGCGAAAGATCACCGGCGAAATTTTAGCCTGCCTCCAACGGCGTCTTATCGGAGGGCCGATCGCACGTCAAACTCGGGTTGCAGAACTCAACTTCGGGTCCGCCAAGACACATTCGGTCCATTCTCGCAGATGAGCGGCTCACAGCACGCTACTCTTCCTGTCATCCCAGTCCGTTTTCTCAAAACCCCATCGGCTGCCTTCCTTGGACGGAAGCTACCGACCCGCCAGGGGGCCGCGCAATCATAGATGATCAACGAGCGATCACAACTGTAGATCTTTTCACCTCTGTTTACTACTCAGCGTACGTACGGGCCTCGTCGAAACACAACTATGCAGCCGGAGGGGACAGCATCGAATCGATACTTGAGCAGACGTCGGGTGTCACATTCCATACCTTCCGCTCCACGCGACATGTGCAACGGCGCACAGGATATAAAAAGATCAAAACTCCGACTTGCAGACACAAATCGTACCGTAGAAGCATTTTGCGGGCCTCTGGTATGCACGTCCTGATCGACACGCTCAACAGATGCTACAGACCATTGAGATTGGTGCTCGCTCTTGCGGATACCGCAATGTACCCTGCCGTGTATCAGAAACATAGCACCGTTCTTGAGACGCCCGTCAAAAGCCTCGTAAGGCACCTATCCGGGCTTGCTATCCGGCAGCTGTCAGTTTCAGGTGGCGAGGGGCCGCGGCGCGGTCTAGACGAGCGGTTCGGCAGTTGGCAGTAAATTTCCACCCGCCTTGACCTGGTTTCTGGTCACCTCGGCTTCGCATTGCTCTTCATGCTGCATTTGACTGGCCGAGCCGCTGTCGACGCCAAGCTCGAAATCAACAGAAGGACAGACTAGCGATACATTGGCCTTGCCTGTGGGGCTTCCGCGACGGGCGCGGGCACGCGCTGCAACGTGGGGAACCACGTTTTTGCAAGCGGTGCCACGCCTGATGACGGGCGCCGCAAGGTCAGGGATGTTCTCCGGCGACGCGCGCAGAACAATTCTCGGAACACTGTCCTGAATGAGGTAGTGTTAACTCAACGCTTAGTGTACTTATCCAAGAAGATGTACGAAGAATCTTGTTCATAGTGACATCAGTGTGAGCATTACGTAGGTTCACGGTCTACCAACAAATCGGAAGCCACACGGCAATTGATGTGGCTGTGACTTACCGTGCACGGCGATTCCACCGCTCAACGTGCTGTGGCTGGGGAGGCCTGGCTACAGTCTCCGCGAATCCCACTAGGGCATGTCGGGACAGATCGCTAGTGAACCACCATGACGGTGTTCCCTATCTTCTTGGGGACCGAAAACTGATCCTTCGGCGCCTTTTTCGCCATCGTCTTTCAAAGTCCAGAGCGCTTCATCCGAGTAATCCTCGTGCTTGCAGATTCGAAATCCCGTGTGCTTTTGCCATGGCTGCAGGCGTTAGCGAAGTGCCTTTCTTCAATGCCGCATGCAGGTAGACCCCTGTATGAATCTCGCCGAAAAGGTATGCCTTGGACGTTTTGGGTGAAGCCATGTGGACCGTCTGGCATTTAGGCACGAACCGATCATCTTCTGGAACATGAGGCTTCATCAGAGCCGGACAAGCTGTCAGGTAAGACTAGCCATCCGGATCTACGTCCGAGCCTGCTAACGGAGCTGCCAGCCCGTGTAGAATTTGAACTAGAACACTCGCTTCGTCTCATTCTAGTCGAAGCAGCACCAACTGTATGCCGTGTGCGGAGCCATTGGGCAGTACTCACGAGACACAAAAACATAGGTTTGCACGACTTCTATCGGTCCACTCGTGGACGGGAGCCAAACCACATATCTGGGCATTCGTGGTACTATCAACCCGCAATAAACTTTGCTCCTCCCGTATACCGGTACGTCGAATGCACAGGAGGCCTCTGCTTCGTGGTGTTGTTGAACAAGGCTTGCTAAAGTCCCCTACTCTCCCAGGATACGGAGCTTTGTACAGGGTCCCCGAAGCTCCTTTCCATTTCAGCGCGTCGCCAAGTCGACACGTGCTTTAAACGAAGCACCTTCGCCAATCCCCTGTGTCGCTCAGAGCATCCATCCGAGATCGAAAGGTGGCGACCTGACAGGGTCCTTCTACCGCCTTACCACAAGGTTGCTAGACGAACTTCACTGCAACTGGGAATTGAGCTGATCATTGCAGCATTTTGACTAGCATACTAGCCCCATACGACGCCCCGAAATACCCAGTATTTCCTTCATCGGATCTTTGCCGAGATTTAACATCGTTCCCACGAATCTTGCCGTCTGCCGAAGCGTCTCTTGTCTCCTCACGGCCGTGAAAGTTCAATCATCACACACCACCTCGCAGTTCACCCTAACCAGTCTAGCCACTGACCCTAACCTAAAGCTGTGGCATCTCGGCCACTCAGCCGAGCGGCTGGCTGACAGCACTTACTCAGGCGACACAGACCCGACTATCGCGCTCCAGCCTTCTGTATGCCCGAGTCACTCAATCTGCCCAACCTACCGCTCGCTTGCACGGTTTCTCCACTTGGAGCGAAGACCTGTCACTTATCTTGTTCATCCACAAGTTTCCATCTTCCGCATCTTGCATCACGCCAAGGCAGCATGAGGTGTTGACGGCTGGCTTCCATTGGTTCAACACGTCTACCTGGTCCCACAAGCTACTAATATCGTTGGCCCGTTCTGAGTAGCGCTGTGTTCGGCTTCTACCGAGACCACTTACTCTTTCTCCATAGCGACATCATCTCGACTAGAACTTGTTACCTACCAAGCGAATTTCGATACCCACACCCGGCCTGTCTTCGAGCGCTTGGGCTATCTCTCACGATGCGCAAATCTCCGCCAGGTTCCAGTGGGCAGTCGCCACGGACCATGATACCACCACCAAGTCCGTTCACGATGTCGCATCCGGTTGCTCGCACGACTACTCTGGCGGCGCCTACTGGCCCACAGCTTGGCTCCCGTTCACCTGGGTATTCTTCGAACTCTTATAGCCATTCCACTTCACCAAGTACGGCATCTGGAAGCCTGCCGGACCACAACCACGATGGCGCGAGCCTGATGATATCCCCTACTCAGATCTCGTCCGCGAACTTGAACGCGCAAAAACGCGCATACAGACAGAGACGTAAGGATCCCTCGTGCGATGCTTGTCGAGAACGCAAAGTCAAGGTGAGTAAAGAAAATAGAAGGTTCATACGTACATGAAAAGCAAGTGTTTTGGTGGCATTCCAGCAATGCCATCAGAGGCGGACAAGCGAGATTGGGGATGGATGATCAGGTACTGGCCACCTAGACGACCATCTTCCCTTTCAGTCGCGTCGAGCGCATGCGTATCCAGTTGCGCATGAGCTTTGCTGAGATTGACATGCTTCCATGAGCAATGTCAGGGCATTGAACTGGAGACCATGTGAGGATGTTACTGACCACTATTTTAGTGCGATGCAACCGAGACATCGGCTTGCTCAGAATGCTCGAGCCGTAACCACAGGTGTCAATTCACCAAGGAGACCAACCGGCGAATGTCATCCATCAAGTACGTGTTATGACTTAGCCCACTTGGACGAACATTTGCTTACGTTGCATAGACAGGTCCAGGATCTTCAGAGTCAGATTGCCGAGTTGACTCATGTCAACTCTCAGCTGCGCACCAAGGTCTCCGATGGTGAGCCTTTAGATCCCGAACGGACAGACACGAAGCGCAGGCTTTCTGAAGCTCAGATTGGCGCCATACCGGGACCACGTCCGATCACAATGCCAGCCTTGAACAACTTCGACCAGGTCCGCAGCAACATCCGAACACATGCCCAAGGCATATTTTCTACCCCCCACCACGATCCAAAGGGCGTTGGATTGACAAATTGGCGGTCACCCGAGATACCAATACGCGCAGACTTTGCGTACCTCGCTCGCTCATACATGGAGACGATACACGAGTCGTATCCTGCTGTTCACTGGCCCACTTTTCAGCGAGAAGTGGACGAAGTGTACACTTCGAAAACATTCGAGGGTTGCTCTCGTGAATGGGTCGGATTATTCTTTGCGGTATTGGCTTGTGGCGCTTTGCAAGCTGAACCGGCGCACACCAACTCTCCTACCTCAGTGTCAAAGGGCCAGGCAATGTATGAGACCGCGACTGCTGTTCTCCAGTCCTGGCCGCATGATGTCTCAGTTACATATGCCCAAGCAGCACTTCTGTTGAGCATCTACGCTACTGAGTGCAACTTGGGCCCTGCGGGCTCTATGTGGCTCGCCTCTGCCGCGAGAATGGCTCAGGAATTGCAAATATGCCCTGAAGTCGATGTCTGGCCTCTTGTCGACGGTGAGATCCGACGTAGGCTCTGGTGGTCCATCTACGTTCGCGATAGGTATGGAAGCTGTTTCTCGCCTCTTTTTGCCAACTGCAGCTGACTTTGAAATAGGATCATGTCGCTTGAGACAGGCAAGCCTATGATCATCAACGAAATCGACTGCGAAATATCTCTGCCATCCGCCGTGGACGACCGCTACATCCAACCGAACAGTTCCTTCCGCTCGTTAGCGAAGCCAACTCACTATACTGGGTTCATGGCGAACATACACATCACACGCCTATATGCGCCACTGCGGCAAATTCTCAAATCAAGCGTAGTTCTCCCACAGAGCCTACAAAGCTTTGATGAAGAGCTTCGACTTAAGTTGCTGCTCCTTCCTGAAGCCTACCAGCCTGATTCCAATACACTGTTCGACATGTCGGCACTGCCTACAATCTTTTGCTTGTTGTCCGCTCGCTTTAGTGTGTACCGGCGCAATCTGACTCCAGTAGCCGGTCTCGCGGAGCGAGTGAGTGCTCTAAAGCGGTGCTTTTCTGTTTCTCAAGACACGGCAACGTATGTGTCAAGGGCCTTGCACAATCCTCCCAAACAGGATTCTGGAAAAACATGGGAAGAGCTAGTAGCTTCGATAGCGAGCAATGCCGTATGTTTGCACTTGTGGAGATGTATACTTGTGCTATGCTTCCGTGGCGAGTACAAGGCTGCACTCGTTTGCTTGCATCTCTCTAGGGCTATTGGCAATCGACGGAAGGTCAACACGGCGTGCGGAAAGCACGTGGTATTCTTCCTCGAAAGGATGTTCGACAGAGTGCGTACCGGGCGCGCAAGCAGTCATCAGCTCGAGCAGGATGAGGAGATGATCGCGTACGTCAGTGCGGACGCTCAAAGCAGCCTTGAGCATTCTTGGGTTTGGGCGGGTGATAATTTGATCTCTTCGAGCATGAAGCCAGACCCGACCCCCATCGCTACAAGATCGCCGAGCGGCGATGAACCGATGCGGGACGCACTACCATTGCGCACGTCATCTGGTTCACCGATGAACACTACAACTGAACCGGATGAGTGGAGCAAGGTTGAGCAAATGGTCAAGCAGCTGATGGATGAGCTCCTTCATCGATCCACGCAATCGCCTGCCTACTATCCTCCACCCCATAATCCTGTTAAGCGCGTGCAGTTGGCACCGGAAGCACCACCACCACCAAAGATGGCGCCAAACCCAAGTCCGACACCGTCAGGCACAAGTCGCATCAGCATTGCGAACATTATATGAAGCAAAAGGCTCCCTACAGACTATAGATAGCTCATCGCCGGCCTGTACGGATATTCGTTGAGACAAGCACTCCGGCCAGCATTCAACTGGAGTAGTCCTTTGGACTCGAATACCTGCATTGGGTACTACGACCACCGCATGTAAACTATTCGGAGCAACACATTCGCTAACTCCAAAGCGCTGTACATTCGTTGTGCACATTCAAACCCCCGGGTCGTCCTGCCGCCCGCAAATTGAAGCCGAAGCAAGTACACCTCCCGAGCCAGTTTTCGACATTTGCTCGAGCATAACAAGCATTGCTCTCTTGGCCAAGACGGGTTGACGCTGCTATGGTTCCACGCTTGCGCTTGTAATTCAGCTCTCATTCGGTGCGTACATGATTCGCTTCAGCAACCACGCATGGTCAGGGCGTTGAGATGTCTTGGCTATTTGATACCGATTGTCGCAATGCTCTGCGTATAAAGCGATACTCAAATATACTTCCATGCTTGCAGTCCAACGCTGCTTGCCTCCGTAATATATGTTGCACTGCAGTCCCCAATGCCGTGACAGTGCTCAATTGACTCAGCACTAGTGGAAATACTCACCTATTGGAATGCTTGGGAATCTCACTTGCGCACACCTAGGTTCGCGCCGCGACTTACCCGCAGCCTTGTCTTTCAGCGGCACATAAGAGCCATCCAATCAGTACCTAGCCATATACTCGGACGCTACCAGTGTTAAGGTTGGAAGCGAACCTGCGACCGAACTCTGCTGACACCGTGCCTGTTGTGCGACGACCTTGCTGCAATAACGTTCTCGTCAGCTACGCATAAACCGCCATGGCTTAGCTGATACCTACCACCAGCGCATATCTTCTCAGCCCCGAAGGTTGTGAAATGTCATTGCGGAGCAGAACCCGACACTCGCCCGGGCAGATCGTACCTGGCACTACCCCGCCGATAGTCCATCTCGAAAGGCGTTAGCTCGTCGCCGAAAGCAGGAAGGCATGTGTAGGGCGGTGTGAGGAAACAGGGCCACTAGCCAGACAAGCTTCACGGGCCAAATGCTTAGCGAACGGCCTGTACCCCGCTATGACATGTTGTCTCTCTCGAATGAGCACCTTGGGCGCGACATCGTGCGTCTGTTTACTTGAATTATTCCCAGCTCAAACGCCTCATGTAGAATAAATGGCTACGGAAATGCGCTAGGCCGTCTGGATGATGAATCGACATACGCGTCGTGTAGCGTCGGCCTGCAGCAGGTGGCCCCCAACGTATGTCGTATGCAAGTCGTGGTGGGGTAGCAGAGTGAGCTGGAACGCGGGCGGCGTGTTGATGCTGCATGATAGGCGCGTCAGGAGCTGGTGAGCGATATAAGCTGCTGATTCTGCGGCAGCTCCGGTTGTTCTTAGGCTGCCTTGTTTACTTCCTTGACGTGGCTTCCTGCTTCTCTTCTTCCTCCGTCTTTCCTCGCACCTGCACCTCGATCATAGAAGGCAGGCACTATTGTCTCTTCCAGAAGACCCCTCCACAAACACACCCTACGACCGCCAACATGGTGCATATCAACCGTGTAGCAACTCACAAGGAAGTCTCCGAGGAGCAGAGCCAGTTCGAGGCCATTGATGCCACCACTACCATCAATCTGACACCAGACGATGAAGCCGACGACTACACTGCTACCGTCTACGGTTCCAAATATGCTGCTGAAGATCTGCCGAGACACGAGATGCCGGTGAGTCCAGCCCTTTTGAGTAGCTATACCCGGAATTGACACGATCTAGGACCGAGAAATGCCTCCCCATGTGTACGTACTTTGCTACATGCACTATTGGCATCGAACACACCAGACTATGCGCCGCACCACAGCTGCGACAGCATCGCTGACCAGATGCTAGTGCATACCGCATGATCAAGGACGATCTCACGCTCGATGGCACCCCAACACTGAACTTGGCTTCATTCGTTACAACTTACATGGTAAGCTCTAATGATCATTTATCGGATAGACAAAGACTGACACATGAGCAGGAAGAAGAGGCCGAGAAGCTTATGGTGTATGTCGGACAAGCTCGTGTTTCGTAACCTCCCAATAACCCTTTACCTCAGCGACGCGTTCTCGAAGAACTTCATCGATTACGAAGAGTACCCCGTCAGCGCCGATATCCAAAACCGTTCGTACATACACTACAAAATGGGCTGAGGAATGTTTGCTGAATTGTGAACAGGATGTGTGTCGATGATCGCCAGGCTGTTCAATGCGCCGGCAGATCCAGAGGCGAACACAATCGGCACCTCTACCATTGGGTCTTCTGAAGCCATCATGGTCAGTGAATACAGTGGTATGAAGCTGGAAGCCTTTGAGCTGACACATCATAGTTGGGTGTACTGGCCCAGAAAAAGCTTTGGCAAAACAAGCGCAAGGCTGAGGGCAAGCCCTACGACAAGCCAAACATGATCATGAACTCGGCTGTACAGGTCTGCTGGGAGGTATGTAGCCTATTGTCGAGTCATTTCAGGCAAATAAGAAGGAGAAGCATACTGATTGTATGCAGAAAGCATGCCGATACTTTGATATCGAAGAGCGATATGTATACTGTACTACTGAGCGCTATGTGATGGACCCCAAGGAATGCATTGATCTCATCGATGAGAACACCATTGGAATTTGTACGTATTACAGCATCTATAAGAGGACAATGAGCTAATTCGAATAGGCGCAATCCTGGGAACGACCTACACTGGCGAATACGAAGATATCAAAGCCATCAACGACCTTCTCGTCGAGAAGGATATCGATGTTGATATTCACGTCGACGCCGCGTCCGGTGGGTTCGTCGCTCCGTTCGT
>Ga0265797_10004471_pt1 | contig 21313 bp, 21 predicted proteins | sample P2T30metagenome_FD_192433 | JGI IMG/M metagenome (GOLD analysis project Ga0265797, IMG submission 192433) | Plant litter microbial communities from East Loma Ridge, Irvine, California - P2 T30 | ecosystem: Environmental > Terrestrial > Plant litter > Unclassified | place: USA: California...
ACGCCGTGATGTGACGTGACGGCAATCGAAATCTTTTTGCTGTTTGTAATGGTCGGCTACCTCCATCATGCTTGATAATATCTCAATGGTCTTTCAGCGACGGGATACTTGATCCTTGCAGTACTTGTTCAGCATGCACTAATGTTTGGTAATACCACTCCAAACGTGCGTGCATTCGGCCTGAGAACGTCTTCCGCCCTCATCCGACTCGATCTCGCAGTGTCCGGAAGAATATGACCGAACGGCCAATTCACCACCGGCAAGTTTCGTGTCTTCAAAACACAAACAAGAAATACTTTTCGAAACGTCTAACAGATCTCCCAACTCGAGTACACTCTACATTAGGTATATGCATATTAATGATCTAGTATTCTCACTCACGATTGTCGTTGGAAAGATGCACGTCGAACCCCAACCCCAACCCTACATCACAGTACGTATCCACGATTGTGTGTCAACACTGAGCCTACAATTAATATAGGGTCCACAAGTGAACAGATGGATACCTCGTGATGCGCTCGTAGTTTATGCGTAATCAACAAGGTGTTTCGTGGGATACTTAGTCGCTTTAAGCGAAGTGAAAGATGTCAATCACGTACTTCCCTCCAGAACTTCATACCAAAATCCATCGACCAACGTGTACCCATTAAGCTCTACATCAAGAGGAACCATCGACACATGCCATATACAAATCTCCCACGAGAGAGACCGATCGTACCAAGTATGCCATACAGAACCAAATCAAACCAGGACCTAGGCGAAAAGAAAAGAAAAGGAGAAGAACGAGACTTGCCTATCAGCATAACAAGTGACACATTGAACAAACCAATCCACATTTTGAAAATCCTCATTCATCGGCAGCAAGGTATCCATTTCAACCACGAGCGATGCAGGATTCTTTTTACATACAATGCGAAAGAAGCAGGGGCCCAGTAAAAGCACAGGAGCCCCAGACGATCACCATCCGCAGATACGCGATGCGATGCAATGCAGTGCAATGCTATGCCATGTCATGCCGTAGTCCCCACCCGATCCCAGCCCGGTTCTCGAACAGGCGGGAATGGTGGGAATCGAAACCAAGAAAAGAAAAGGAAAAAGAACACCAGACGACAAGAGCAGCATACTGCTTTGGCCCAGGAGATAAACGCCGCGTTCATCCATCCCATCCCAACCCAACCGTCCATGGAAAACGCCAACCAACCAACCGTCACCTCATGCCAGAGGGAAAAGAACCCGCAAAGCCCAGACTACGAAAAAAGATGCGCCAGTTTTCAAAGCGTTCCGGTCATTCCGCTCGCTCATCACGAAAACAATCAACAGAAGTGAGCTCGACAATCATGTCATGCCTAAAGACCTCGAGTAGAACGGCTGAGCGCCTGTGTGCCCATGCTGCCGACACGGCCGCTGGTCTTGCGCACACTGGTCTTGCCCTCGGTGCTGCGCCTGCTGGGCGATGACCGCTTGCCGACGCTCAGAGTGCCTACACCACTGCCATTACGGGCACCGCCACCGGGAGTCTTAGGAGCGCGTGTGGGAGACGACATGCGCTCTTCCAAGGGCAGCTCCAGCTCGTCGATCGATGTCGGTCGCATGTTCTCGCCATCGCTAGTGTCGGTGAGACCATCCCACTTGGTGGTTGTTGTGGTGGTAGTAGTGCAGGAAATGGCACGACGCTTGCCGCTGCGAGTGATGGCGCTGTGTTGAGGCGATTGCGAGGACTTCCGTGCTGCAAGGGCGCGGAGAGTTTGCTCCTCTTCGCTTTCGCTGTTGTTGTCGATGGGTCCGGTCGATCGCTGCATTGTGACGATTTCTGACTCGGGTCTGACATCGAAAGGCTGGTTCTCAGCCATCGTCTTGCGAGTGCTGTAAAGCTTGCTGGTCTTGCGCGGTTGTCCTGGGGTAGGCGCTGGTAGGTTTTCGTCGGAGACACGTGAATGCTTGACGTCGTCCGACGATGTGTAGCTCGAGTGATTTGCGCCTGCACCCTCGTTGTTGGTGATCTCACCCAGCGCGGCGCGGCGAGGGCTGTTCTGCTGGCGGTCGGCGTTGGGTGGCGTGAAAGTCTGGCCGTTGCTCGCAAGTCTTCTGTTTGATTGGGAAACGCGGCTCGGTGTGGATGGCTGAATCTGCATCGATGCCATGATCTTCTCCTTCATAGTGTCCTCGTACCACCATTCGCGGAAAGTGCCCTGGTTGAGGTGAAGCCAGTGCTGCTGGGGTCCCACGACCATTCCCGGTCGCATGAAGCGCATGAATGCGATCATTTCGTTGGCAGTGAAGCCGTGGCGGTAGATGAGGTAGGCGCCGATGAGGCAACCGGTGCGACCCAAGCCAGCCTTGCAATGCACGGCAATTCCCTTCTTCTTCTCGTTGATCATGATGTGAGCGAGATTCACGAACTTGCGCACAAGGCTGAGAGGAGGACAAGTGCCATCATCAAAGATCATGTCGAGGTGCTTGATGCCCAGTGCGGTGAAGTGTGTGGGAGAGTAAAGTTCCGAGTTCAGTCTCACGACAAGGCCAATGTCACGCTCGACAAAGTGCTTGAGGACGTTCTTGAACGGCGATGGCAGAGTCTTGTCTTTGTGCAGGGCAGACAAGGATGTGGGAAGAGTTGCGTACAATGGGTCGGTGGGCTTGATGACAGCCGTCGGTCTGTGTTGTGGGCTGGCGAATGCAAGGAAATCGGGCGTGATCCAGTTGAAGTCACCCTGGTCGACTCTTTCGAATCTCTCGTACTCCTCGAGGCTAAATTCCTTCAAGCCTACAAGAGCCTCCTCCTTTGCCTTCCATACACCGTAAACAACGTCCTGGATGGTAAGCGAGTAGTCGGCCTGGCTGTAGCCGGCATCGCGGAAAGGCATGCAAGGCGGGTCCATCTGCGCAATAGGCGCTAGTGCAAGGTGAGGAGGCCACGACTGGATGAGAACCATGTAGACAGCAAGAATGCATGCTGCGTTTGCACGACCTGGGAGTGTGTTAGACGCGTCGTACGAGACTTGATGTACGCAACAATGGCTTACTCCTCGAGTCGGCGTGGCTCCAGAACACGACAGGCCTGCTGTCACTGTCCTGCTGCGCAAGCACATCATGAAGCATGACCGCAAAGCGGTACAAGTGACCAATGTGCAGAGGGCCAAAGTCGGCGTGGAAGGCATTGTAAAGCAGGCTGTTGTCGATCGTGAAGTATATGGGCGGTGGCTTCTCTTGCGATGTTGCTTGGGGACCCTGCTGCGCTCTGGCAGACCTCTTGCTGGGCGATCTGGACTGCTTTGCTGCCGGGTATGGGAAAGGTGTATGCTCGTCGGGCTGGTGGGTGTATGAAGCGAGGTACAAGCGGTCTTTAACGTGGAGAATTGTCATGTCAGAAGTCTGTCCGGAGACATCAATGGCAGAGCCCTGCAGCGGAACATAGCCAGTCGGCGCTGGGCCCGGCGTGCTGCAGTGGTTCTGTGGTTGTAGTGGCTCACCGGCGATGTACTCGATCACCTGTCCATAGCTAGTGTTGGACGGCGCCTCGGCGAGGTGCGAGTGTTGAGGCATTGTACCTCTTTGCGCTTCGCGGAGGATAGCGCGAGAAGCTTTGCAAGGTGCGCAGTAGCTGCGGTTGTTCTGCGACGTGGTCTGGCGGAAAGGATATGCGCGCGCCGGGTATTGATATGGGAGTTGTTATTGATGCGGACTCGCGCGCGAGGCAGAGCGTGTGGCTGTTGAGGAGGATGGGTTAGTACGGGGCAGGGCCGCGCCGATCGAGAGCCAACAACTGGAAATGATGATGTGGTGGTGAGTTGTTGTTGTGGACTTGACCAGACGGGCTGGACATGTACTTAGTTGCAATATGTGAGGTGGCCCATGCTCAATGTTGTTGTTGTTGTCTCTCCCCAGTCTCTAGCCGCGGCTCGACCCGGTTGCGCCTTACAACGTCTGCCATATCTCAGTGCTGGTGGTTCTCTCGCTGGTCCCCGCTGCGTCCTGTCACACACAATGCCTGTTTCTAGGGGTCGATGATGCTATTGTTAAGATGATCTCCAATATAGGCGTCCTTTCCCTACTCACGTTATCCACGTAGTCTTGTAAGTGAGCTCCGAATCACGTGCCAGAGATGGGTATCGCTCCTGTCAAAAACAACAACGTCCAGAGCTTTCGGCAAGCTGTGTCCCCCCGGTAAGGCGGGTTTTAGTCCTCGCCTCGTCTGGTCTCGTCTCGCCAGCGTCTAAACAAACGGTCGGCTCGCTAGCCGCGCGAAGCGAAAAATGCAAACAAAGGCCAGAATCCGTTATCCAACACCAGCAACCCGGGATCATCGTCGAGTGAATACATGTACAATCTCCAAAATACCTGACATTGGAGAACCCTTAATTTGAACTCTGCGCGCTTGCACCGTCGACGTCACAACCGTGCCTGCAAATCAGGCACAATAATCGAGCGATCCCTCGAATTCAGACGATCGCATCGAAACCCTGCACACTACCACCTTGACTACCGGCCGCGCAAATAACGACATCAACATCGCAATCATCATCGTCGTCGTCATCGTCATCGGAATCGTCAACAACAATGCTTCGCCGTGGAAAATCACAAGGCTGGCTCTCTCTCCCGCCCGAAGCCTTCAACCCGTGGGCTCAGCTCAACGGCGTACGCTTCCACGAAGTAAAACCAGGACAAGTCGCTGGGCGAGGCTCAGCACTGCTCGCAACCAGGACCGTAGCAAACCCGTCCGAAGGTGCAGAATGCTTGCTCACTGTACCGCGAGACTTGATCCTGTCGCTAGAGCAAGTCCTCGAACAGGCGAAAGTAGATCGCGATTTTAGAGAGCTTCTTGAGAGTCTCGGAGATTTTGGCAGAGTAGGTTCTTGCTTCCTTTGATTCCTCTCACTTCGCGTCTTTCTGTCGATTAGGACGGTAACAGTGTTTTCTTTGTGAGCAGAGTAATTTGATGGGCCATCATGTATGATTCTACCCTGGTCCTTCTACAAGCACTTCACGGCCACGAAATCCCCTACCTGATGGATCTATGTATCAGCAGCATGCGCTGATACAACGTTTTTCACCTGCAGACGCCTCGCGGTGCCATCCTTTCATTCCTTCTATTCCAAGCCTCGATTGCCTGCCCTGACTTGCCGGAGAGAATAGGCGTCCATGGGCCTTTCACAGAGTACGCACGAGCACCCCATCCCATCCCTCATTAACCAGCAAACCCTCAGGACTAAAACATACACGCAACATCCAGCTACGTCAAAGCCTTACCTCTCGAGTTGCTCCCGACTTTCTGGTCGCCGGACGAGCTCCAGCTGCTGGTCGGAACCACGCTCGCACCCGCTACCGCTTCAAAGCTGAGGTCTCTCCGCCGCGAATGGGACTTGGTCTGCGAATCTGCGGCTCGCACACGATGGCACCGAATCTGCGGTTCGCGGTTAGACTTTAACGACTGGCTGCAGGTGGATGCCATGTACCGGTCTCGCGCGCTTGACTACCCACAGATCGGGCACTGCATGGTGCCATGCGTGGACTTGGCCAACCATGTGGCCCACGAAGGGACGATAGCTATCTATGAGAAAGACGCGGTGGGGAACGCGGTGCTTGTTCTGCGCGATGGGAAGACTCTGCAGGAAGGTGATGAGGTGACCATCTCGTACGGAGATGAAAAGGGTGCTTGCGAGATGTTGTTTTCTTACGGCTTCCTGGACCAGGGCATGGAGACGGCTGAGACGCTGTTCCTTAGTCTGGCTTTCCCAGAGGACGATACGATGCGCGCTGCCAAGATGGAGGTTGCGGACTGCGCTCCGGGATTCAAACTGATCGATGCTGGCGATGGTGAGGTGGACTGGAAAGGAGAGTTTGTCTGGTTGATCTGCGTTGGAGAGGAGGACGGTTTGCACTTTGACGTCGCCAGAACTGTGGATGGCAACGAGGAAGTGCAGGCTATCTTCAACGAGCATGAGCTAACCGGCGGTGCCGCGGAGTTGTACAGATTGCTGGGTCAGAGCGAGCTGTTCGACGTGTACAGGTTGCGTGCGGTCATGATCTTGCAGCAGCGTGTATTTGATCAGATGCAGGTGCTGTTTGCGTCACAGGAAGACATGGAGACCGTGCCACATGGAGATGGCACCGATGTCAGGCAGCAGGCATATGATCAAGCATTGCAGCTTAGGCGTTTGGAGTTTGAGCTTATGGAGAGAGCGTACGAGGATTTCGAAAAGCAGGTACGTTATTCACCGCCTCCCAATAACTTTCTGCAGTCGCACGGTGGTCAGATATTAGTCGGTTGCGGCCGTCGCGCAGGCTTCAATAGACGTCGTTAAACGTCGGCCCAGCGGCCGATCCTCCAGCCTTGCAGCTGTTGAGAGTTATGTGGCTGTCAGTAGCTCTACAGCTTCGAGCATTTACCTTCGAGCTCGCAACCAAGCTCATAGGCTGAAGCCGCCGCAATCTTCCACCTTTGACCTGAGATTGTCGCGCGTTATTCTCTAGCCTTGCGCCTTTGCTGACAACATTCCACGCAGAAAGTCGAACTTGCCGAAAGCGCCGTTGTCAAGCAGTACCTGGCTTCGATGCAGGCTAACAGCGAACATCAGGGTGATGGTGACGAAGACTTCTCCTGAACTGATAGCCTTCTATCTACCGATGTCAGACCATATCACGCAATTAGACCACGTGGGTGGCGAGAGAGCGGAATGAAGACGGCCCCATTCGACTCCGCGGAGATGGTGGGTTATAGGTTCAATAAGAATCAACAACGTTGGTAGAAGTTGCTCGGAGATGTATCGTCGGAGGTCGGGAGGGGGAAGTCGTGGAGTCTTGGGTGCGTGTAAGGCAACGCTGATCGTCACGAGACCCGCTCGGCGTCTTCTCCAGAGGTTGTCATTATTTGTACGCATGCACACATAAGGTTCCTTGCCACAAAGGGTTCGTACATGTAGCGGCAATCAGAGTTTCACGGTAAGGAGCCGAGGCACGGATCTCATGTATGAGACATTTGGAGGGATCGGCAGCCGAAAGCATTTGCACAAGCTTCAGCGAACAGTTCTTCATGCGAGTCAAAGCCGAAACGAACAGGACCGCTTCCCACAAGTTTGCTGTTGACTGGTCTGCAGCGACGGCGATGGCCTCGATTGCGTTACCACCACCCTTCAGGCGTCTACTGCTGAAAATTCGTACTACACCACCATGTGGACAACGTCCGCTAATCTTGCCTCATGTCAATCAACGAGTCAAGCTCTTTCACCAAGGGGATGTGTTGCGTAGGACGTGTGATGTGCCCTCCCCTTGACGCCCCCATGCGAAGAGGAAACCGTCTGTTGTGGAGGAAGCTTAAATTACCTCGTGTGCACATGCCGACTGTCGATTCTGGTTACTGTCTGCTGGTGCCTAACCAGACCACAGTCTGGCTTCCAGCGATGGTAATAAGTACAGTAATAAGGGTGATAAGGGCGACGAGCCAACTGCCGCCGGCATACTGCCGTCCCCAGCTTGCTCAACTGGGTTCGTCAACTTGTTCGGGTGTCGTGTCGCAGGTGGCAGGATCCAAGGGTGCCAGGCAGTCGGGACCGTTTCAATGGCAGGGTTTCGTGGTCCTGTGGTTCGTCGTGGAGAAGACGAATCCCGCATCGGCACTCGTTATTGCACAGCATCCTTTCTGCTTTTGGCAAAGAATCCGACAGCCTCACCTGTGTCACCATGCGGGATGGTCACCGACGCACGCCTCGGCATCGCGGTCAACAATCGCATCGAGTGACTACATGCACATGTCTCTCACCTAGAAGACTTGTGTATGGAGGGGGACACATGGGTGCGTATTTCTCGGTGATATCATTGCATGGGTTTGCATGCCATGCCACGATGTTACCATGTGTGGAGTGCCAATGAACCCCAGGTTTGCTGGGCGAGCTGGGCCTGGAGTATACCAGCAGCCCTGGACAGCCAGGTACCTAGCAGTAATGCTGTACTAAGAGATGAGTCGAGAGCAGCTTGACAAATTGGAGGCAGCGTTTTTTGGCTTGCGTCTGGGCTTTTCGTTCTGACAGCCTCGCAGACAACCCCGCAGAATCCTGATCGCATGGCTGGTGAGGCATTAGTGGGACTAATGGCGCGCGGCACGCGTGTAGTGCTATTGCTAGACTGTTAGTGTGTAGAGTACGTTTGATGAGGCGTCTTGCCTGCATGTCGTCTGAGTCTTTTCGCTTTCATTCCGCGATCCGGCCGGCCTGGAGGCCTGAACAGCAGGGCAGGTAACAATCATCGAGAGCAGACCAACTCACATAATTAGCGGTGCAGACGGGCAGTCAAATGAGCGCCTTGACCTCGTCCACCAACGGAGGCCTCAGTGTTCGTGTCGTGGGCATGCACCACATCGCGTCGCATTGCCAGGTCGAGTCCGTCGTGTCGGGTTGGGTCGTCGACGGTTTACGAGCAACGAGTTTATTCCGTGGCGGCACTTGTTGCACTTGCTCACTCGCTCACTCGCTCTCGTTTCCTTCCCCACCCGTTCGGCCAATGGTATACAGGCAATGCCCACCTCCCAAGCGGTACACAGCCAATGATCGAAGCCCAGGCTTGGTGTCTGCCAGAGCCCGCCTCCTCATCTCTCCGCAGAAAGTGATCGTGTGCCAGGCCAGGCGGCGATCTAGCGTGCAGCCCCGGTCCACCGTTGTTCCCCTAGTCGTGTTAGCATTGTGTTGGCCACTCCTGGACCGCCCGTTCACTCCCTCCCCACGTTTCTCTGGCTCGTCACAAACTCTCGCCCACTTGCCTTGTGGAGGTGTGTCCGGCCGTTCGTTCGTTCGTTTCTCGTTTCCCGCTGCCTCGCTCATCCGTCGCTCGTCCCTTGGAACACCTGATGATGTGCTGCCGATGTTGACTCTGCTGCTGCCGTCTCTCTCTGCTATATCACTACTGCCGACCGTGATGATCACCATACATCATCGCGTTGATCGCTTCCAATTGCTCTGTCCCGACTCCCGCCCCACTCCCCAAATAGCTTGATATTCTTGATCCTTCGCCTCCTGCCGTCTATCCCCATCTGCTTCATCCCACAGCCCTAGCCTCCATACTCGCTTACTACTCTACTCGCTACCTACCTTAACCGACAACCCTGCACCACCACGAGCTGCATCTCTTCCTTACCTACAGCTCGCCAATCACTCGTCGTCTCAATCCACTGCAACACAACATCACCGACCCGGCCTCGTAGGCCTCCGACCACCCAACATGCCCGGCATACTCCCCATGAAAGTGATCAAGGTGGGCTCAGCTGCGCAGTCGAGGATCGCGCAGGCCTGTGACAGGTAAGTTGCACAGTGGTAGCAAACAGTGACACCAATGCATGTCTGTCTCGAAGGGCCACCTTACTGACTGTACCACTGCAGATGTCGAAGCAAGAAGATCCGATGTGATGGTGTGCGACCATGCTGTTCCCAGTGCGCCAACGTTGGCTTCGAATGCAAGACCAGTGACAAGCTCAGCCGTCGTGCCTTCCCCAGAGGTTACACTGAGAGTCTGGAAGAGCGTGTGCGGGCCCTGGAAACGGAAGTGAGAGAGCTGAAGGACTTGTTGGACGAAAAGGACGAGAAGATCGACGTGCTCTCGCGCATCCACTCACAATCACCTCGATCAATCCACCTGCCTTCGCCGCGAAGGTCATCGGTACAATCGGATAAGAAGTCGGAGCCGGAGCCAGATGATATCTTCATGGTCCAACAGTCACCGTCTCTCCAAGGTGAAGGAACTGACTCTTACTTTGCCGGCACATCAAGTGCACGAACATTCATCGACGCCTACAAACGAAAAGTATCGGAGAGTGGTAAACCTGCCGCAGACATTGACACCGATCAGTTGCTCGCCATGAGGAATGAGAAGCTTGACGACTCGCCTGTGTCACCGACAAGCCAAGTCACTTGGAAGGCTCCCTCCCGGATGGTCTCTGACCAACTAGTCAACATCTACTTCCAAGAATGGGCACCTCTGTTTCCGATCTTGCATAGACCAACATTCTTGACACTGTACGAGCAATACACTGCCGAACCTGATGCCATCGCCGACAAGGCCGAGCTTGCCCAGCTTAACCTCGTGTTTGGTATCGCATCGCTTTCCGGTGGCGACAGGTCATCAGAAGACCTCGCCAGTTTCGAGTCGCAATGGAAGGCTGCAACCGACTCCATCTTGACCGAAAACTGCATGGCTACCCTTCAAGTCCTGGTTCTGGCCCAGATTTTCTGCATCCAGCGAGGCGAATTGACGAGACTACTCACATACAAAGGCCTTGCCACTACGCTGTCGGCACGTCTGGGCTTGCACCAATCGCAAAACCGTTTCGCCCTTGGTACCTTGACATGCGAGACCCGCAAGAAGGTTTTCTGGACGCTTTACACGGTTGACTGGTAAGTCGCGATTATTGTGAAAAGGAAGTTTGCCATACTGACATGCACATCAAGCTTCTCGTCGGTCACACTCGGACTTCCGAAACACATTAGAGACGACGATGTCCATTGCGAATACCCTGTCGATGCTGACGATGAGTATGTCACCGAGCGTGGCTTCCAGCCAACCCTTCCTGGAGAATCCACCAAGTTGTCCGCCGCACTGGCTCTTTTCAAAGCGTCTCGCATCTTATCGAAGGTCCTTGAGGAAGTCTATCCGGCCAAAGCGTCCTACGATCTGTCTCTCAAGAAGCTGTCGGATCTGTCGGATGAACTCGATGCCTGGCACGCCGAGCTTCCTCATCACCTACGACTGCCCTTCGCCCAGGACAAACCAACCGTGGGCACTATCAGCAGCCGTTCACCCATCGTCTCCTTGACTTACCATTACATCCGCGCGTTGATCCAGCGGCCTGCTATCTGCGCCTCGCTCGGATCGAAGTCATCGTCCGCGATGCTCGCACTTTCCAGCTCGTGCAAGTCTGCCGTTCAGATTATCCAGCTTCTCGAAGAGCGTGGCCTAGGCTTCTCCCTCTGCCTGAACAAGGACGAGGTTCTGGTGCTCTCAGGCTTTGGCCTCTTGTTCCAACGTTTGACTCTTGACGCGAACTCGAAGATCTTGAAAGAAAGTCAGAAGATGGTCACGATCATCACCGATATCTTGAACAAGAGCCAAGCTCCATGTGCTCCTGAGTTCAAGAAGATTGCTTCGGCGTGCCTTCCGACGACCGCACAGTCGAGTGTTGCAGCAAAACCGTCCGTCGCCCCGGCCCCATCGAAGGGCAAGACAGCTCGCCCGACTTCGTCAGATGGCTCGTCGCCAACATCCCGCCCTCATAGCTTGCAAGCCTCGACTAAGAAGCAACTCAAGGCCCTCGCTTCACGATTCACGCCCTCGGCACCGCAAAAAGTACCCGACATGGGGCCAGCCGATCGCCGCGCTACAGTTCCTCACATCAGCCTGCACCCTCATGCTCCACAAACCCAGAGCCAGCCTTCTCTATCACCACAACAAAACATTGACTTGTCTGGTGTCTCGCGCTCGGAGCCTGCTCTGAGCCCTAACAGCCAGCACAACCGGCCCGCCTTGACCTCCGTCAGACCTTCAGCGCCGCCACAACACCCTCAACTCAAGCCCAAAAAGCGTCCCATTCACAATCCTATGACGAACCTCGACTTCTTCTCCTTTGCCAATGATTCAGCACCGCAGCACCTCAGCTCTGGGGTTGCACCCATCAAAACCGAGCCGCAGCCTTCGGATTGGGAGAAACTTCTCGGCAGCCTCGACAGCAATCAGACCAATATCTTCGATGCTTGCTATGGCGGCCAACCCGTTGAAGCGCTCCTCGACACCAACTACACGCCTCCGATCACTCACCGCCACTCTACTACCGCGTTGCACAGTCACTCTAACAATCCCAGCGCTCTGGACTGGAACGCAGATCTCTGGAACCTCTACCAAACCAACACGAACGCGACAGCGCCCATTCCTGTTTCCGACCGCACCGCTCATAACCCGAGCATCTGGTCTTACTCAACCGACGAAGGAACAACCAGTGCGGAAGACCTTACCCTTGCGGCAACTCACAACTGGAGCGGTGGCAGCAGCGATTCCAGTGGAGCGCACGAGAGCGCCGATCAGTTCCCCGGAATTGTCCTCCCGGAGCTGGGTCTGAACGGCGAAGACCTGAACTTCCCCTTTAACGAGTGGGGAGACGTCGGGGCGTGAAGGGGAGAGCATGACGACCGAGTCGGGCTGACAATTGTACACTGGGAAGAGTCTTGACGATGACAGAAATTTTACGGATCTACGATTATTGGCCTTTTTTCTTCTTTGGTAGTGTTCCTCTGGTAGGAACCAATACAAATCATTGGCGTTTTGGCGGTTTTTTTTTTCTTTTGGAGAGAAAGATACCTTGCTGGCAACGCAAGAAGACGGCCATGCGTACTCGGGAATCTGGCTCAGAGCCGACCCAAATTTTTCTTTCTTTTCGGATAGCTGTAGATAGGTAATCTGTGTAGCTCTCACACAAAATACGAAAACATGATAACACATACACGAAGCATGCATGCGCACACGCACACACACAGCTGTGATGTACTGTGCTGTTCCATGAGTCCATGACTGACATGACCGTGTGATGGGTACGTCGTGATACTTCCCATGGTCCTGACAACACATGCGCATACATGCTCTGTATTACGCGACATCGAGGTCATCCACCGGACGCAGACACACGTTCTTGACTCATCGCTGGTGGTTGGCGCCATGATGAGGCTCGTGTGTTTCAGATCCATGTCCTCGCCAACTTGAAGCGAGCCGACGTCACCGCAGGATCGCTCGCTCTTTCCTTCTGACGTCAAGTGAGTGAATGATGGTGGGGTCTGCTGAACAAGATAATGATAATGAACAGATCTTCATGCTTGCAGCTGCTGTTTTGTGTTTGTTTCCTCAACTTAATCTCAAGAGCGAAAGAATACCTCACCTCACATTCTTGTACAGTCTAGCTTTTTCAAGCACACCAAACGTTGCCGCATAACAATAGTCAAGATGACCGACAAGGAGACTTCCACCCTCCAGAGCTATGTTGACTCGGTAAGTTGCTAGCGATTCACTACCTTACCATACCTCAAGAACACTAACACCTTCCACCAGGCCACCGGCGCGGCCCAGTCTGCTCTCGGATCTCTCACGGGAAGCCAGGCCGACAAGGTAAGTGGATTACCACGCTTCGCACCAGACCGGTGACTAACCACAACAACAACCAGAACCAAGCCGAGCAAAAGAAAGCCGAAGGTGAGGCCCGCGAGGAGCTCTCCCACGCCGGCGCCAACATCGGCGGCTACTCCGTCAGCGCGCAAGGCGTCGCGCAAAACGACCCCAATCGCTCCGCCGGCTCGTGGAACCAGACCGTCGGCGCCGGCAAAGAAGCCGTCGGAGGCGCCCTGGGCCTCGAGGGCATGCGCAAGGCCGGCGAGCAGCAGAACGCCGAGGGCAAAGGCCAGGAAGCCCAGGGCCAGCTGAGCGATCTCGGAAAGGGCGTCAGCGACCGCGTTAGTGGCACTGTTGGGGGTGCTTTTGCGGGTTTGACTGGCGACGAGGCGGAGAAGAAGAAGAGGGAGCTGCAGCATGACCAGGGCAAGACTCTGCAGAGGGGTGTCGAGAGTGAGGTTGGGAAGAAGGCTGAGGCTCAGTAGAAGCTGACGACTTGAGTTTGTTTTGGGGATAACACCTACTTAGCATGATACCACGGGAGTTTTCGATTGGGATGCTGGGGGACTATGCAGCGAGACTGGTTGGTTCGTTCGCGCCTGGGCATTTAATGCATAACGAATATGAAGCCACGTTCCTTGATTTCTTTCTAAAGGACAATTACCGATGAGACGGGACTTTGTCACAGTGTAAAAACCTGAAGCCATATGCGATGGAATACACATGTGGCATTCTGACAAACAGCGAAATCGGCGACTGACCAGCCGAATCCTCCAGCCTTGACCAACGGCTTCAAGACTTCTAAGTTCATGCGAAGCGAGCTGCAGGCATCCCGACACAGCGGCCAGTGGCACAAAGACATATGTACAAGGGAAGAAGCATTTGCCTTTTCCAGCTACGGAAGATCTGCTGGCGGTGGGCGTCAACGTGGCAAATTGCCTAAATTGCGCGGCCTCCTGCCAATCAATCCGTGGCATCATTCACTAATCACTAGTATCCTCGGGGCCCGAGTGTCTTTCTTTCTCGCCCAGAGACACCCATCAAATGCCGCCCTGTACTTCCGTTACCGCATCAACTGCACCGCATTGACAATGACCCTATCCGCAACAGGACCATGACCATGTCGAGTAACAATACCAGCAGCATCACCAAACTCGACTCGCCGCATCCTTGCTACATGCGGTCTTGACGACATCACCACACTGACACCGCTGCGCAAACTCCGCGTTAGGATTGTGTAAGCAAGGCCACTTCATAATTACGACTAGCTCTCCGCCCTTGGATACACGCATATACACGCCCACCACGATGGACAATCGCAGTGGCAACTCGACGCCAGATCCGCGCCGCGACGCCGACCGTCGTGGCCGTTCAATCCTAGGTGATGGGGTCGCGCGCGCGCCCATCCGCCGCAGCTCCTTCGACCGCGACACCGGCCTCTTCGACTCGACGCCTCGGCGCTTCTCCACAGGCGCAGAGCTGATGCCTATGCCCAGCTCGCTACAACAGACCACGCCAGTGCTCCACGATGGTGACTGGGAGTCCAAGGGCTCGGGCTCATGCACGCCCAAAGACCAAGGCCATCGCTCTGGGGCCGCGGCGCGCTTCGAAATGTGTGCCTCGACGCCGTCGATTGCGCGCCTTGCTGCGCTGACTAGGCCGTGTTACTTTCACAAGAGATTCGGCGATGCCGTGGATATCCAGAAGGTATTGGAGGAGATACAGGAGGATGATCAGCTGTCGCACAGTCGCCTGATGCAGACCGCGGCCGGTGTGCGTGAGGTCTCGCGGCAGCTACAGAAGAAACCGCTGAAGAGAGCTGTGCGGAATATTATGATTATCACGAAAGCAAGGGACAACACGCTGGTGAACTTGACTAGAGAGCTGGCGATTTGGTTGCTGAGGACTCCGCGGTATGGCAAAGACGTGGGCGTGAACGTCTATGTCGATTCGAAGCTTGAGAAGAGTCGGAGGTTTGGAATGAACAGTATCCTGGAAGAGGACGCAAGATTCAAGGATATGTTGAAATTCTGGACACCACCACTCTGCTTGGAGCGACCTGAGCTGTTCGATCTGGTTATTACCCTTGGAGGAGACGGCACTGTGCTATTCACATCTTGGCTATTCCAGAGGATCGTTCCTCCTGTGCTATCCTTTTCGCTTGGCTCGTTGGGTTTCTTGACCAACTTCCAGTTTGAAAACTACAAAGAGCAGCTGAACAAGATCATGGGAGAGTCTGGTATGCGAGTCAACATGCGCATGCGCTTCACTTGCACCGTCTACCGCGCGGCAGCATCGACAGCTACGAATTCAGCCATGCAGTCCACATCGACATCTACAACAAGCCTTTCCACCGCAGCCAACACGGCTCGCTCACCAATAACAACAGACCCTCAATCGACCAAGATCGAGGGCGAAACACACGAAGTGCTCAACGAACTCGTCATCGACCGCGGCCCTAGCTCCTACATCTCCAGCCTCGACCTCTACGCCAACGACAGCCTGTTGACGCGGATTTCAGCAGACGGCATCATCCTCAGCACGCCCACAGGTAGCACGGCATACTCCCTCTCTGCAGGCGGTTCCCTCGTCCACCCAGACATCCCAGCCATCTTGCTCACGCCAATCTGCCCTCACACCCTATCGTTCAGACCCATGTTACTGAACGACGACATGGCGCTGAAAGTCGCCCTGCCCACAACCGGACGCGGCGGCGCTTTCGTCTCTTTCGACGGTAAAGGCCGCGTCGAGCTGGGCCGAGGCGACGAGGTCGTCGTGCGCGCTTCCCAGTACCCTTTCCCCACCGTCATGGGCCAGCCACTCGAGTGGTTCGATAGCATCAGCCGCACTTTGCGCTGGAACACCAGGGCCGCGGAGCAAAAAGGGTGGGAGAGAGATGCGGGGGGTGACGAGGGGGGTGAGGATGGCTTTGGTGGTGGTGGGGGCATGGATAGCAAGGGGAATTACGGGGAGGACGAGGCGGATTTCGACATTGATTTCGAGGAGGATGAGGTTGTCAGTGCTAACAATGACAGTGGGTACAGCGGGAACGGGAGCGAGAGTGGGAACGGAAATGGGAATGGGGTTGTTGGTCGTGGCAACGGTGGCGGGGGTGGTGGTAAGGTGCCTTTTCGATGATACCTATGATGGGATGAATGAGATGAAATGAAGCTACTGAATAGACAGACGTTCTTTGATTTGGTTCGGATGAGATCAAGCTAGATCAGATCTTTTGATTGTTGGATGGATGAAGATTGTATGCGTGTTCACCGCCGTATAGAACAGTGGGACTACAGTATTCGGTACTATAGTGATAGTGTCATCATGTAGTCTCGCCCCCCAATGGTAGTGCGATAGTAGTAGGTGGTTCGTCCACCAATCCCAGTCAGTTAGTTGGCTGTCATTGCCTAGTTGCAGAAGTGTGTCCACGCGAAAGTCCCAGAACGCTAGGATCGTACGCTATACGGTGGTGCCTCATGGCAATCCAAGTAAATAGTAGGCAAGGGTTTGCGCTTTTTTCCTTCAGTGGTGATCTTTAGTGGATGGTCGAGAAGGCCTTGGGATGGATGAGGCACATCGGTTAGGTAGTAGTGGTCTGGCACGCCTGGCACGCCTGATAGCTAGTTACAGTAGTAGTGTCAAAGGGAAAAAAGCGTTTGCGCTGTCTGATTCCTGACCGCCACCACCAAGACCCGCGCCGGGCGCTATGAGGGGTCTTGGGGGAGTAGTTTGGTGGGTCTTGTTTTTGTGGACTGGAAGGATTCTAGACTTTTGTCGTCGTCGACTTTTCCCTTTGGAGGAGGTGATGACTCTTGAAATGCACATCTACAGTAAATAGACTGCTTGCTGTCTGTACAAGAAGGCGAGGACATATTCATGCTGCGTGATGATTAGTGTAACGAGTCGTGCACATGATGGTGAATGCGCTGCTACTGCGATGGTCGAGATGTTGATGGAGTGCAATACTTCTGCATACATTACTCATCCGGACAGGGATGGCCGCAAGGCTGTGTAGCTATGCACGGTCATACAACTCCGTCATTCTTGTTTCGTCTCGTCGTTCATCATTTTGAACAGGGGAGGGAAAGCTGGCTGGCAACCTTGTCGTCGTCGTCGTCGTCGTCTCCGTTCTTCATCGTCCTCGGTCGGTCATCATTAATTGTTTGCGCGTCGACTCGTCACTGACGACGTGGCTTGTCTGAGACAAGACGAAACACGCAAGATGTCGTTGCGAACAAAGCATGTCTATTTTCATACCACTCCAAGTGGGACCTCTATCGCCCTGGATTATCCGTCATCGTTCGAAGAAACCTTCCCGTCGGGCCTTGATTTGATTAGATATCCGGTCCTCGGGCTGCCAAGTGAACGGATTGCCGCTTTCGGTATCTCGAGACCATTTTTTTCCCTCCGTCTCTTTCACATGCAATTTTTTCTTTCCCTTTCGCTTCCCTCCGAGCCGGTGTTGGGGGACTCGAGTGCTGCCTCAGCTGCTGATGAAGACTTGCACGAGGTTGTCATCTTGTCTTGGATTCGCTGCCACTGTCCCAAAATCTTTGGTGCACCGTAGGGCTGTCATGTTGTCTCAGGCTTGCTATAGGATTTTCCTCTTGTCTTGGATTCGCATGTTTCCAACGGCCGCACATGCACCCTTCACGGCATCGATCATGACGACTCAAGCCACGTCAAGCGTGTAAGGCGCGCGGCGTGGCGTGCACGGCACTGTATACCGCAAAGTATGGATATCACGTATTCCTCGAGCGACCGGAACACGGCCGTGCTCGGCGCCAGCGAAGATCGCACGAACGCTCCCGAGTCCCGCCTTCGCCCTCAGTCCCTTTCCACGACCCACAAGCGTTGTGAAATCGTACCCACACATCCATGTCCACTCTCCCACTCCAGGATATGCAGCATCCGCAATCTCTCCCAATAGGGCCCGCCCCGACGGCCACGACTCCACGACTAGCATCCACCGGCGTTGTGCTGTCCAAGTCGAGACACCTGTTCGATCCCATCAGAGCCAACGAGCTCTCACCAGAAGTTCAGACCTCGCCAGAAGCCGCCCGCGGACGCGAAACTAAGCGCGACCGGTGGGTCGAGCGATAGCGCCCAGGCACGCAGAACCCTCTCGACAGCCTGCCACGCCTGCTTATGCCATCTTTTTTCTGCTCCATGGTGGATAGCTCCTATCTTTCGTGCCTTTGGGCGACCAAGTTGTTCGTGCTCTCCAGCCATGCCACCGCTATGGCCCCGTTGGCCCAGGTGCCGTAGAACATGTGGGTTCCTTGCTCGCAACGCGCTTGTCGTTGGAAAGCTTATACCGCCACCGGCCCTGACTCTCCGTCTGATGCTTTGCTATTTTCCTCTTGTCTTATCTCGCTGAGCCCGTTGGTGTATCCCCTCTGCCGCATCAAGGTGCGCACGACATCGCGTTGAGCGCTGCCACCCTTTGCTCATTCGTGTCTGCCGCTTTTACCCTTTGTTTCCTGCTCTCTGATCATTATTCGCAAGTTACGGACGGACGGACTGACTTGTTTGTTGTTGCTGTTGCAACTCATCGCACATCCCCGACATCCGACGCTGTCCGCCCTTGCATCGACGTCTGGAAACACCAGGACAGGCGCCTTCCTTCCAACCGATCGCTTTCGACCTTGTTACTGCGACCTTTGCGTTTCTTGTACACGTACACTGCATTCTTCTTGCGCCATCACGGGTATCATTGACTGGACATTTTCGTTTCATCCTTGCTACGACTTTCTTTGTCCGGAGAGGCATACTGGACTTATAATACCGGAATCTTTGAAAGCGGCGATATCACGATTGGACGGCACCCGGTTCCTTTGTCTGAACGCTAATCGACATACAACGAACATCTCTTTCGGCCAAAATGTCTACACCAGTGGAAGAATTCTCCGATCCATTCGGGGACTATGCAGCTGTCAACAATGCGTCGAGCTCGAGTTCGCCTCCACTGAACTCTCCCAAACCAACAAGCGGCAACATGTCGAGCGCTGACGATAGTCAACCGCAAAGCCGGGGTGCCGAGAGACCGAGAGAAAAGAAGAAGCGAGTCGGCTTTGGTGAGGATCCCCGTGGACGGAGTGCACGTAACAGCTTTATCGAGGTCACGAGTGACAGTCGGAGGGCTTCACCACCACCACCGGGCAGCAGGTTGGAATCGCCCGAAACTAGTGGAAAGGTAACTCCGGTCGGCGGTGGTCTCTGGCAACCTGGTGGCAACAGAGATGCCATGTTAGCACCCCGCGATGGGAACAAATCTCTCTTCCCGGATCTCTCGCCACAGCAGACCGCTCAGATCTACAAGGCATTCGACTCGAACCTGTTACCTCGGCCAAGACCTGCTATCAGAAGGACTCCTTCGGACCAAGGAACGCCAACAGTCATTCTTGAAGAACACGAGGAGAGCGGCGATGAGCAAGGCAAACTTAGAAAGAAAAAGGCCCGCGAGGCTTTCGAAAGAGGCAAGCGTCTCGAATCATCTGAGCGCGCACAGTCTGAGCCGAATTCCAGGAACACTTCCAGGAACAACTCCCCAGAAAGATCGTTCGGAAGGTTTGGCAGGTCCAGAGTGCCGGAGCTTCGCATGGAGGATATTCCCTTGAAGGAGTTCAAGCGTCACAGGAACGAGAGTGCAATCGTGGACGACGACGATGATTCCGAGTATTCACCTCCACTCACTCGCCAGAATGGTCCTGACACTTCCGAAGCGCACAAGCTTGTGCGGAAACACACCCTACATCACGCCGGCCTAGGTGGAGAGGCAAGCTCAGGGTTCCGTTCTGGTGCAGTTACGCCTACTGAAGAAAGCCACTTCATCGAGGATTATGCTCCACGACCACAAGAATACCGCGGCGGCGTTCTGGGAGCACTTCTCAAGCTTTATAACCAGCCACAGGACCATGGCGATCGCCGAAGATCCTCAAGCCACGCACCAAGCCACATACCAAAGGCGCACATCAGGTCGTATAGTGGCGACACAGCCATTTACAGTGTTGATGCGACGCCCAACAACTCGCCACCGAGGTCTGGTGCTTCAACTCCAGACCGCCGTGGGTCTTCCTCACGCCACTGGTACTCTCCGAAGCACAGGAGTCCATCGAGCTCTTCGCTCGCACATCTTGTCGGATCCTCGGCTTCTCTTGGTTCTCCCAGCGTCACCGGCCTCGGCGAACAAGTACAACAACGCTTGAAGGAACAAAAGAAATCTTCACGAAGTTACAGCGCTATCAACGCTCTCTACAAAAAGAGTCGACCAAAGATCGCTGAAGAGATCAGGATCACTGTGCACATTGCCGAGACAATTGCGAGACAGAAGTATTTGATGAAGCTTTGTCGTGCTCTGATGCAGTACGGCGCGCCGACTCACCGATTGGAAGAGTACATGTCGATGTCGGCTCGTGTGCTAGAGATTGAGGCTCAGTTCCTATATATTCCAGGATCGATGATCATGTCATTCGACGACCCGAACACGCACACCACCGAAGTCAAGCTTGTCAAGGTCGCGCAGGGCTTGGATCTTGGCAAGCTCAGAGACGTCCACGAGGTTTACAAAGAGGTGGTGCACGATAGAATTGGAGTGGAAGACGCTACGGCGAGACTCAAGGAGGTCACCTCACGCAAGCCCAAGCATAGCACCTGGGTCAGGATTCCTGTCTACGGACTGGCATCCGTTTGCGTTGGTCCATTCGCTTTCGGCGCGCGTCTGATAGACCTCCCGATCGCTTTCCTATTGGGCTGCATAGTCGGTATATTGCAGCTTCTCGTGGCTCCTCGTTCGGATCTTTACGCCAACGTCTTCGAGATTGCCGCCGCTGTCGTCACGTCCTTCCTCGCCCGGGCTTTCGGAAGCATCAGAGGCGGTGACTTGTTCTGCTTCTCTGCTCTCGCACAATCATCGATTGCGCTTATCCTGCCAGGATACATCGTGCTTTGCGCTTCACTGGAGCTGCAAAGTCGCAGCATTGTCGCTGGAAGTGTGCGAATGGTGTACGCCATCATCTACTCGCTCTTCCTAGGATTCGGCATCACCATCGGAACCGCTATATACGGCATCATGGACAGAAACGCAGTCTCGTCAACAACATGCCAGAGCGAGATGCCAAAGCATTGGTTCTTCTTCTTCGTGCCCGGATTCACCCTTTGTCTCATCGTCATCAACCAGGCAAAA
>Ga0265797_10004472_pt1 | contig 21311 bp, 19 predicted proteins | sample P2T30metagenome_FD_192433 | JGI IMG/M metagenome (GOLD analysis project Ga0265797, IMG submission 192433) | Plant litter microbial communities from East Loma Ridge, Irvine, California - P2 T30 | ecosystem: Environmental > Terrestrial > Plant litter > Unclassified | place: USA: California...
TGTGCCGTCAAAACGGCGCCATTCTGCCTTTGGGTCCTTCACGGATCTGTGACGTTTCACGGCCGCCTGGGTCGAAATCCTTCAAACACATCTGCCGTGAAGAGATAACATGGACGGGCCTTGATGAGAGTACGGACAGTGTATTGCCCATGGCCGCAGCATCAATTTCCTACTCTCTAATTACACCGACACCGTTACCACCACGACCGTGCTGGAAGACCACCAAACCTGGCAGCGCCGGGCTAGAACCAATTTCATGCAGCGGTAATGCAGCAATCCTGGCCCGTTCACACACTTGCCCTGCGGGGATGGCCTTGAAGACGGGATTCACGGGTTTTGAGCGAGCATTTCCGATGCAACTTCTCGTACGGCGGTATCTTCGACGCCAGGCGTCCAATACTTCTGACTACGTTTCATCGAGGGCTCTTTAGCTCGGCGAAACTCAAATGCTGTTTCCACGGCCGGCACTCGAGACCGCTCGAACTCTGACGGCTGTTGTTGTTCCGAGCTTGGCATTCGACAGACAACATCAATAGCAGTGGCGACCTTGATCATCTCATAATATTCTATATGTTATGTTGTATGCATTCATGTTTCGATCGGGAGTTGCTTCTATCTCTATCCTGAACGTTCGAAAGCTTGTTGGCAAGTATCCAGGGCGCAAGCAATTCACATTTCGCTGGCCGTCGGTCCTTCACCAAGTTTGGTACTGTTGCACTACAGTCAAGTCACGCTGAACAACAGGGGCGGTTTTGGTGTGAAACTGGAATTTTGAAAGGCTACTGTAAAGACTCCGACTATACTCGCTACAACTTTTCGCCACCCAGCCTGGATCCGAAAGCCATATCAAATGGTACGACCTATCACCTCGATGAACCAGAGCAAGCAATGCCTCATTCCCTCATCATTTCTCTGCTCGCATCATTTCTCTACTTGGGTTCCTCCACTTCGCTCTTTCGGTTCCGTGCTTCCCACTCCGCGATGACCTTCAGGAAGGGTAGATTGGACCTCTGACGGGCAGCTTCACGCGCACTCGGAACTTGGGAACCCCAAAGAAGCGGGCCAGCAAGATCCAGATCACCGCCTCGATCGAGCAGTAGCCTGACCAGGTCTCTCACTCCATCGCTGTTCGTATGGCAAGCCACCCAGCAAAGCGGAGTGCTGCAGTGACTGCCTGATCCGTAGTATGTTCCGTACGAAATGGAGTTGACGTCGCATCCAACAACATCGATCAGGTGTCGAATCATTTCCAGCATACGGATGAAGCTGGCACTCGGGTTTTCACCGGCTGCAGGTACATTGAAGCTTGCTTTCATCACCGCCGACGGTAACACTCCATGGTGAAAGTCCAAGGGCGCTCCTTTTGCTCGCAAAAGCTCGAATACCTCGATGTTGCCTTCCGCGGCAGCTACTTCGAGGATGGGTTTCCGATGTTTCTTAGCACCCTCCGGAGTGTCGTCTGCAGGGTCGACATCGGCTCCGTGATCAAGACACCACTTTACCAGATTTGTATCTCCGACCACGTACCATAGTATGGGCGTGCCGCCAAGCCCAGGAGTACGTGTGTTGATGTCCCAGCCGTGCTCGACGAGTATCTCGAGTGTTTCTTGAGATGGCAAAGCTTCTGTTTCGATGTCTATTAGGCTGAATGCGGAGACGCGGCTGACATTTGCGCCTTGCTCGATGAGGTATCTCATCACTTTTGTCGAGTTCTTCCTCGCCGAGACTCGAAGGCCTCTTTCGAGTGCGCTCTGCATGTTCGTAGATCTCGCCAAAGAGGTTGCGTCGATGCGGCCGGATAATGAGGCGATATCGTCGCTCTCGCAAGCAATTTGAATCGCATTCCGTAGTGCCACCGGGGTATTCAGCACATTTGACATGGTCGCGTGTTTTGTCCGAGATATGTGGTGGCAAGTCGTTGCTCAAGTCGCGAGATCCAGGCTGAAATATGTACTCACAGTTGTGAACGGCAATGTGTTGTGCAGTGACTGTTTATGTGCAATTCACTGTTCAGTGTACCGCAAAGTTACTGCTTGCATCTGCGCCGTTGTGCGCGGCCGCTTATCTGGATGTAAGGACAAAGTGAAAGACAGGCTTTGAAGAGCAAAGTGAACGGTGTTCAAGGTGTCGGGTCGACTGTCCCTTGTTCGCGCTGCGCCAGACAAAAAGCGACAATCGACCACACTGTAAACATTCCTCACCCACCTAACAACAACCACATACCTTACCCCACACGAACGACGTTAAACACGTGACACATACAACACACACTACAACGTTCGCCGGGATGCATCCCTTCTTCTTCCTCTTCTTCCTCCTCTCCCTTCTCAACAACACCGGTGCATTACCCCTCCCGACCCCGTCTGTCAACGACACTGAACTTGTGTTCAACGATCGTGTCCTCAACAACGGCGTCCAGCTTCGGATTCTGCCACTCGGTGCATCCATTGTGTACGGTCTGAAGTCATCAGACGGCAATGGCTTTCGCTATGGTCTACGCAACCAACTCGTTGATAATGGCAACCCGGTCAACTTCGTCGGCAGCAATCATGGAGGATCCATGATCGACAACGAGTGCGAGGCTTGGCCAGGTTACACCATTGATCAGGTTGCCCAGAAGGCCGAACTGTCAATCCCATCTCAGCCAAACTTGGTCTTGCTTCACGTCGGTACAAATGACGCTGTCCAGAATCTTGACATTCAGAACGCAGGCAACCGTCTTGGGAGCCTGATTGATCGTTTGTTCGACGCGATTCCTGGCGTCACCGTCGTGGCTTCTACTCTACTTTCCAATGCCAACTCGCAGACTCAGGCCAATGTCGCGATCTACAACCGCAAGATCCCCGACGTTGTTCAAACCCGTCAAGCCCAGGGCAAGCAGATTGTTTACGTCGACTTCTCCTCTTCATACTTCAGCCTTTCCGATCTATCATCTGACGGAACCCATCCCACGGATGCGGGCTACCTCAAGATGGCTGAAGTCTGGTATCAAGGCATCGCAGCTGCTGATAGCCGCGGATGGTTGTCTCTCCTCAAGGATGACATCTCTGACGTGGTCTCTGGAGGGTCAAACAACACTTGTGACAAGGTCCCGGGCGCGGCAGTCGGCCCTACCAAGACACAGATGGGTTCTGGGACTGACGATGGGCCCTATGTTCATGCCAGTACTCAAGTCGATGGCTTTGCTGGATCCAAAAATCCCTCTGATGTCAACTTCGACAACCCGTTACCCGAGGGTGTATTCTGGGCCGACATTGATGGCGACGGAATCGATGACTACGTTTACCTTGGTTCTGAATCCAACTTCGGCATTGGCGTGTCATTGAGCCTTGGAGATGGAAAGATGGGCAAGTACATTTGGTCCGACTTTTCGCCAACTTGCAAGAGGCAAGGCATCACATTCGCCGACATGACCGGAGATGGACGGGATGACTTTTGTTGCATTGGACCTGATGGCGGTGTGACATGTTGGCAAAACACCAAGGGCGCGGACCCACGAGTCCCAAAGTGGGTTGCTATGGGCACCGTCAAAGAGAGTGAAGGCTTTCCACAAGCCCAAGTCAGACTCGCAGATTTGGATGGTGATGGACGTGCCGACTACATCGTTTTCGATGCTGATGCCAAGAACATCTACGGCTGGCGTAACGGTGCACTTTCGAACAGCGCACCCGCTTACTGGTACCCGATGCAAGGTGTTTTCAAGGACCTTCCTTCGCATGCCCTGGCTGAATGGGACTTCGTTGATCTCAATGGCGACGGCAAAGCCGACCTAGTGTGGATCAATGGCAATGGACAAGTCACTAGCTGGATCAACCATCGTGGCTACAGTGTTGGCCTTGGACCTGAGTGGGTCTCTCAAGGCATTACTCACCACGGATCCGATCACCCAGTCAACGTCACCTTTGGCGCCTTCATGGGCTCAAGCCGTGCTGACTACGCTCTGGCCTCCATCAAGGACGGCAATGTTTACATCGACCGATGGGAGAACCGCGGTCATGGTGGTACCATGGTCAAGGGCGATGGTGTTCGATACTGCGATATGACTGGAAGCGGATCAGATGGCTACATTTTTGTCGACGCGACTGGATCAATCCACCTGTTCGAGAATATTCACGACTGGGGTCACTGGAACGACCGAGACGTCATTTACAACGCCAACCGCCCACGCCAAGAGATCCACCTCGCTGACTTCGATGGTGACTCGAAATGCGACATTTTACTTGTGGACAAGACCTCGGGAGCCACTCGTGTCTTGCTCAACGAGTACGATGGCAGCAAGTTTGCCTTCAAAGACATCGGAATCGTTACTGGTCATGCTACTTGCGCCGAAGGCTACGGCCAGAGCAAACACGACCTTGGAGTCCGCTGGCACGATTTGACTGGAGATGGCCGCGCTGATTTCTTGTGTGTGCAACCCGACGGAACCGTTCATGGCTTTATCAACAAAGGAGTCAACGACTTTGTGGACCAGGGTGTCATCAAGGACTCTGAAGGCAGGGAGCGTGCCAACATTCGCTTTGCAGACATGAACGGCGATTCGAGAGACGACCTAGTGTATGTCAACATGACTGATGGAGCTGTTACAGCCTGGTACAATGATGGGTGGAACCCGAGCGCCAAGAACGCCTTTCTGTGGAATTCACAAGGCATTGTCTCGCCTGGAGGCTTCAGCAGGGGCTCTACCATCGAGTTCGGAAACCTCAACGGCCTTGGGAGAGCAGATTACATCTCTGTGAAGCCCAGTACAAATGAGGCCTGGACTTGGTTCAATGTATGCCCCGGCAGTGAGGGTCCTGCTCCTCCCAATCTTCCTTCAAACGCCCCGCCAGTTCCGACGGTCATACCGAACACGCAGAGCAGCGCCACGTCTATGGCAAGCTCAGCGCAATCGGGTCCTATCTCATCTTCTATCGCGGCTGGAATCTTCACCACGACTGTCAAAGACTCCAAGGGCTCAACCGTCGTGGAGACCATCACGGGGTCCGCAACCACGTCCACTGGAAGTACAAACTTGGGATCGACTTCCAACGCAGAGGTTCTGACCACAACGGCCACCGATTCTGCCGGATCGACTGTGGTTGGGTTCATCACAAAGGAATCTACTACCGCCTCCGAGAATCTCGCCACCAGCAACCTACCGACTTTCACAGAGTTCCCGATCAGTGTTTCGTACGAGTCAACCTCTGTTGGATACAACACGCGCGATCCTGAGGGTCACCCAGTTCTTGGACCCTGGCCGCTATGTTGGTTCTGCCCGCCTGGGTCTGAGGGAACTGTGATCATCGGCCTTCCACCGGGACCAGGTGTTTACCCTCCGCCGAGACCAGGAGGGCCACCAGGACCACCTGGCTTTTCGATATCGTTCCCTACGATCACGATCGGTCCGAATGGCAACCCAACATACAAGTCGTCTCCTGAGCCAACACCTGAGCCAACAGCAAGCCCTACCGAGTCCGTCTCTGAGCGCTCTACCAGCAGCTCGTCGTCGTCTTGCAGCACAAGAACTGTGACGCAAATCACATACTACGTTTCCTACAAGACAGACGACCGGGGATCCACAATCGGCACTGCTACAACTTCGACGTACTCAACTGATGTGTCTGGCTGCACTGTCACGGCTACCACTGCTACGTCTACGACAGCAGGTGCGCCATTCAAGATCTGCCAGCCTGGAACTTGCTCTGGCTGCAACACGCAACGGGATGTTTTGCCCGCGGTGAAATCGCACGATTCTAGGAAGCTGATTCATGGTCTTGCTCAAAATTTTACGGTAGCTGAGCGTAGCTTGCCTGATGATTCCGTTCTCCAGGAGCTCTACGATGCTGTTTGGGATGACAAACCGCTGCTGGTGAATGTGGAACACGAAATACGCTGGCAGGGCAAAGCGAGCTCGCGATTCAAAGAGTTCGCTGAGAAGGATACCAGACTGTACGTTGAAAAACTGGCCGGTTGTACGTCTCTGATGGTAGTGTCTCGTCGTGGTGCGTGGGTGAGCCATTTCTGGGAAACCGACTTCATCTGGGGCGGTTTCCAGGAAGAGGTCTTGGACTATATTCAGATGGGACGTGTTGCGGAGCTGGGTCGCCCTGCCGAGGAAAAAACAGTGCCTCTTGCATCGGTCGTTGCATCACACTTCAGCGAGCACGACAAACCTCGGATCTTCATCATGACGCCCGCTAATACTGAGCCAGACGTGGACAAGATGACGAGCAGGGAAATCTTCGCCACACTAGGTCGTGGCGACTATACTCCTCTGTTTGGACCACATGGCGATTTCGGCCGCTCAATGGACAAGCCGAAAGATCGCATCACTCCGCTTCAGCAGTTCCTCTCCACGTTGCTACCGAGAGTTCCCATCGACATTTTCGCGTATAAGGCGAGGAGGCAAACTGGTGAGAAGAGGATCGCTCCATTCGGCGCCGGGATGGTATTGTACAGCAGCAATCAGATCTCCATCGACGACAACGGCGATGACGTGATTCCGGACCGGCAGCAAGCAACTTGGCAATGTTGGATGCAAGGGAAATTGATGGGATCTGATACATGGGACGCGACTCCGGAGCAGATTACGCCCGCGGCCACTCCATCTTCGTCTACGGCCACAGCATCTTCCACGTCGCGCGTTGGAGAAACAACTGGTACACCCGACCCGTCTCCGACAGATGCAACCACTCGAGGATCAGATGTTCCTACGTCTCCGACCAACGGTGTCTCCTCGACGCCGAAATCCTCTTTCTCTCCGAAGCCGACGGCCTCATCGCCGACAGGAGCATCGCCGACTGGAGACACCTCGTCCCCGGCCTCTACGACAAATTCCGTCCCAGCGACGAGCACGAAGGCGACGCATCTGCCCTTGCCCACGATCACCGACATCACCTTCGGCGAGCGGTACTGTCTTGCTCCCCACGATGGCGACTACGTGAGATTCTCACGCGGAGACGCACAGGCAGTCGTCAGCCATTTCTGCAACACGAACCCCATCCTGGAGCCTGACAGCAAAGGTGTCACTGACTTCCACGCCGACAACGCCGGAAACGTCGTCCACATCTCAGCGAAGTGGGCCGACGACCAGACGGGCTGTGAGCCGATCACCCAGTCGTTCCACTTCGCGGAGCCGCACAACGGGGTCCTTGACAAGGATGACACGTGTCTGATGGTTTGGGACGGTGACTACTACTGTACGCCTTCTTCTGACCAAGATACCGACATGAGCTACGGCGGTGGTTTCGTCTTGAGCACTACCAATTACGGCTGCATCGAGTTCATGCAATGGTCCTCACCCGCGCCGGTCGATGCGAACATGCGCAACACCTCACCAGGAGACAGCAAGAACTTGACGTTCGACCCGATCACGATCAACCTGGAGGCGTATGATGGACGTTACGGCAACCTTTCCATGGACGGCATTGCGAAGGTTCCTCACCTGTTCGATATTGTGGGTGTTTAGCAGCTTTCTTTTGATACACAAGATTGTTTTTGAGATGAGCGATAGCGATTTTGCGAGTTTTGTAACTACATGCAATTGCAGTAGGATGCGAGTTGATAGTTTTTGAATACAAATGACTTTAGTCAATATCTTTTCCAGTGCTAGTGTGCTTAAGTGATGACCACGAGCTTATTGCGCGCTCGCTAGTGATTTTGCAATATTACACCGATAGCATGGTTCCTCGCCTCTCGGTAGCATCTCAGCTCATATGTGTCCCGCACTTTGAAAAAGGATTGAAGTGTCGTTAAAACCTGGGGCCCTGATTTTGATAGGTTAGCACTCCCTACTCGCTTGCACATGAGATTGCTATGCTAAGCGAGCTCGCTTACGCAAGGGCAGAGATGGGCGAAGATGGGCGAAGCACGACAAGCATCCAGGTACGAGGCTTCATCCACTTGGCGTCTTGTGGCGTCTCGTTTCTTGTCCAGTGAAGACCACTAGCGCAGATGACACAGAAACTTTGATCTGGAAGCTTTCATATCGAGCAAGGATTGTCATTCAAACTCAAGATCCAGTAAGGAGACAGCGAAGTTGAGCAAGCTTACGTTAAATTGTATATCTACGAAGGCGATACTCAAAGTCCAAACCATCTAAGCTTCGCTGCGTGCCCGATGCTCACAGCGGTGGGTGAAGAAGTACTAGTAGACGTAGGGACGGAGGTGGTCGTGCCCGCAGACGTAGGGACAGAGGTAGTCGTCCCAGTAGAAGCCACGACATCCGATATACCATCGGAGCCGGTTGGTGAAGAGGTAGGAGTAGGCGTGGAGACGGAAGTGGCTGCATCAGTAGAAGTCAGATCACCTACTATGCCATCAAAGCCGGTGGCCAACAAAAATCCGCCTTCCGAGCCAGCGTGCCAGGGTAGTACGGTCATCGAACCTGCATCATCGTAGCTTGTAACATCCACGAAGAACTTGGGGACGATGAGGGATGAGCAAACAGCTCCCGACAACGGTCGCTGGATGTTCGATAAGACAGGTGCAAAGGCGCCCCAACCACTACCAGCAGTCAGCTTGAACACGAAGCTCAGGGGACAGGATTCTTACTCGGGACAGCAGACGCCGTATGTCGAGTTATAAGGAAGCGCAGACCAACTAGATGGACAGACGAGAGGGTTGAACGGCGGCAGCGACACACTGTTCGCGGCTCCGATGGCGCTTAAATAGAACTGGCTTGGGCAGAAGGATGTCAATGTCGTATGTGGGGCGGGAACGATGGCATTCTGCCAGTAATTCGAGCCAATTTGCGTGAATGATCCGCTGCATTCAGGTGGAGGAGTGAAGATCGTCGTGAGTGCCATATCGTATGCCATGGGGTCCGTTTGCACAGAGGGTGGAGAGATTGCATCCTGTCGTTCTTGTATTGTTGCCAGAGGAGCTGTCGTGGTGCGTGGGTCATGTGCATGATGTGCATGATGTGCTGCTGTAGCACTGACGGCCAGAACGAAGAGACTGACTGGAAGGAGTTTGACATGCATTGTCGTTTAGTATTTGCGTGGTCGAACGTCCTGTCGAGGGTCAAGGCAGGACTTGAGGGGAGGGAGTGCAACAGCATCGATAAGATACTTGCCTACATATCTTCATCCAGCTCGACAGCCTCATTCGGCCACCGCAAGATATTAGTTCAACCCGGGACTGTTCAATCTCGGTTGGACGCACGTGAGTCTACGCACTAGATGTTGATGGCGTTGATCTAGATGCGGCGTCTTCGAATTACTCCGTATACCGGTATGCGGGTACCGTAGGCGCCCGGACACATCTTCCACAGGACTAGCATGAGTCTTAGCTATCGCTTGTCGTCGAGGTATGCTCCTACATTGATCTAAACAAGCCTTTCTAGCTGCCGAGACTCGGGTGCGGGCTAGTTCAAGAAAGCTTGGTCGTTCTACGTCTTGGCTGAATACGATGCATACCACTAGGTACTGTATTCGCCCCCTGCAGTCTCGTACTCGCTAAATCCTTCGCTAATGTCAAATCTGCCATGCTTCCATTGAGTACATGACACTTGCGAAGGTGCAACCTTGTTCGAACCCTCCATAGGTTCTCAACCCCAATACCACCAGTTTGGTACTTTGCCATACGACTCTCGTCATGTAACATAGCGACGCCTCTCATTCCGTCAAGTACAAATCTTCGGAAGCTTTTCTCCCGTTCTTCGCCTCCTACTCCTCCACGATCCTCAAAAAGAAAAGATTAGACCTCTGTCTCGCCGACTCCCGAGCACTCTGGATGAGGACTCTGTCGTCGTTGGCATAACCTTTGTGCTCCATCGTCATGTCCGGATCGCCACCGTTGTCCAGCAAGAAACAGATCAGTTCTTCTGTTTCCGCAGTCGTGCCATTCGGTCTTGGATGGCAAGCAATCCAGCATAGTGGGTTGACACAGGCACTCCCTGACGCATAGTGGGGTCCGTAGGACAGTTCGTTCACGTCGCACTTGACGACGTCCAAAAGGTGCCGAAGCATGTCCATATGCTCCGTGAATGCAGTTCCGCCTTCAACTGCGCTGAGGTTGGCGGCCATAACTGCATTGGGAAAGACACCGTAGTGCATCGGTGCGCCTCTGGCTCGCAATAACTCGAATGTCTCGATGTTTCCAACCCACGCCGCTGTCTCAAGAAGAGGCTTGCGTGAGCTTACAACGCCTTGAGGAGTATGGTCAGGTGGGTTCACGTCGGCTCCGTGGTCAAGGCACCACTGTACGAGCTCACGGTCTCTCACAACGGCCCACAAGAGAGGAATCCCTCCTTGACCGTTCAACGCGCCGGTGTTGACGTTCCAGCCATGTGCGACAAAGAGCTCAAGTGCTTCACGCGAAGGGCCATCTGCAAGGTCTGGATAAGCGTAATGGAATGGTAGGTCGCTGACACTGGCGCCCTGCTTAAGAATTTATGCCAGACATTTCATTGCACTTCTCGGTCCGGCTCGGGTAAGCGCCTTTTGGAGAACCTCTTGTGCCGTCACCGGAGAGTCGTCTCGCTGAGCCATAGAGATCACTTCTGCCATCAGAGACACGTCATCAGTTTTGCAGGCATGTAGGACCAGTTTCCCCATTCTCCATGTGTTGAGGGGCAGGCTCTTCCAATATTCAATAGCCTTCTCGTACTCCGTGTCAGGTTGTTGGTGCATGATTTTGTATAAGGGTTCGAGGATGCTTTGTCTCACAGGTTCTGATCAGTTGTGCGCTTGCTGAAGTGATGTGCTGCATCGACAAGATTCTAAGAAGAGATCGGTGAGTGGCAAGGATTTCTTAAGCAAGATCTAATTCGGGTAACAAAGCAGTAGTGAAAGTAGGTGCTCAACTTCTCGCAGACTGTAAAGTCAACGTTTGACCACGTGCCATTTGTGCAGTCACTTTCGAACTCAAAGCAAAGAAAGTGATATCCTTCACTATGACATTTCCGCTCCGCGCCACGGTCCAATCGTTGTGCAAATTCGCCAGGGGTGGAGCCGTGCACACATCAGCGATATTTTGTGCTCTGACTCGACCCGAATCTTATCCAAACCGCCTTCAAGACATCCACGTGCTCCTGCTGGAACATCCAATCCAAACCCAGCCAGCAGTAAAGCGTCCGCATGACCTTGTGCACTTCCACCTCTCCGCCACCGGGCGCAAGCTTATCGTGGTATTCCAGAACATCCTTCAAGACCGTGATGGGAATGCGTCTGTGGAGATCGTCGTCGAAGTGTCGAGGTAGCGGGAAGTCCATCGATGGACTGACAGCATGCTTCGGGTCATCGCTGTCGATGATCTTGTAGAGAGCACTGAGCTCAGCTCGCTTTTCTGAACCGACGAACGCGTCAATGTATTCGATCCAGCATTGCAGGTTCTCCATGCAAGACGTTGTGTACGGGCCTTGTAGTTCGATAATCAACTTTCTATCAGGACTGCCGTTGTGGCGCAATTTGAAGCTGTTCTGGTGGACTTCCTCCAGCGTCGACAAGAAATGTTGCACATGCGAGAAGTGAAAGTCACGCACCCTCGCCACGATAGGCATGGACGAAGTGCGGAGGAACTCGGAAACCTCGACGCGTAATTGCTTGTTGACTCGAGCCAGTGGGTGAGCGCACGTCAGCTGGGCCTTGAGCGGATCGCTTGTGTTGGTTGTCAGGAAAGCTTTATGCCTTTGAAAGAGGCCGGCGTCACTGTTGTCGCGGAAGTGCCGTTGACCGAAGCGATTCTGGCCGAGTGGGAGTGGTTGGATTTGCTGAGAAGCCGGTGCGAACCATTGTTGCTCATCAGTTGCGAAGGAGTAGATTAGGTATCGGAGTTCGACGGGGAGTTTGAGTATGGGTGGGAGATTAATTGCGGACTGGCACGTTGTGACGTTTTCGTTCCGAGGACTCAAGCTTGCTGGGCTCATGGTGTGTAGTATGGAGTTGTTTGATCTCTGCATTTTCTGTTGTTGCGGGTGATGTTTTATTGCTGTAGAAATGGATCTTTAAGCGCCATTGCTCTCTGCTGGCGAGCGCTTGTGAACGCCGCGATGAATCACCCCCACGTTTCACGTGATCAACCACCATGAATATGCGACGCGAGACATAAGTGGCTGGCCAGGAATCAAGTGAAGTTAAAGATGTCTGACTCGTGAATTTCGTATGATACTTATCTGCGTCGACTCGAGTGAGGCATGACGGGGCATTAGCGATGTCTTGGGCAGCACTTTGGCTGCCCTCACAACCTCGCTGGTCGCCTACCTCAACGGGAGACATTGCTCGCTACTTCGGCCAAGCCTTTTCCAGCCTGCCCACGTATCCCCGCTGTCCTCCATGCTCGACAATGCCATGTAAAACTATGCGCTAAACACCCTCACATTGAGATCCACGCTGCCACACGCCACTAAGCAGCGTATTTGCTCCAACACAGCGTCGCCATTCTTTTGCGCCGCGCCGTCAGCCGCACCCGAGTTTTCTTTGAAAACTGATGGCGCCCATCGTAGACAGCTGACGAAGTGGTCCGCGGCTTCCACTACGCGCACGCATTTGCCTTCTTGGCTTAGATCCCAGCATCGGATGGTCTTATCGTCTGAGCATGAGAGTAGGTATTTTCCACCAGGGTGGAACACTAGGGCACGGATCCAGTTGTCGTGGCCTGTGAGAGTCTTGATGCAGACACCATTGGCGCCGGAAAGCTTGATCTGCTTATCACGGCCTCCGGTGGCGAGGTATTCTGCCGAACTCGAAGCTGGTGGAGGCTTTTTTAGGCCGGCTATTGAGGCGAGGTTCTTGTAGGCTGTTGTGGGCGCAAAAGCGCAGCATTCGACTACGTGTTCATGTGCGAGGAAAGTCTGCTTGAGACTGTTGCTTTCAGGTTGCGACAAGTCCCACATGCGTGCTGTTTGATCTGAAGATGTGGAAACGAGCCAGCGTCCGTCAACCGTTGGATGCAATGAGCGCACCCAGTCGCCGTGGCCACGAAGAGTTCTCAGACAGTAGCCGGTTGTGACGTCCCATATGCGAATGGTCTTGTCTCTGCTTGCAGACGCCAGGAGGTTTCCGGATAATGGTGCACCTGCGGCTCCGGAGGGAATGAAGCGGACGCTGCTCACACTGTGGTCGTGGCCGGGAAGGGTTCGAATATTCTTGTACTCATCTGAAGGATCCCAAAGCTTGATGGTCAGGTCAGAAGAGCAAGATGCGAGTAAAGTGTTGCCTCGAGGGCCGCCAAAGTCAACGTCGAGGACTGCTTTGGTGTGTGATTTCAGGGTCCGCTCCAGTTCGCCGAGCTCGTAGTCCCAGATCTTGATAGAGCAGTCTTCGCTGCCGGATGCTAATGAGGAGAACAGTGGGTGGAATGCGACACAGGTGATTGGCTGGCGATGGCTCTGTAGAGTGTGTCTAGCAGGCGCGCGAGGGAGCCAAGTGGCCGGATCGTGGTTTCTTCTCGCAGCCAGCGAAGTCGGTGTCGCATTGTCCAGCTCATGCTGTAGCTGCTTTGTCTGAGTCTCCAGGTCCATAATTTTCTTCTGCAGCCTCACGACCGAAGTCCACTTCCTCTCCAGCAAGCCTTCATATTTCTTCGCCGTGGCCGCGTCGAAGGTCTCCTCGGGCACATTGAGCTCCTCGCGGATCGTTTGGGCGGCTTTGGAGTAGCCGGCTGAGTTGAGGTATGCGATCAGGGACTTGTGGCTGTTAGCAAAAGGCTTGATCAGCGAATGGACTGAGAAGTGGAAGTGGAAGAGGCGTACAGCTCATCGGCTTGTCGAGAGGTCAGGAGTGCGCTCATGGTGGTGGTTGCACGGGATTAAATCCATGCGCAGAAGTGTAGTATTATGCGGTGAATTTGATATGCTTTTGTTTATGCGACTGTTGTTGTGGTGGGCAATGGATGCTTGTGTGTGGCCGGCCACGACGCGAAGTTGGTGCGGTGTGTGTAGTGAAGTAAAGTAGATTGCTCTGGCGGGGTGATCTCGGTGGTGGGGAGGCAAGACAATGGGTGCCTTATGAAAAGAGTCAACAACAGCAATCTCCCAGGCGAGCAGTCGAGTCGTGGGCCCGTCGTACAGTGTTGTTTGGCGGCGGGGGTGTGCATGCAAGCAAGCAAGCAGTCTGCTGTCTTTCGCGTGACGTTTTGCCGCACCGACGGATTTGCTAGGTGATGGCCGCGCTTTGTTTACCAACTGATGCCCAACTTTGAGAGAGTACACACACCACCAATACCCGACCCACGACTCGTTTTTTTCTACGCCCTACCCTGGCCCGGCGACTCACTCATCTATCTCTGGACCTCACAATATAATACACGGAAGTAAAGCAGCGACCTCGACATACCCGTCCTACCCCTCCTCTCACTCGAGCAAGAGCCTTCAATCGCCAGCGACACTTTCACGTGCACTCACCGTCGATCGAAATCGATGACCACAAACTGTCTGGACACCACATAACCACACCGCAAGAGACCGGGATAACCACACATCGCCGCAAACATGGGCGACGCAGAAGAATTCGCACAGCTGCCTCTCACCGAGCAGTTCGTGCACAAGAACTGGAAGGCACGTAAGGGAGGCTACGAGACTGCGACAAAGGACTTCAAGATCGCACAGCCCAATGATCCCACACTCCGCGAGTTCATTCTGGACAGCGGGCTATGGAAAGGCGCAGTCGCAGACTCGAACGTCGCGGCGCAACAAGAGGCGCTCAACGCTTACAACGCTTTCCTCGATGCCGCTGGACCAGAAGGAGCGAAGAAGACACGCTCGAGCACCGTCACACCTATTGTGGAGAAGGGTTTGACCGGAAGACCCGTAGCGAAACAGGCTGCCCTGGAGAGTTTGTTATTATTGATCGAGCTGGACAAGTCAGACCCCGTGCTCGAGGAACTTCTTCCCTTGCTCTCTCACAAGTTGCCCAAAATCATCACAGCCACTCTCGGCGCCCTCAAGGAAATCTATCACGCATACGGCTGCAAGACTGTCGAGCCCAAGCCTGTTTTGAAGCTGCTCCCTAAGATTTATGGACATGCGGATAAGAACGTCCGTGCCGAGGCGCAAGCACTCACAGTCGAGCTGTACAGATGGCTGCGCGAGGCCATGAAGCCTCTATTCTGGGCCGATCTCAAGCCCATCCAACAGACAGATCTCGAAAAGTTGTTTGAACCAATCAAGGACGAACCAATGCCCAAGCAGGAAAGACTCCTCAGAACTCAACAAGCAGCCAAGGAGATCGAAGAAGCCGCGCCGGAGGCTGGCGAGGAAGAGTACGAAGAAGAAGAAGCTATCGATCTTGAACCCGAATTTGAAGCTGTCGATGCACTCTCGAAAGTTCCCGCCGATTTCAACGAACGTCTTGCAAGCGCAAAGTGGAAGGACCGGAAAGAGGCATTGGAAGAAACATTTGCTGTGGTCAACGTGCCTTTAATTCAAGAGGGCTCATTTGACGATGTGATTCGTGGCTGTGTGAAGAGTATGAAGGATGCAAACATCATGGTGGTGACCGTTGCAGCCAACGTTGTTGAAGCCCTGGCAAAGGGCCTCAAGAAGGGTTTCGGCAGGTATCGCAGCTCGATCCTCCCTGCGATGCTCGAAAGATTCAAAGAGAAGAAGCCTACCGTTACAGACGCTATCGGTGCTGCTTGTGACGCAGTGTTCATGTCTACTGGCCTGGCCGATATTGAGCCAGACGTCCTGGAGGCGTTGAAGAACAAGAACCCTCAAGTAAGAGAGAACTCGGCCAGATTCCTCGTACGTGTCTTGAAAACCACGAGGGAAGCGCCCAGCCCCGAGCAGACAAAGGAGATTGCCGAGCCAGCGAAGAAGCTACTTGCTGAGAGCGCTCCTGGGCTGAGAGAAGTTGGTGCTGAGATTCTGGGTGTGCTATGGAAGATCATGGGCGACAGAAACATGTTGGCACATCTGGAAGGTCTGAGCGATATGCACAAGAATAAGGTCAAGGAGGCCTCCGAGGCTGCAGAGGTCAAGGCCAAGTGGAAGCCAAAGGCTGCTCCTCCGCCCAAGGCTGCAGCTGCGCCTGCAAAGAAACCCGCTCTCGGTAAGAGGCCAGCACCGAAGAAGGTTGCGCCACCAAAACCTGCGAGCCCGCCTCTTGACGAAGACCCACCCGCTCTTGCGCCGAGACCGACTTCAAGACCAGCGGCCAAGCCAGGTGTGCGACCTGGTGGGTTGAAAGCTCCGGGTGCCGGTCTGCAAAAGCCAGGCTTGAAGCCTCCCGGATCTGGTCTTGCGTCACCTTCCAAGCGTCAAGGCATGATCGTCGAAGACTTGCCTCCGGTGGCAGCACCCAAAGTAGCACCAGGCCGCGGTCTCGCCGGTCGACCTCTCGGCAAGCCCGCCACCGCTCCATCCTCGCCTCCGTCCACACCAAGCAGGCACCAAGATGACTACCCTTCTGCACTTTCCTCAATTGAGCGACAGGAGCTGTACGACCTACGCGCTGAGATCGACCTTGTCCGTCAACAGACTTCCGACCTCCGCACAGACAAGATGAGATTAAATGCACAAATCTCCGAGCTCCAAAACCAGAACGCTCAGCTCATCGAGGACCACACAAGAGACGTCCTGCAAATCAAAGCCAAGGAGACCCAGCTCGTGCGCGCACGCTCAGACCACGAAAACGCCGAAGACCGCGCCAACAACCTCTCCCGTGAGATCGACCGCCTGAAGCGTGAAATCACCCGCCTCAGCCGTTCGACAAGTGGCCGTGACAGCCCCATCGACAGCAACACCGGCCTGTTGGGCAACGGCTCGACTCCTCGTCCCGCATACGGCAGTAGCAGGTCCTCATACAACATGCCTCCACCACGAACATACAGCGGCGAAAACCACTTCAGCGAGGGCAAAGAGAACATGCCCGAGTACGAGCACAGCAACGACGGCACCAACAGCAACGGCAAACTCCACCGCCAAATGTCAACGGCTTCCAGCGGCAGAGGCACTCCCAGTGAAGACGGCTACGCTCGACCCACAGAGTACGCTCGATCTTCCGAGTATGTTCGTCCAGCTGGTGGCGCAACTTCTTCCTCTATGAGCAGGAATCCTAGCGGTGGTGGAGACGGCGTTGAGAGCTGGAAGCGAGCGGCGGAGGTCACCCAAAACTTGAAGGCGAGGATTGAGATGATGAAGGTGAGTTCTGACATCCCCATCACCACAAATTCCTCAACTTTACTAATATAATCTTTCTCAGGCGAGGCAAAACATTGGACGACAGCAGCAGCAGTAACGAAAAACGCATACACGAAACACGGGGAACACGGTCTTGTGCATAGGATATCATCGGTTGGTGATGAATGAATGGATATGAATGAGGTAAGTCCTTGTTGGTTGGCTGGTTGGGCGATTGGAGAAAAGGGTGTAATGTCTGCGGTGCAGCCGGCTTATGGGGTTTTCTGGGGCCTTGGGTTTGGCTGTGCTCTGGGCTTTTGTTTATTTTCGTACGTTTTATACCACTGTCAGCTTTCTTGTTCTCTCTGAATTTTTGAGTTGGGAAATCTTTCTACAACAAAGGCCTTTTGCAGGCCGTTTCACGGTAGATGTCCTTACTTCGGTCCCGACACGGTGAGGTATGCGCCGTTGTGTAGACACGACCTGGCTCACGAAAGGTTGGCTCAATACAATGCCTGCGGCGTGTCCTTCCTTTCTACCCTCATAGTCTTCGACACCCACGGGTTCTCCATGTCTCAGTGACGATAACATATCTCTCGTTGATGCGCCAGTACCATCGGCACCAGGTCCAACGCAAAGCCTGGCTTTCCGTTGATATGAGACATTCGCGCAGCGGCCCCTACGACATTTCGAAGGAAGTGCTATCACCAAGGGACTCGAGAAGTCCATAATCGACCATCGAGAAAATACTTTGTTCTCTTGAGATTTCCAGCGCTTGTCTGGACCTAATTTCGACGGTGAAGACGAAATACATTTGGCTGTCCGTTGAGACGAAGGTTGTGATTCAGAGTGGCTTCGAAGACTCGATGGTTGTATCAATGACCATCTGCACAACATGTCTGAATTTGATGATTGAGAGGATGGGAATTATTGGCCCTATCTAAATGAACAGCCGACTTAGATATTTCAGTCCCACTTGTGATTGGCGATCAATTGGATCGGGCATGTACGTGATGAGGCTTGATTCCTGGAAGTGCATGAGCGTAGCTAAACGTCTCCTCGACCAATTTGAAATGTATGTCGTAGATCGATTGATGGCAGCTAGCGGGTAAAACAAAGTATGTATCTATCCCCATCAGAAGCTGCTTGCAAGAGCTTTTTATTGCCACGAAAGTATGTAGTGTATCTTGGAGTGGCAAGTTCGGCATAAAGACCTGACTAGTTCCCATCTCGTTCACAATCGCCTTTATGTCGATTGGCAACAAGTTGAGACCGGGCTCCTGCGAGCCTTGGATTGTGATGTGCTTATACATTGTATCCGGTACGATATTACACGCTCATGCAATACATGTTGGTGATTTATACTGCATCTTCGCTTCCAGCACCAAATGTCAGTCCTAGATCGTTCATCAGCAGTCAAACTCATACCTGGCGACTCGACGATCGATGTACAGCTTGACGACACCACTCAACCCTCTCTTTCGACATACGCGTATGATTGTTTACGCAAAACGGCACCGGTCGACGCCATCTCCCGCAAAAATTCGAAAATTTCTCGAAGTCCGCAAAAATGGATTGCTTCACAACGCGTCACCCACAACAGATATAACATGTCTACAACGTGCAAAAGAAGAGTCTCCCCTCGCGGGATCGAACCGCGGGCCTCAAGATAACGATTGCTCGTTGAACAGTTACAGTCTTGCGCTCTTCCAGCTGAGCTAAGGAGAGTTGATGGAAGATGTCGGGTTCACGTAATAATATAGCTAGCTGTTTTTGCTGTGAAGACGATATGTTGGAACAAGATGATCATCAGCAACATAGAACGCAATACAACTAATCCAGGCAGCATGCCGGGGTGATAGGGTTGCAGGAAGAACACGTGGCCCGAACCAAAGTTTGCCCCTTCACGAATTTCCCGCACACAACCTCACAGCCAGGTCCAATCTGATCCTCAGCATCGATCACAACGATGCTGTTTCATATGGACAACAAGATGTGCATACTGCCCTATAAACCCTAAGTCGACATTATCCAGAGACAACTCCCGCCTCCAGAGATATTAAAGTAGCCGGAGTCCACCTCCACCTACCGATGGTCTTGGCTAACTATCTTCAAACAGCCGGGGCCAAGGGCAAGCTTCACCAAAGATATTCCATCCATTAACGCGTAGATCTACTAGTGTTTCGCTACACCGCATACTACCGGCCTCGCTTGTCTGGTGGAGAAATACTAAGATCTTCAGGCCAACAGCATGAACCACTATAATATGTCGACGACCGAGATGGTCTCTTGGCGTCTTCGAAGCGTTCCTGCAGACACGAACCTTCATACTGGCATTCTTGCTCTCTACTTGTAACGGAATGATCAGATGGGCTTTAAGATTCGACGATCTAGGCTCTTGCCCTCACTATATACCGGCTGCTGGCCCTGATCAGGAAGGAGACCATTGGAGAATCCTCGTCTTCGTGCTGCAAGTGACACAGTAGTGATCATTTAGTTGGCTTGGTATTGCTGTCACGCGGATGGCAATGCTGTCATAACCCAAGTATGAGGATGTCGCAGCGACTACATAAACCACCGCTCGCTCTAAGGCAGGAACGTCAATCAGAAATCCACTCCCCATCAAACCGCCACCATGCGTCAAATATTCACCTTCATCGCTTCCCTAGCAGCCATCTTCGGCGTCACATTCGGCGCCTCTTTCACCAACCCTCTAGTCCCCAAAGATGGCTCCGATCCATTCATCGTCTACTCCGGCGACGGCTACTACTACCTCTTGACCACAACCTGGTCAGACATCCGCATCACACGCTCCAAAACCGTCGGCGGCCTGAAGACCGGCGAGTCCAAAGTCGTCTGGAGCGACAAGACAGCGTCGCGATGCTGTAACATGTGGGCTCCTGAGGTGCACTGGATCGATAACGCGTGGTGGATCTACTACACTGCGGGCAACAACGTTAATCTTGACGGACAGAAGTCTTTCGTCCTGAAAGGTTTGTAGTCCATATCCATCTAGCAAAAGAAACAAAAGCAGCACACAGAAGATCATCAATACTAACAAACCTCCCCCCTCCCAGGCGGCGCAACCCCCTGGGACACCTACACCTTCTCCTCCCAGCTCCTAACCGAATGGTCCATCGACGGCACAATCCTGCGCTTCCCCACCAAAAACTACTACGTCTACTCCTGCATCCGCGACACCCTACAATCCCTCTGCATCGCACCGATGAACTCCCCCTCCTCTCTCGGCCCCGCAACGCTCCTAACCAAACCAACGCAATCGTGGGAAACGCAAGGAGAGTTCCCCGTAGCCGAGGGCCCGGCGGCGTTGTACCACGGCGGCAAGACGTACATCGCGTACAGCGGCAGCCAGTGCTGGAGCCCGTCGTACCAGCTGGGTTTGCTTACGTATAAGGGCAGTGGCGATCCGACGGCTGCTGGGAGTTGGACGAAGAGCGGGCCTGTGTTTAGTTCTGCGAATGGGAATTATGGGACTGGGCATAATGGGTATGTTGTGCTGTGATTTGTCTTGATTTGACCATTGCTGACGGGGCTTGAACTCTAGCTTCTTCACCTCGCCCGACGGCAAGGAGACTTGGAATGTCTACCACGCTACGTCCAACCCGGCGGGCTCGTGCGATGGCAATCGCTACACGGCGGCACAGAAAGTCAACTGGAACGCCAATGGAACGCCCAACTTCGGTCAAGCAATTAAGCCAGGCCAGACGATTACTGGGCCGTCCGGCGAGCCTGCGTAGGCGCGTATGTCGGATCATCGGGAGTGAAAGACTTCAATTATACAGCTCGGTCTCTATCAATAAAGGGAGACAGGCTTAGCTTATTGATGCAAGGTGTGGTGATGGTGGCAACAGCGCTCGAGAAGTCGCACTACAACTGGCAAAGCTGCAAGTAAAATCCTCAATGAAGAACGAAATTTAAACACCAGTGAGACAAAAAGCTTGCATCAGAAATGGTTCTGGTTTGATTTTGGTTCAGTATCTCGGGTCTATCTTCTTTTTGGTGAAGAGACATGTGAGAGAAAAGGCAAAAGGAAAATCGTCGTGAGCCATGTGCTCGTCTCTCGTGGTAATCATGATGGCAGTAAGAAAGCTGGGGGTGAGGGCGTTGAGCCGAGAGCGTGGGACGCATGGCTTAGGCGTTAAAGCCGGGCTCTGCCATCCCTTCAAAGATCAACATCGATTCCCTTGAGGATCGACGGGAACTCTGACCAGTCGTACATGACTGCGTCGGCCTTGGTCTCGTTCTTGAG
>Ga0265797_10004475_pt1 | contig 21303 bp, 20 predicted proteins | sample P2T30metagenome_FD_192433 | JGI IMG/M metagenome (GOLD analysis project Ga0265797, IMG submission 192433) | Plant litter microbial communities from East Loma Ridge, Irvine, California - P2 T30 | ecosystem: Environmental > Terrestrial > Plant litter > Unclassified | place: USA: California...
CGTCCTGTCAGGAGAATTGCGACACGAACAGCAAGATTCCTTGAATCTAAGATGAGGGCGACTCGCGGATGTCAACAAACCAAGGCCTGCGCCTGCACCTACGCTGTGACGTCACCACTCTACGCAGAGCATCGGCGGTCGCCGGACTACTTTGAAGATGGAGATGAGAGTGTTCGTTGCGTACCGTGGAGTAAAAGAACGAGTTGAAGCTGTGGAGAAGCGCATGTGTCTCGTCGCCCAGGTACCGACCATTCTGAGACTCTAGGTAGTATGTACCCGAAGTACATCATGACGGACCAATCCAATAGGGTTCTTTTCCTTACCCGAATTTTCAGGTCTGCAGGTGTCGTCAACGCCCGATCCCCATAGCCTAGGTGCCCATGCCCAAGCTTAGCAGATCATCCCCTTGTTAATGCGTCCCTGCAATCCATATCAGGGACAGTCATGGCTGACGCCAAAAATACCCGTGCGAGGTTGACGCTGTCACAAATACACAACACCAGATCTTACATTTTTGGAGGACATCCATCGTTACCAAGGGACGATGGCTTGCGCAAACGGCTCCAAGCCGTTGCTCCTGCCCTGGGCAAACAACACTGTCTCCGCTGACGGCACTGTCCTCACCAGAGGCATTTCTTTCGCTATCGGCACTCCTCCGCAACCCTTTTCCTTGACGCCATCGACGCTTTCCGACAATCTCTTCATCAACAATGCAGCGGAGTGCGTGGCTGCTACGAACACCAGCTGCATTGGCCAGCTCGGTGGCATCTACGATAGTGCAACTTCGACTACGTTCAAAGAGGTAGACTACGCGACATGGACAGGCAGCAGAGAGTCCGTGGATCTAGCATACGCGAGCTCTTACATCTTTTTCGACGATGCTGCAGCTTTTGGTCTCAAACCGGATGCGAACAAGTTCGCGACCTTTCCCATGTATACCAATGGATCTACCGATAGTAAGTCCATGAGAAGATTGGGCCTTTGCAGCACTGACGCGTTGTAGCAAGCGCAGACGCGCTCATGAAGAACGAGCCAAGCTATCGAGCGACTCTGCCTCTAGGAATGGACTCGAGCTTCTTGAACTACCTCGTGGATGCCGGCCAAGCTTCTTCGCGAACGTATGGACTATGGGCCGGATCAGAATCTGAGGAAGCACCTCAAGATGGCTTGATCGTTGTTGGTGGCTACGACGAAAGTCGTCTCAAGAGTGCAGCCACTACGTTTCCTATGTTTTCCGACTGTCCAACATGCGCTATCCTTACGGCCATCACATACGATGTTGGCGGTAAGAGCACCACGCTCTTCGCGGACGCAAAGGACACTCTTGTCGTACATCTAGACCCTTTCTCATCTGACATTAGACTGCCAGCTGCGATGTTGGACAACCTTGCTGCAGCGGAGACTACTGCCTTTTGGAACGAAACGTCGCGTCACTTCGAGCTTCCTACCGACCCAGCTCCCGCAGGCACCATCACCGTCACGCTATCAGACATGGGCACCCCCGGGGGCGACGCATCCAAACCCTCAGTCGCAACTTACAAGTCGGTCATTCCTGCAACTGAGCTCTACAGCAGGCCCCGGGCATATAACGCCGCGGGCCTGTACGAAGTGGATAATGCAACAGTCTTCAACATGGCCGTGACAAACCAAACCGGTCCTAGCACTATGACCATCGGAACCTTAGGCCTACCCTTCTTCACGCAAAACTACCTCATCGTCGATCCCGACGCGCAAAACTTCCAGCTCGCACCTGCAGTCGTCACAGCAGCCGACCCCAAAGGCGCCGATGCGAAGGTCAAGCAAGTGTGCCGCGTCTTGCCAGGCGCAAAGGCAAAGACTCAAATCGGCCCTATAGTTGGAGCAGCGATCGGTGGCATCGTCGGTGCACTTCTAATTGTTGCTCTGGTCTGGTGGTTGCGCAGACGTAAGAACAACGCAAACGGCCAACGGCACTCTCGTGGCGAAAGCGACGCACCGACCGCGACATCGCAGAACCCAATCGTCCGACGCACGCAAGACCACGTTTCTCTGGACAGTAGCTCCCTCGACCTACCGCGCCAGATGCCTGCTGCACCCCCCTCCGCCATGGTGCTGAGCGACGGAACTACATTCCCATCCCCAATCTCCGGCCGTACAAAGAGCAAGCTCAGCGGCAAACATGAAGACCCTCGAAGGGGATTGGTCCACGACAGCTTCAAAAAGGTCGACGAAGAGAACGATGGAAGGCTGTTGGATGAGAGACCCATGGGACTGAGCGAGACGATCCATTCACGAGGAACTCTACCGAGGTTGGCAGCGGAGCATACGGTCGAATGATGATAGCGTTCTTGTTATTGCGCATACCCACACCCACACCAGCCTGATTTCCTTTTTGTCCTTACGACATTGTAATACTCCACTGCAGAACAATGAACAGGAATTCGGATATCTACAAACACCCTGCCTGTACAATACCTTCGCCGATGAAGCTGGCTTCAACATAATACAAACTACTGCGTCTTGCAAATGAGCTACTGCCGCTGCGCTTCTCTGTGTCAGCCCGAGCGGCCTTGCCATTGTGCTGAACTTGCATGAGCTTTCAGCCCTGAGCCCAAGGCCACCTACCTAGGTACCTAGGTATGCAAGCTGACTGCGCTTTGACTGTGGCGACCTGTGGTCGAAATAGTTTTGAGTTACCTCGTAGATGCCCAACATGCACAACAAAAGTAGCTCGCGAAAAGACTTCAGTCTCGAGCGCGAAGCTCAGATATTTGGTGGATGCCGATGATGATGCACGGAAGCCTTTCCGCGACAAGCCTGACCCCTTGCGACACGTGCGCTAGTCCAAACGAGCTTAGCGCAGGCCCGCAAATTCCGGAAGAGCCGCCTCCCAACCTCGTGGAAGGCGCAACATGGTTTGCTACACGAGCGTCCAGCCTCGGCTTCCCCGCCATCGAGAGTCCGTCTTCAATGAATCTCGTGCGTTCAGCCCTGAAGAAGTTGTCCTCTTCGTGGCATCGTGCCCTCAGATCAACGACGCATTTACAGATCTTGTCAAACTCGGCAGCCCTCTCCAGCAAGTCGCAATGTACCGCCAACCCCTACTTCACTCATCATGATTACTCGCGAGGCTTCTACTACGTACGCAGATCTGTCCCGCTGGGTAGCTACAGTAAGAGTACGCAAGAGAAAGATTCTGGCCTTGCGATGACGTGTGCTACCGGGTTCACGTCGGCAGTGCATTCTAAAAAGAGCGCGTTCGAAACTTTCCACGGGCAACTGCAGCATCGAGATACAGTTTCGCCCCCGAAGTCTTCACGCTAGCCCAGCCCCACTGCCTCGTGGAAGCGCGTCATTCCGTTTGGTGATCGTGCACCTGCCGTCGGTACGTTCTGGTGAAAGCTGGCATGCCTTGTACAATGGCTTATGATCGGCGCGGAATCTGACTTTCACCAGGAAGCAAGGATCTAGAGCATGGATCACGAGATCGGAGGCGTAGCTACGGGACTGACGACCTTTGAAATTTCGGTCGCACATTCAATGCAACCGCCAACAGCACGTAGAGCACCAAAGACTGATGAGCTGAAGTGTTGGAACCGAGGTGGCCTGTGCCATGCTCTTCGAACAGGCGGCACGGGAATTCAATGAGTACGAGTCCTTCCGCGCTCACCTGCGCGATAGGTGTGATCGAAAGATGCGACGTAGTCTCGCATGTATCTACAACAGTCCTATCCGTTGAACGACCGTTCATGTCGCAGGCGACCACGACTTCGCTCGACCGTCAGCAGCGCGTAACCGCATTCGCTTCAAACCTACGATGGATGAATGTGTAGAACCATATGGGTGAAAGTGCTTGTCGCAGTTGGCTCTCGGGCCATGGCTCTGCACGGTGGAGACTCGATGGAGCAATCAATATTATTCACAGCAACCCTGAGAGGATAGAAGTACTGCCCACTACAGGATTTGGCAACCTCCACCGACTTTATCCAAGCACTCACTCGTAGTCATGAGCTCAACTGCTTCCTTGGAGGTGTACATCAAGCGAGCCTTAGGAGATCCCGCTGCCACTATATTCAGGCCCAGCATTCACATGCCACCGCCATATTTGATCAAGGGGAGGTTCAACTACATCTTGACCTTCCGGGGCTGCTTCAATCCGCCTCATCAAGGACACAAGGAAACATTATGCCACGCCTTCTTTCGAGGTGGGGAGGGTATACGCCTGATAGCCGCCATCATCTTCCCTTTGGACGACTATTCCGTAGCCTCGAAGTACAGACGCGGAAAACCGGGCTCAAAGGACCTAGTTCTTACCCTACAAGAGCGTCTTAACCTCATCAACAATAGTGGTCTCCATGGTGGCTGGCACTGGTGTCACCCACGTGGTGAGCCAGGCTCCGAAGCATTCAAGGACCGACTCATATCAGAGGCCGCAACAGATGGCTTCAACATACGGTTCATCACTTTAATTGGACCTGATCACGTTGATCAAGAATATGGGTCCCCCGGATACTGGGGGCCTACTATAGTCGTTGGTACTGGGGATCCAGAACGCACCAGCCTACGCATGGAGACGGAAACGGGACTACGCAAATTGACAGCTTACAACGACTGGCGCACCGAAACACTCGAAGAACTTTTTATCCAGCAGTTGGGAGCTGGCGGTAACTTGACGTGGCTGGAGCAGAAGTTATCAATGCTTTTTCCACGCGCGATGACGAACCTTCCGGGCGACCGTACGTACGATGCCATGTCTTGCACAACCAAAACTAATCTTGATCCAGGCGACGAGCGGCTCCAGATGATCAAGGATCGACTACGTACAGGTATCTGGCGCCTTGGACAGACGCGAATGTGTCACCGCTCTACAGGACCACCTACAGAATGGCTGCGCTATGTGCCCACACGCTTCTTCGGTATGACAGGCGGTGTCTGGTTTCTCGGCTACAAAGAGGAACCACTATCATCAACACGACTTCGCCGCGTGCTTGCAGCCTCCAATGATGGAGAACAGCTCAGCAAGTCCATCACGGACGTTTCACTCAGCCCACGGCTGCTAACTCGATACGTAAAGTCGCACGCCGCTGCGACCCCCCTCAACGCAAGCGTCCCGCGGAAGAGGACAAAGGAGCTGAGGCGCAACGCGTGGAGCGAGAAGGACAGCAACGCCAGTTCAAGAGCCTAAAGCAAGACTTTGCGCGAAACGAGAATGCGTATAGAGCAAACCAAAGGAAAGCCTGGCGGGGTCGAGAGAAGAGCGATTTCCATGATTGGAACCGATTGGAATGGCAGGATCGTAGGGGTGTTTATAAAGCAGAGCGCGCCATGACTCAGGACTAGAAGACGCTCAAAGATCCAATCAGGAAGGAGAATATCTTGTTCCAGTATCTGGAGAAGATGCTTAGAGAGAGGAAAAGGAGTGCGGATACGCATGCTAAGGTAGCGGCGCCAAAGCCAGACCATGCATGGATATCCTTCTCATTAGGATGCAACATTAAACATCATGCTTCATACTACACAAATCCCTCTTCTGCTGTTTGTAATTGGCGCTTTCAGGTGCAATAATGGGATTTGGCATTCGCTACGACGCGATAGGTGTAGGATGAAAAGGCTGACATTGTGGGACTGCTTACATGGATGGCTACACGAAAGGATGGATGTCGCATTGTGGACGACGGTGATACCTGTGATATAATAAGCCTCGCGGAATGCAACTCTGATTGGTATCGCGATCTACGTTCAGGTTGGTAGACGCAGCGCCGGTCAGATCATGTGGGGCCTGCTTACATAATTCACGTGGCTGGCTTGTGAGCTGGACGCGTCCGACGCGACACCCCTCTTCGTCCTTCCATCTCCGCTTTCACCGTCCCCATGTACCTCGAGCATATGCGCATCAAAATCTCGCGACTTCTGCTCAGATCGAGCGTATCAGCTCTCCGTCATGCATCGGAGTTTACCCAAATCAAGGTTCTCATATTGCGATAACCAGCGTCTCCCTGGGTATCCATGTGTGCCTTCAGCGGGCGATAACTGGATGACACAGCCCCACATCAACAAAACATGCCGTCATCTCCTTCACCAAGCACGATGGCATGACCTTTTCAGATCTTCGACTTCATCGGCCGAGGAGACTGCAGTGGCTACTACACTAGCCAGTGGCTAGACGCACATGCCAAAATACGGGTTCAGCGGCGCCTAAACCTCAACACGAACATCAGCTCTGGCAGATGACATCGCGCAACGTGTTTGGTGATACCAACTAACCTTCTTCGTACGCGTAGGTCCTCCTGGGTGGCCAGATACTTTTGCATGTACCGAGCAAGTCTGTGTCGTCCTCCACCGGTCGTTTTCACGGTGGCTTAGCTTCCCCGCACTACCGGAAAGCGCTCTTCGAGCCGTCGCATTGGCACCTATCATTGGCATTGTCAACAATGCGACATCACCTGTAAGCTCCGGCCCGACGCGCTGGGCGTGCTTACATTGGAGTACGTAGATCGACGCTGGACCGTGATCTCGCGTTGCCCCAGGCTCGGCAATGACGATTCTGCCTTGGCTAGACATAGCCTTCCGCTTTACGAGGATGCCCACGCGTTCTCATGCGGTGCCACACATCGCTTTCTTCTATCAAGCCTTGGGGGTACCAAGACTGTGGCAAAGTACATCGCCATGCTGTACGTGTTGTTCCGCCACCTCGTCGTCGTCTGCTCGCGTAAGCAAAGCAGCCTTGATCCTATTCTACCCACCGGATCTTACACCACTCTTGCAATGGACCAGGATCTAGGATTCATCGTAAACAGCTCCAAGCTTATCTAGAAACTCTGTAAGACACGAAAGGCGAGCATCACCGGTATTCTCGGAGTCAGCCGGAAATCACGGCGTGGCTGACAGCAAGTCTTGGGTCACTTTGGCTTGTTCTTTCCAACATGAGACGGCTTTTACCAAGGCGCAGAAAGCCTATACCCAAGGTCTTGGCTTCCGCTGCCTTGGTTCAGCTTCCGGTGGCAGTACAATGGACATGATATAAAGAGATGTACTCACTCTCGTCACATCCGCTGTACCTTCTGCTCATCTCAGTACCGAGTAGCCCGATCGCTCTATCCTGGGCTGAGCTTCCCTAACAGTATTGCAACTGTCTGTAGTGATCACACCAGAGAACAAGCAACGAAGGCTGCAACATGCGGTACCTCACAGCCGCCAAGGCAGCTACATATGCCTTGCTTTCGTTCTCATCCATCGCCTCTGCTTGGCCAACGTACAATCTGCACAACTCTCAATTCGCGAAACGTCAAGGCCCAGGAGATCTCCCTTCCCAGGGAGGTCAAACTGAAGAACCAGTGTTCAACGAAGAGTACGACTTCATCGTCGCAGGTGGTACGTTCAACTCCTTGTTCGCCACGGGAGATCATCGGCAAACAGATCATACCCGTGGATACTGTCCACAAGGTCAAATCGTTTCATAGACCTTGCTAACACCAAGCAGGAGGAACAGCTGGTCTTGTCCTGGCTAATCGCCTTACTGAGTCTGGTCACTTCTCCGTGCTAGTTCTCGAAGCTGGGCCCAGTCCCGAACAGGTTCTGGCATACGAATCGCCTGGCGGCAACCAATTCATCAAAGGCAGCGTAATCGACTGGGGTCTGCTTACCACCCCACAAGAGCATCTGAACAATCGCACTCTCCAATATCTCCGCGGACGAACTCTCGGTGGCTCGAGCACGACAAACGGTCTTTACTACGCGCGAGGCTCAGCCAGTGTTTACGATCATTGGGCTAAATTGGGTAACCCTGGATGGAGCTGGAACGATGTCTACCGCCTCTTCAAGAAGAGTACGAGGTTGAACGCGCCCACCTCGACGGCGGAGCTTTCTGCGTTCAGCCAAGAATACAAGACATTCAATGAAGATGCTTATAGCGACGGGCCACTCCAGCTGGGTTTCCAGGGGTACGTCCCACCATCTACCGAAGGATTTGTTGTTGCTTGCAGCGAAGCTGCCGACATCCCTATCGTCGAGGATCTCAACCTCGGAGACGGCGAAGGTGTCAAGCATGGAACGACGACGATGGACAGCATGCTGCGAAGGAGCTCCAGCTACGACAGCTTCTATCAGCAAGCTCGCAACAGAACTAACCTCAAGGTGCTGCATGACGCTCCTGTCACCGGTATCGTCATGAGCAAGCCATCAGCAACGAACTCCACTAGCAAGCCGCGTGCCATTGGTGTCAGCTACATCAACCAAATCACTGGTTTCGTGAGCCAAGCGAGAGCACGCAATGAAGTCATCGTCAGCATGGGTGCCTTCCACTCACCGCAGCTCCTCATGGTCTCAGGTATTGGCCCGGCCGACGAACTCGAGAAGGTCGGTATCACGCCTGTCGTCGTCAATGAGAACGTCGGTCATCATCTCAACGATCATTCAGTCTTCAGTATCATGGCACGTGCCCAGGATAATGCTTCCACGACGGACATGTCCCGCACGCCCCAGAATCTGCGCGCTGCTCAGGAAGCATTCTACCAAAACCTCACCGGTCAATACACTGCTCCTTCCGGTGTCACAAACGGCTTCCAAAAGCTCAGCGAGCAGCAACTACGCGACATCGGCGCACAGGCTGTCATCGACGCTGGCCTAGCGAACCAGACCCACATCGAGTATCTCTTCGAGAGCGTATGGTACCCATGGATCCCAACACCATACTGGGCGCCGCTATCAAACGACTCCTACATCTCAGTCACCGCATCAAGCATGGTCCAGCTCTCCCGCGGCACAGTCAGCCTCCGCAGTGCCTCCATGTCCGACAGTCCCCTCATCAACAGCAACTATTATGCCGACCCCACCGACAGCGCCATCGGCATTGCTTCATTCAAGTACCTCCGCGCTATCCTTCGCCACCCGGCCTTGTCGCGCTTCACTATCGGCCCGAATTCTGGTGAAGTCAGCCCTGGTCCCGCGGTTGCTGATGACGACGACGAAGCTATCCTCGAGTACATCAAGGCGAATACCATTCCCAACTGGCATGCTACGGGTACGAACCAGATGCTGCCGCAGGAGGAAGGTGGTGTTGTGGATAGTAGGCTGAGGGTGTATGGTGTTGATGGACTGAGAGTTGTCGATTGCAGTATTGTACCGGTACTTCCGGATGCTAATATCTTGGCGAGTATCTATATGGTGGCTGAGAAGGGTAGTGAGATGATTAGGGAAGACTGGGGTGATGCGATGTATTAATCAGCATGGAGGTGAGAGGAGATTCTTTGATATTGTACAAGAAGAAGTATGAATCATTATGGCCACTGAAGATGCCCTGAGCGCACACCTCCTCGACCGTGGTACCTGTTTCCATGCGTGTCTTCCAAACTATCAAAATCAGGGTGTTGTATGCCGTCGGACGCACCCGGAGATGCTCACAGCTCTCCTACATACCGCCTGCCCACATCACGATGGCCTCCGCCTCCTTACGGACGACGGGGTCGTTCGGTACAAGTGATATAGCTCCACGGATAAGCTCCAGAGCGTAGACAGCTTGCAGTCTATCACCCCAAGTTCGAATGCACACAGCGCGGCGGTACAAGATTTTTGCCTGGAGCATCGTAGGACATACCCATGTGTATCCTTCTTTCCAATGTCCTGGTTCGATACACTTGGCAGACGTTTCAAGGCAGGCTAGGGTGAGGTTCTTGTACGATTGCCGAATTGCCCGCGGTATGGATTCGTTCTTGGAGTCTGGGCCCCACTTCATGATGTTGACCTGTGCCGAATTGAGTCCAAGTGAGCACTGCAGCTCAGCCATCTGGTCGATCCAAGGCTCACCGCCAATCTTGATGAGCTTAGCCCAGGAGGTGCCCTCGCGCATACGATCGATCTCATGCATACTTGTTCCCCAAGTGGAGAACGCCTCCATCAGTCGACCTTCGCGGTAGAGTTGAGCACCGCGGTCTTTGCTCTCCCTCATGAGTTTGATGATACGGTGTGGATCATTCCATTTTTCCAACATCATAAGCCCTTTCAGCTCCGTTGCGACATCAGGTGAGACATGACCATGGACTTCGACTTTTTTGAAGTCTCGCAGACCAGTCAATTCCCAGAGTAAGTCCCTCTGGGTAACCTCGGAGAAGAAGTCTGTCAAGTCGTCTTGGTACCATGGGCCTTTATGAGCGAGCATCGGAGCTACAGTGATGATGAATGTCGCATTCTTGGCGAGCCCTGGTACAATGGTTTTTGCCATCTCGAAGCTGCCACAGAACTTCTCAAGTTGCTGACCTAAGATGACTACGCTGGCTGGTTGACTGGCGCCTACGTGCGAACTGGGCCCCCCATATGCGGAAGGCATAGTGAGCTCCTCATCTGCGGCAGACATAGTGATATCGACAAGTTGTCTGCGATCAGATGTTAGGAAACTCAGTCAGAATGATAGACCTTGTTGCTTTGACGTACTCATTGAACTGCGCTGCGCGTTGTCCACTTGCGACGACGGGGACGTTTTGGCCAGCGATGATGTTATGGAGAGTGCGTTTACCCGGGCAGCTGATCCGAACGAATCTGTTGGTTTTTACCATGATGTCGTAGGCTTCACGATGAACCTGGCTGTTCACACGAAGGATGGCAGAGTCGTTCCACTGTTGAGCGGAGAGAAGTTTGAACTCAAAGCTGTTCTTGGTAAACAGATCCTCGGGGATCTTGCGGGCAGGAGGTGGGGCGGGTCCAAACGAGCAGAGTAACAAAGTATAGACTTTGTTTCTGAGCTCTCCGGGAAGGTCCATGAAGCGAAAGGGCGTATCGGTATCGGCGGTAGTCATATTAGCGTCGACTGTGGCAGTCATCTTCGCGACGATTGAGTGAGAGTCGAGTGGGGAGTTGTTGTGCAAAGGTCAAAGGTGGGGGCAGTCTGTGGTTTGCTTTCCCACGTGCGTGCAAGGCAGCCTAGCGCTTGATAAACAAACCTTGGAGTCCGAGCGTGGCGGTGACGCAGCGGCAGCTCACTAAGGCGCACGTAGGAGGCGAGAAAGAACTAAACGAGCATTTACTACGTCATTGGTGTGACTTTGTTTCGCATTGCACAGGATATTGTAGGTAGTCTCGGGTTAAGAAAACATGAAGGTCTAGGGCACACAGCTGCATTGCGATTATATACCATGTTACTCAACTACGTTGTGCGTGCGTTCAAGTACTAGCACTTCATCAAAGCAAAAGAAGACATGAAGAACGGTACGCACAGCTACACAATTAACAGATGGAGTAGACGAATACGAGGGAATATCGGATCAACTTCAAACACTTTATTCGTACATGTATCTGCTAAAGAGTTCTGCCTGAGACGCAGAAACGTAGGTCCAAGCGCGTCTCGTGAGAAAAGACTGAATGTGAACGCAACCGTTACATTACATATCGATTGTAATGTCTCCATTGTCAGACAGATGGATGCGAATTGAATCCCCATCGGCATCGAAGTGGCTGCCAGAAGCTCTCCATCTGAGTATGGCGTCATGTACTTTCATGATATCTCTGTCGTGAGGCGAGAGTTCGAGAGCAACTTCCATGAACTCGAGTGCGAGGCCCGCGTTGCGACTATTGCCGCCTAGGAGAATCATTATCGCTTGTCGGTAAAGTAGCTTAGCAAATCGAGCATCTGAGGGCTCCCATTCGCGACCTTCTTGCCAAAGATTTGGCTCCATGCATTCTCCCATGGCAGTCATGGTACGCTTTAAGATCATGTCGAGAGCGTCCATAAGCCCTCCAATTTTGCCGTTCTCCATCTCGTCGTTGAACATCGCTATGATAGCGTAGCAGAGACCCAGGCAGCATGAGAACCTTAGCTCAATCATTGCATCGACGAATGAATCCCCTCCCAACAAGACGAGGTTGCCCCACGACGAAGATTCGCGGATACGGCCGATCTCCACCAAACACTCATTCCATGACCCTAATATTTCCATGCGAGAGCCATGGTCCCACTTCACATCAGCGTGATCTTTCAGTCCTTGGAGTTGGTGAAAAGTTTCAACTGAATCCGACCATTCATCCTTGCACATGTCCGCCGCCGTTGCGATCGCAATTTCGGACGACACGCGACCGTGTACGTGGACATTCTTGAAGCCCCGCATGTAGGTCTTGAATGGGGCGAGCAGGCTGAGTTGTATTTCTTCCGAGACAAAGGCGTCGAAGGAATCTTTGTAGACTGGAGTGGGCTCGCCGAGCAGAGGCGCAACGTCCACGTCGATTGTGAGACTTGTATCAAAACCGCTTCGATTGATGCTCTTACAGAAAGGTTGTAAGTCTCCGGCGAGGAGCATGACGCTCATGGGCGGCTCATGCGAAGGCGCTGACGTCGATAACGTTACTGATAGCATGTGGCCCTTGAACTGAGAGATATGCAGATCGTTGAGGGTGATGACCGACACATCACTCTCCTGTAGGATTTCCATCAATGGTAAAGGCAGATATGCGCGGACAGCGACGAAACGATTTACCTTCACCATGACGTCGTAGGCTTCAAGATGGACTCGACGACTGGTGAGGAGGATGGCTGTGTCTGCGCGGTGGCCATCAGATGCAATAGGCAAATGGAAGTTGTGGACAGTCTGCTCGACTGGGTACCCGAAAGAACATAGCAGTAGGGAGTACACCTGATTGCGCAGCTCCCCGGGCAGGTCCATGAAGCGGAAGGGTTGAGCGAACTTGGACACCATAGCGACTGCGCGCCACTTCTGATGGCGGAAGTGGTCTCGGAGCTTTAGAGAAACAGTTCTGTTCGAGGCAACGTAGAAACAACGACGGGTAGAATCAATTTCGGGGTCTGTAGCGAGCTATGAAGCACGAGCCACCAGGTCCTAGCTTTCCCAGGCACCAGTGCGGGAAGCCAATACCCTATGATCGCTTCGTAGGAGCCAGTAGATGACTATGAAAGGCGTTCGAGCGCGTATTGAAGTCATTGGATACGCAATCAAAGCCGTTGTATCCACCCCAGTATGTTCTCACGCTCTCTGAGAAGTACACCGTCACCCGGCTGTGACACAAGAGCCTTGTCGATGAAGCTCAAAGCCCGATTCGCATTCTGTGGGTTTCCTTCCAGCCTCATGAACATTGCGTACCGATAGCGCAGCTTGGCGAACTGCTGAGGCGAAGGTCTGTACTTGTAACCAGGTTTCCAGAAGCCTGGCTTCAACGACCGAGTTGCAGAGTTCAGCGCGCCATCGGCCAATAGCTCGGCGCCAAACGCGTTCTTCTGCATATTGGCGATCTGAATGTGGGCGATGTTCAGCTGCATCAGAAAATATAGCGCAGCCATTTCCGCAACAAATGCATCACCTCCCTTACGAACTACATTTGGCCAGGAATTGGACTCACGTGACTGGTCCATATCGTAAACGGCGTCTTGCCAACCAATGACGGCCTCCTCAAATTGGCGGTCTTTGAACTGTTGTGACCCCCGATCTTTCGCGGCCGCAAACTCGGCGAGAACAGCCGCCGGATTGAAACATCTGTCTTGCCCAAGACTTTGACGAACGGTAGCTGCCAGAGCACTGTCGACATGGCCACTAATTTCGACGGCCCCGTATCCAAACAGATTGTCCATGAACGGCATGAATAGTGTTTCCTGCGTCTTTTTGGTAAAGAAACTGTTGAGGTCGGGTGATAGTGTGTTACTTGACGCAACGTCTAAGACGGGCGCCATGGTGATTGAGATCTTGATCCTTTCGCTGAACCCCGGATCATGTAAATCCCCATCGTTTAATGCCTTGCAAAACCGGTCCAGATCGCTGTAAAGGATCATCGCAGTGACAGGTTCACGTAGGTTCTCGGAGTCAAGTGGGGAACGTGCGAATCGTGGTAGTTTGAAACCAATGTGCACACCAAGCACGTATCCCTTGAATCTGTCAACAATGTCTCTGTCAATGGCGATCATCCGGACCGCTTGACCTGCCATAGCAAGGCGCATGGGAAGCCCTCGCGACGATGTGACCTTTACGAAGCGATTGGTTTTTATCATGACACTATAAGCCTCGCGGTATGTTTCCTTGGACACACGCAGTATCGCGGACTCGACCTGATGTTCTGCAAGTGTCGCGGTGAGGAATGACGAGGGTTGTATCGTTATCGTGGTCGGTGGCGGGCTGAAGCTGCATAGTGCGATGCGATAGATTTTGTTGCGTATCTGAGGGGCATTAAAGTCAGCACGAAGCACGTTGAGGGGATCTGAAGGGGCCTACCTCTCCGGGGAGGTCGCGGAAGCGGAACGGAGTCGACGACGTTGCACTAGCCATCATGGACGGTAAGTCGGAAAGTTGCCTGGCAAGTTGGAAGAGACGGAGGATCGACGTATTGTCGTTTCGATGATAGCACCAAGATCTGCTGCACCCTGGTTATCGGACTTGGAGCTGAATGCTGAAGTGTCAGAGAGAAGACGCGGGGAAGCTTACGCGCTAATTTGAGGTTTCACGCTAAACGCGAAGGCATGTGACTTAGCGCGATAAGGTTCGTCAGTCATCTCTCCCTGGTGCGCATCCTCCTATACCTAACCAACACCTCCTCTTGAACGCAGTCTAAAATTCCGTTTCGATATCGTTGCAAATCGCAGCGCAATAGAATGTTACCGTATTTGTACGTTTAATGCCTGCCTCCAACACAACAACAAAAGCTACTCAGCGCGGCTTCTGTGCGGTCTACGAACCCCAGAGCGACAACGCTGCGGCTCACGTCGCTCCTCACGACCAAACGTACTGCGGCCTTGATACATTCAATCGCTATCCCCTATGGACGCTAGAAGATAGCTCTTCTCGTCTTGCAAAACGATCGATGCCGTTTAGTCCACATTATGCATGAGTAGACTACCTTCCACGAAAAACATTGTCTTTTTCACGTGCAGCACGTTCCGCATCCTCCCCTACACTGCTGTGCCCCGTTTCATATAGCATCAGCGCGGTAGGTACAGCCTTGAAGGTAGCACGGACAGTCGCCAGGGCCAAGACTTCGTTCTCCCCGCCGGAGTCCCTCTCTGCGCACACGAGCAGTACAGTGTTGTCTTCTGTTGATCTCTCGTCCATGATGGCAAAAATATCCGTGAAAATTTCCGACTCTGTATCCTCGCGAAGCTTCAAGAGTAGTTGATGACATTCCTGGGGCGTCTTTCCAATGAATGGAGAGTTTGGGTCGCTTCCGTCTTCTCCTGGTACCCCTGATGTCTCGTCGTAATAGTCGTCAATGCTGTCCACAAAAACGATATTCCACATTTCCTCCTCGTCGCGAGTTTCCTTGATGAAAAGATCTATAGTCTGCATCCCTCGCTTGGAGTCAGTGCTGAGCCGAAGCTATGGAGAGGATACACCCCACTGACCTCTTCGGGTAGGCGAGCGGCGCAAACTACAGGGTACATTAAACCCATTCTTCGAAGTTTAGGTGAGTGGGAAATCAGAAAGATCAGGTAACGGCCAAAACGAAAGAATTCGACAAGTTCTCACGGTAGTACAGTGGTATGAACACTCGGCATGATGGAGGGAAAACTTGTGTAAGACAGCATGTGGGATTTTAGCAGTGTGACGTAAGTGCCCTCTTAGGTTTCTAACGTTTCCTGACAAAGAATCATTCCGCGTGCGGGGCATGCTACGGTATCTCCCCGCTAGCTTCCGGCTATCACGGCCGTCTGCTTTGGCGACAAAGCTCGCAATATCTTCCGCCTATTTACGAAGCTTTGTCGAAGCCTGATTCCATCCTCATTTAGTGCTGATGTTGCGTGACGCTATAGACCGAAACACGGCAAGAAGCGCATCCTTCCAAGGTTGCATTTCGCTTAACAGGCAGCAATCCTCACTTGCAAGTATTGCGCGTTAAAGCTCACGCGATGTCCACCTTAGAAACTCGAAATCGACTCGCAGCAATATCATTCTTTTATTACAACCAGGTCAAAGATGGCCAGCACCTGCCTACCCCACCTTCCGGACGAGTTGTTCATCCAAGTCCTCCAAAGCGTCGACGACCCGTTCGTGCTATGGGTTACATGCCGTCAAGTATCGCAAGCCTGGAGAAAAGAGGCCGAGCGCGCATTCCGAGCGACCTTTCTTCCCATCCTTCACATCGAGTGGACCCACATTCAATTTGGTCGGATAGAGAAAAACCTCATCGCTACCACAGACGCACATTCCATTGACCCACAATCTTCAACGCTTTCTCTCCTTCTGCGACCAGGCCAGCCGCGTCCGGAGGAACTGTCTACCCTGTGGCAAGATACTGCCTCATGTGGGAGGTTTGAGCACGATGCCACATGGATCAAAGCGTACGGTGACGTAGCTATGTGGACAGCTGGCTATGGCTTTGAAGAACTTGTACAGGCCATCTGGTTTGATGCGCCGGATGGACGGTATACTTTCGTCGGTGGTGCGGAAACGCGTGCTTTCGACCTCAAGTTTCCTGCACTCGAGCAAGACGGGCGTTTCAGCTGCCGAGTCACATGCGACTGGAAAGCGTTGATGAATGCGCTGTTCATGGAGGAGAGATATGTACGGCGGCACCAGGATCCAGGTCCATCTTTTTACGAGATTGCGGAGGAAGGCATACGCGCGAATTTAGTCAAGGCTGAGCATGGTATGATCACCAGGACCACCACACCGGACCCAGATCCGTGGGAAAAGGCTATTGCGTATGAGAAGGAGCTTTACGAAGTGGAACTCAGGAGGCTTTTGGGGACACATTGCCACCGCAATGAAGATTACAAAACTCTCTATGCTGCAGCCTTCCAGCAGAGGTTACGTCTTGCGTTCAGCAGGGAGGGTAAAGACCTTTACAATGATGTCTTTGATCACGGGTGCGACGCCAATACGCCACTAAGTTTCAACCTCGAGAAAACTGGATGTCGATGGATGATGCAGTGTAGGCTTGATAGACTTTACGCCTTCGCCAAAGGGATTTGGGAGAGGAAATTCGGAAAATTGGCAGGGTCGAGTTACCAAATCGTAGCGGGCCAAGTGTGATGCTTGTTACAGTTTATTGTAGTCCACCAAATCAAACCAAGACAGATCGTCAGTCTTGTCACACGCTCTATCTCGATATATCGTGTGGCCTGGGAAGTACAAGTCGGCAAGGAGAGTTTCTATCAAGTCGTGTAATTGGCCATCCGCAAATTCACGCCATATAGCGGCTAGCCTGTCATCGTGCAAGCGGCTCTTGATGGATTCGTCCAATCGTTCGGGTAACACGCGAAGCAGTTGTCGAGAGGTGTTGTGCAACTCTTCGCATTGCGATAACCTATCATCGCGATCTGGATATCCTGGTACTGCGCTTTGCGTGCCGACATCCAATTACAGTTAGCAGGCCAATCCAATAATTAAGTGACATAAAACTTACAAGCTCTTCTCAGCTCCTTCTCATCAGCGTCTACGAATATGAGCTGGTAGATCTCACGCCATCGCTCCTCTTCCGGCTTCCCCACTGCACCTTTCTTGGACCGCATCACTTCGAATGTCGCATGGCTTAAAGTCGAGATCTCTGGGCTTGGCTTTTCCACAAGCTGACATGGCTGGATATTGCCTTGATGCATGGCTAGGTCTTGTCTTCCTTTCGCATTTCCCTGAAATGTAGCCCCGCATCGTTCACATGTGTGGTATAGGTGCACACGTTCCAGATGTTGTTTGAGTCTGTGGATACCGAGGAAGCCTGGCCCGACGCAAGAGTCGTGTTTACAGCGTTGTGGGTTGCGTACGTAGAAAGGGCATGCGAGACCGGGGTTGGTGGTATCGCAACGACGGCGTCGGGGCTTTTTGCGGGACGGTGGGTCCGTATCGTTGGTAATGGTGTCTAATTTGGGCGGTATCTGGCGGTCGGCTTCGTTCGCGCGTTTGCGTGATGTTTTGTCTATGCTAGATGCCTTACGTTGAGAGCAGTAGCCGCTGTCGAGGTCTTGCTGTGTCACGGTGGTGAGTGTGGAAGACGTCAAACTCGTCTTCGTTAGGGCCGAGGTTATTGATGATGACGCGCCGCATGAACTGGTCGTTTTAATTTCGGCATCGTTGCGGGAATTCGCGCCGAAAGGGTCGTCAAAACCACACATTGCCGGCAAGTTGATGTGACGTCCATGAGCCAGGTCCGCTCTATCAACCCCGAGGCCAGGGACTCTCTCACCATCGATCGACATCAGCGTTCTCGTGTCATCGTGACTGTCAAACACCTCCACAGCTTCCACCTCCTGGCAGCCATCATAGAATGATGCAAATGACGATAAGTTCTGCTGAACCGCAGAGACCAAATCATCAGCTGTACGTAGTTCTAGAGAACTTCCCGTCTTTGGCACATGTACACGTGTCATTTCTGAAGCCTCGTAGGTCACGATATCATTCATTGCGCCGTCCGTTGCAATTTCCAGGACGGAAGGGTAGTGACAGGTGTAATTGTCAAGAAACCTGGTGGCGTCGCACATGGAGCATGCAGCCCATAATGCAACACGGTTCTCAGCGAAGCCGCATTGACAACATGTCCACATGCGCACATGTTCGACGTGCCCGTTAGCAAGCGAGTAGAGTACGCTCTCTACGCAGTGCGCGCATCGCCAGTGTGTGCCTCCGGAACGGAAGAGGGTCGAGTTTGAGGGTGTGGTCTCCAGATGATCGGAGCCCGGAGGGGCTATCGCGTCGGTAGAACTGCGCGGCAAGTCAAGTGTATCAAATGAGGATTCCATGATAATGGTAAGTGGGGGTCTCGGATATCTTAGGCCCTAAAGTCGACGAGACGGCTCTAATTGTATCGACCAGGCGAGCATCACTTGCAGAAATGTGCCGAGACGTCCACGCACCTACCTCGAACGCGCAAAGTTGCGCAAACTCTCAGCCATGGGGCTTTGCGCGCAAAATGCTTGCCCATTGACACGTTCAACTTCCCGCATGATGCATATAAGCAGAGACGTGTACCAATCAGGAGCGGTGGTACGAACTTGCAACGGTGACACGCAGCAGTCAACCTGGTGTTCGAGGATACCAGCTGGACGATCGTTGCAGGTTCCTGAGTTCTCGTTGGAATGCGAGGGTGTTTCTAACCCTTGGAGCGACGTGAACAGCTCGGAAGCAGTGGTGGGCGGCGCATGTTGAAGGACCACGACTGGGATCAGAGCGATCTTGTAAGCTATCAAGACAGCGGACCTTAAGTGAGAGTATTCGAATGTTGCGGCAAGGTTTCGGATGCGGGAGGGAGTCTGCATTTGATATGGACATCGGGCGAGACCCGTCCGAGTTCTTGTTGCGAGTGAAGGTGTTGGTCGCAGTTATGTCACGCTGGGATTGTATTGAGAGCGCGTGCATTCAGGACGAGTTCTTCAGCTTGCCTCAAGGCACCGCCGTCATCACCGCTGCGCCCGGCCGGCAGAACGTCGGTGCAGGGTCCATGGTCACCCACCTTCACAGGGCCAAAGCGCAGCTTGCAGCGCTAGCAAGCGATCATGTGACCGTTAGCGTGCCAAGCCCTCAGCGCCCATATCAACCTCGCGCAGCCCGTCCCCTTCTTCTCTCCTTAGCTCTCTTTGCCTTTTGGCTTAGGTACGTCCCCCTCTACAAACACCTTCGAGACACCTGCTGACTCACCCTTCCAGATCAAGTGTAGTATCTGTTCTTTTCAGTTTAATCTCTGAAACGTAAGTCTTCTCTCACCGACCCTACCTTTTTCGGCATCGCGCTAACTTCTCTCAGGTCACTACGGTGACTTCAAGATTATTCTTATTTTTGTACTCAGGTCTTGGGTCCCTGGGCTTGCTCATACTCCGGACCACAGTGTCGCCAGTATCGCACTATCTCTGGCTGACGCGACCACTTTTTCATTGAGACTTCTGGCTTGCCAGTCGCTTGAGGAAGAAGCTTGCTTTCTTGCCTCAAACATGGTTGTTCAGGCCATGCCCAATTGCTTGTTCCGCAATTACCAATTAAGAGGGTCTTGGTTTGTGATGCTTTTCTGACCACGCCAACATGTCCTCAGACATACATCCAGCTCTTTTAGGACATTGTCGATAGCAAGCTCATTGCAGGCCGTATATCAAGACGTCTTCGTCTTACAGTCTTGCAGAAGCTTATCCGTAGATACTGACTTCGCGCTGCCATTTGTCACCAGTAAGCAACATTCTACCAATCGCTCGAGCTAGACATTTGCCATGCTTAACATTTCGGCAGATAGTCAACTGCTTTAAAGCTACAACCCAAGGAGCTGGTATGCGATCGTGCCAAGCTACTTGAGCATAACGTGAACAGGTTTAGGCATCTTGCTATAGCCCTTTTAGCGCTCACTGTCACGGCTACACTGCGCGCCTCGGACGGCACGTATTACCTACGCAGGCACGTGTGTATCCACTACCGTTACGTTCCACTAGAAACATTATCTACCTTTCTCTAATCAGATAGGCTTAAGCAACCATAGTAGTGTCACATGTTAGATAGCACAGTTCTTCCTAGTCTATTGCGCATCTGCCTCTTTTAGCTGTTTTATTATGTTCGTTATGTTAACTCGTTCGCTAGGCGCTAATGTTAGAGAGGTTGTGTATGCAGCGCAAGGTTCCCTTTACACCGTGCTAGACTTTTGATAATACTGTTAAACATGCGGACATGTTGCGCGACCCCTAATATCGAGTTCTAATAAGAGAGACAGGCTAAGAAATTAGGCGAAAATACGCAGGAAACAGTGCATTATCCGTCTACATATCCCGCTAGTGTGTTCGGAAGCGGCGGTAGGAGATGCAGACGGCGGGCGAGGGTGGCAAAATCTCTCTCCGTTGCATTCGCAGTTCGTACCACCAATGATCTCCCTTTTCTTCGTGATCTGCTATCTTAAACTTTACAGGCGACACCGCTTTCCGTGAGATTGAATTCTAGATTGAATAGCCACTCCGAGTTCCTTATCAGAGACAGATCGATACTCATTTGAGGTCCTAATTTGTAGAAGGCTCTTTCTAAAACGCGTCGGTCCTTAGTATCTGGAGGCGCGAGTGCGTACATCACGTCGAAAAATACTTCGGCGACACTCTTGTTGTAATCCACAGTGAACCTTTCTTCTTTGACGACGACACCCATCATACCATACACCTTATCTCGAGGGTCAACACATGCATTTGCAGAAAAGCCATCAATGAGTTTCGTCCAATGCAACCGTGGGCGCATGCCGAAGACCCCTCTGTTGGCCATAAGAGACCTAGACGCAGTAGGTATTGAAGCGGACTCTTTTAACCCCCAGTCCAGATCAGAGTATGCATCCGAAAGTGTGTCCCATGTAAAGCAGCGATTGCCGTTGAGGTGAAATCTCACTTGCTTTGCAAGCAGCACTTCTTGGATTATCCACAGCCTCGTGAAGTAACTGTTTCTCAGCAATGTTACAACT
>Ga0265797_10004476_pt1 | contig 21301 bp, 21 predicted proteins | sample P2T30metagenome_FD_192433 | JGI IMG/M metagenome (GOLD analysis project Ga0265797, IMG submission 192433) | Plant litter microbial communities from East Loma Ridge, Irvine, California - P2 T30 | ecosystem: Environmental > Terrestrial > Plant litter > Unclassified | place: USA: California...
CTTGTCTTCGGTAGACAGTATAGCGTTTAACTAATCGCTCGCCATTCCGAACGTGCTCTGGGTCGTCAGAGTCTTCGTCTTCTGGTGCGTCCTCATCTTCTTCTTGTGGGGTAAGGGACTTTTCGTAGAGGAGTGCAATGTTCTCGCCTGCTGCGATCTGAACACCAGAGTCAGCGCTCTCAAGCTGCTCGACGAAAGCTTCCATTGCAGCCTCTGTTTCCTCTTCTAGGTCTTCGATCTCGGTCGCTAGGAGACCCCATTCTTCTAACGCGGCAATCACAACGTTCCCCTCGTCTTGTGCATCGATGGATGCGCCGTCCGATTCGACAATCTCGATGAACAGGTTCATGATGTCCAAGATCTCACCGTCGCCGGCGCCGGCGAAGAAGGCAGTTGTGCCAAGGGTGTGGATCGCATTGACTTTGATGGCAATGGAAGAAGAAGACTGTATCGAGCGCTTGAGTTGGTCGGCCACGTCATCGTAGATGCTATCGGAGTCAAGAGTCACGGCGGTGACAGCCAGTGCTGGCGACCGTTAGTAAAGTCTACTTGCTGTGGCGCGTGTCTCATACCTTTGAGGGCTTCAACGACCTCGGCCTCTGTGGTTTCCTGCCTGATGCTCTTAATCATCGACGACACCAGTTCCGCTACATGCCCCTCGACCTCGTCCCTTGCATAGCGGGCCTTGAGGATGTGGGCATATGCTTTTAGGCTTTCGGTGCGGCCTTCGGTGCTGCTGCGCTTGAGGTTGGTGATTTGCTCGATGCGCGTGTTGAGCTCAGACTTCCACGCGTCTTCAGGTATGTTCACGTCCTCACCGTTGAGGACATCGTCGATGGATGCTGTGCTGTTGTATATGTTAGTGTGTTCATATACCAAAGTCGCGAAGCGATGATGTCACCGGTGCGACCGCGATGTGGGGAAAAATAAAAAGTCATGAACGCGGTCAAACTCACCTCCAAGCAGTTCCGTCGCTGAAGTCGTCCTCATCCTCCGAGTCATGTTCATGTCGGACGCGACTGGCGGCGCGTGACTGTGCTGGCGATCCAACTGCTGAAGTTGTCTTCGAGGCAGTTGTAGATGCGACGCGCGAACGGGCTTTGCGCGACATGGTCTTGTGGCTCTCAAGAGCCTGTTTCCGGAGATCGCGCATCGTGATTTGTAGATTGTGGGTGGTTTGTGCTTGCTGAGAGGCAAGTTTGGCGTATTTTTGTTGTTCGAGCCCGCGGGGAATGCAGTCGTGCTGGCAGTAGATTGCGGGGAACGCAGGGTGAAAACGCAGTTATTGCAACGGCAAAGAGTCTGTAAAATCAGGTGTGAAATAATACAGGTGAGGTTTGAAAGACATGAGTATGAGTCAGAGGAGAAGGCAACCAAACTACAGGTTGCAAAAGTAGGACGACGTTGGTACCAAGGGTGTGCAGGAGGCGACGTTCAGGTGTCAGATGTTCATCCATACGACTCTTTCCGACTCGGTGGCTGCCCAAAGTGCGCTAAACCATGACCTACGTCATTGCAGTTTGCCTTGCTCGAACAATCACATAATCATTATCTTCGTACCTTTTCCTACTGCCGTAGTGTACAGAAGCACATCGTTCCCTATCGAACGCGCCAGCTGCACAGTACCTACCTATCATCCGTCAAGTGTAAGCCAGATGGCCCTGTCGCTGATTGGTCGTATGTACGCCTACCTTCTCTTGGGATGGATAGGTACAGCAGCTGGCAAGGCACGGTAGTCCTCGCGTCGGTAAAACTAATTACACGTGCGGAACCGCGCAAAGTCGTCAATGAACTGATCCGTGAGAGGGCAACGCAGATGGGAGTTCAGCTGGAAGTTCAGCTGCTGGCTCTTGTGGCTGCTCTTCAAGCCCCTCCATCAGCCCTACCTTAGCGAGACATTCCTCAATGGCCCTTCAGGCCTTCCGAGACATCTTTGAGGCTCATGCGGCTCAACTATGGCGGCCCGACGGTCGAGTATCCGCTCAGCGTTCGAAATAGCTACGGCGCAGACAACGTTCGTGCACCGCGACCGTTCGCCGCACTGCAGGATCTAGATGGATATGAATAGATGAAAGGATCACGAGGCCAGATGCTCCATGCAATGCACGCATTTTGAAAGTGGCACAACCACGTGGAGCTTAGCTGTGCCAGCGGATCGTTTCCCGCGAGTCGGCCTATTGCTGGACCTCAACCTCAGCCTCGGTTCTAGTCTATATGTGGCAGGCCATGCACGGGGTTTCAAGACGCAGGGCTTCGTCGATGAGTACATACGGCACAGAACCTTATCACAAGTTCGGTGTCTTGCGCGCATAAGTGTATACATGTATTCTGGACCCGAGTATAGGCATCTCGCTTCCACTGGTCGTCGGCTTATCCGTGACAGCGGCAATGTTGGTGCCGCACCCATGTCCAACTCCATGTCCAACTCCATGTCCAGCCCCATGTTCCAACTCCAGGCCACCGCCAACGAACGGGTTACCTCTTGCGACCCAGCTCCTCGTCGCCCTCCAGCCAACCGACCAGACTCGGCACCGACACCATGGTAAAAGGCGACCAGAGGCACACGCCGCAACGTGGAGTGAGTAAGAAACATGCGCCTAGGCGGCACAGTGTCAACATACCAGCAATGCAATGCCTACCTCGGATAGCCTGCACATCATTGATGTGATCTCCTCTGTTGGCTTACAAACGCCTTACCAGATTCACTCCGCACCGGGCAGCTTGATAAAGCTCACATGTGCGCAATGTCGCATTGTCTTGTTGTGGGGAGGACTGTGAAGCGAGGCTTATGCGGCACGGTCACCAACACATCTCTACTCGGCATATAACACCATAGCGAGTAGGTATCAACGGGATCCAGTTCCTCCGAATTACGCGAAAGCGATCACCAGAGTCAACAAGGATGTTGATCCTACAAACGTTGCTGAGACCCTCACGATGTCGATAGGCAAGCTCCACCGAACTAGTTTTGTTCAGGCATCTGATGCGCGACCAAAGTAGCGAGTGGAGTGCCTGCCTAAACGGATGAATATCGGATTCCATTCATGCGCAATTGCAATTGGTCTGTTCGTATAGAATGTACCTTGCGCACTACGGTCCGATTTGCAACCACGTCGTATACATGAACTAGTTTCGATATTGTACTACTGTAAAGCGAATGGACAAAGTGCAAGCAAAAAACCAAGGAGAACTCCCAAAACGCCCTCGAGGCCCGCCATGCTAGCCCGATCATGATCTATACCCCGCCTTGACCACGCGATGCTATGCAAAAGATCAAAGAAATCACAAAACAATGTGATGAACGAGAGAATAGGGAAATTACGCGAACCGCAACCACCTCGAGCGAGACCCTGCCCTTCGTCTAATGTTACCTTTACCGCTCAGGATAAGTCTCCGGTCCAGGGGTTGGTGCACCAAATAAGTCTCCGGTGCCTGTTTCAAGTCCAAGCAGCATATCTTGTGCGGCAAGTTCCGCGCTGGTGAGGTGCCGTTGCGGTTGTGGCGGGTCATTCTGTAATTGAATTGATGAAGAATGCAATTCGTGTTCTTGATGAACGTTCCACCATGATAACGACGTTGATGCGGATGTTGATAAAGACAATGCCGGTAATGACGATGCGCTTAAACGACTGATGCCTGCACTTGAACTGCCACCCCTGCTGCGTCCACCGGCTCTGCCTCCTCTTCTTGACGGTGATTTGGCGATCCTGGCTCGTGTGATGCCGGCGTAACGGCTTCTTGTTGATATCGCTGCTGTTGTTGGTCGTTGTGGCAATGCTCGTACAGTCCCACCCTCGACCTCTCCAAGCATTCGTACACGCTGAGCACTACCCGTAGCATGCCCCATCGTCTCTTCGCCCCCTCCTGTAATTCCAGTACTACCCCTGTCATCCCTATGCACACCCAATCAGCCCTCCTCTTCCTCATCTCCCCCTTTTGTTTTCCTCCGTCTTTGAAGGATGGACTCACTGATGAGAACCTCCCGCGCCTTCTGGCCACCCAAACGGAAATGCGCTTCTCTCTCCTGGCCTCCGCTTGGGAATGTCGATGTGATGGAAGTTGCGTAGATGCTCGACTAAATGGTCTCTTCGCGTGAATCCTTTGTCACCGACGCGGTTACAGCGGGGCACGTTGCACGGGTATTCTGGAGTCCCGACACCATGGACGGTGGATTGGTGGCGCTGAAGGTCCGCGAGACGGGTGAAGTTTGCTGAGGAGGAGCAGCCGGGGATATCGCAGGTCCATGTTCTGTAAGTTGGGAGCATGATTAGCTGATGAACGCACAAGCGGATGGAGGAACTTTACTTTGTGCGGCTACTACTTCTGCTTTGATATCAGCATGATAGTGTGAAATTTGGGTGGGAAAGTGCTTACCTAGTTGGGCCTTGCGATGTGTTCATTCCTAGATCGTCGCCGTGACTTTGCCAACTTCCAACATCATACCCACTGGCTACTGGTTGTTGATATCCAGCAGTATGTGTAACAGTTACCGGTTGCGTATAATAGTCTGGGATGATTTGGTATGGTTGAGGTGGATATTGTTGATACTGTGCGTAATAGGCATTGATTTGAGATTGAGTATATTGTGGCACTCCTGAGTGTGGATAAGAGGCTTGATAGCTGTAGTTACCTTGGTCGGACGAGGAGTACTGATCATACGAGTCAACACCGAAGATTGCTGTAAATACTGGAGTGACACTTACGCTGTATCCGGACATAGCTGGCGAAGGCGGTTGTTCCTGCTTTGGACGTATCGACTTTGTTTTCTTGGTACGGGTGGTAGCACTAGAAGGGCGATAGGCGGGCGCCACGGGCGAAGTGATGATGCGTAGCTTCTGTGGTCTGGATGATCTCCTCGTGCTAGTTACTGAAGAGTGTCTTCGAGGCCGTAGTTGGACCTGCTCAAGAGACCTATGAAGCCTTGGTTAGATGTTATTGATGATTTTGATGCTTCTACTATCGTGGAATGGTCATGAGTCTTATATCAAGATAAGTGCGATAACCCTTTTCCTGCTCTTGAACGGAGACCGATCACTGCCACCCCGCGGCTTATGCTATGAACGGGACTGCATAGACTCACAGGTACTTCGGAGGAAATAAGCCATCAGGGCGCCCAAAGGCATCTCCATGCGAACCGTAGTGCACCAACATGGTGATGACGAACAAAAGTAGAAGTGTGGTAAGGCGAGAAAGCAAATCAGGTTGCGGATTCGGCCGGATGTGTGTGGCGATCGTATCTTTCGTGAGATTTGATCTCCTTTGTGTAAGTGACGCTACGCCAGAGGCCAAATGTTTGAATATAGAAGTCCAAGGTTGCTGAGGTGGATTTGTAGGATGGCGAGGCGAAGTCGATACCAGTGTAGTGGTACCCCACACGACTATCGGTATAGGGCTGACAACAACTAGTGCCCGTGCCGACACCGGAAAATCAAGTAGGAGCTGAATCAAGAGGCCTAATCTTGCGGTATGTGGTGGATAGATCGGGGCGGTGAAATAATGATCTAAGTGAAGAAGCAGGAAGCACAACGGAAGATAATAGTAGATCTGTGTCGTCTCCGCTGTCTTATGGCGATGCAGGGCGACTGCCCTAGACCCCGATCCAACTTTAATTGAACTGTAGCAACTATTTCATTTGTCGTTGTCATTGCTTGGCAAGGCAGAGAGCTAGAATAGTCCGATGCATACAGGTTGGTATTCTGATCTTTGTGTGCCGGGATTCATGATGGGCATAGTTCACCGATTAACACATAAGCGGGTAGGTGGATGGGCCGCTGTGTGACTGTTGGTGCATGCGTGTCTTGCTCCCGTACTTTCGTTCCACGATGAAGGATTCAACCCCTGTCTAGCTGCATGATATGGGCTGGAGCCTGGGGACCGGCCTGGGAGTTTCGAGATGCTTTACACTTCTCTGGTTGGCTCTTGATCACGTCTTGGTACAGGAACGCTCAATACACTTGAGATGACAGCCTGATTGCGGGAACAAGCGCCATCCTGATGAAGCTTCTAATGCGATCGAATTCGAACTTGGCTTGACCCCTCGTCCCGGAGCGGATTAGCTGTCATCAAACGCCCATTTGTGTCCTTTCTTCGTTCATTCCTGCTGCTCGTTGTAAGTGGGTCAATTAACCCGCAACCTGGTGGAGTTTGACCGGCTCATGAATGCCGTAAAATGATTGACGCTGTAACCGCTCGACTCAAATTCATGCACAACTTAGTGCTGCCGGGCGTAACGGGGCGTAATGGAAGCTTGAACGTTACGGAAGGATTCTCGCTAAGGCGGCCAGTGGAGAGCGACCAGCCTCCCCCTGCAGCCCTGTAGTCTCCACGCGATTGGGGGCGAAATCCAGCGTAACCCAATGCCGACCAATTGAGCACATTCCGCAGCTGTTAGCCACATCATGTCAGATTACGCCCGGCGCTCAGACCGCTACGACACCCCTGGCGGGTCAAATTGTAGCGGGCTGGGGCTGCGCTTGGCAGGTGAGCCTCAATAAGTTCCATTTGATCCATGCATGATGTCTCACCGTAGATGGTTCTACCCATGGTCGATCTAATGTTTGTGGGTGAAGGTCAGTATGCAGCGGAGCCTGGACAGGAGAAGGTTTCGGATCCGAAGAGCAAACAGATATCGCCCGAGATGGGACCCATTCCAAGACTACCTAATACTTGATACAGAACGCGACTACCAAGCCGAGCATGCGGGTCGGTAAGAAGAAAGTAACCTACGGCTCATAGCTCATCTTCCAAGAACTTGTAGGCAAATCGGAAGTCTGCTTTCCTTCGGTTCATCCTGAAATAAGGTTAGCTCTGTATGACGTGCAGAAATAGCACCGCGTGGCGCGACTTTGTCATACGACAGCCCTACGTGAGGCTGGTGGACGGAATTAGGTACTTACCATGTCGACTCGTAGTCGAAGAATCTATACGTCCCCTGCTCGTAGTCTTCTGTTATCGCTTTTGGCTCTTCGTGTCGTTGGAACCATGTTTGATACTGCTTGTGGAATCTCCAGCTTTGCGACTTGAGTGCTTTCGCTGCCAGGTACTGCTGATATGTACCTTGGCGATAGTAGAAGGCATAGAAGAGAGCGTCGGTCTCGATCCGGGAGTATAGGCGAGGATCATCGAAGATTGGTAACGGCTCTTGCGGGTAGTGCGCGGGCGTAAACGGATAGGGATTCTGGGGACGGTAGTGGCGGGGCGCCTCAGTGTCGGCAGAGTCCGGCGCGGTAGCCATGGATGCTGCTAGCATGCGCTCATCAGGAGGTTTTGTTGCAGAGGCGGATATGTCATTCTTAGTCGCTTCGAAGGAATCCAGGAGATCCTGTAAGCTTGAAGGAAGGTGATATACTGACTCTTCCTCGTCGTCTTCAGCATGGGATTCACCATTTGTTAGCGGCGGAGTAGCAGCTGAGGACTCTTCTTCTTCTACAGGTTCAGGAGCCGGTGTTCTTCTGCTGGACTTTGAAGCATCTTCCGACGAAGCAGCGCGCGAAAGCGTCTCCTTCTCGACAGCAGGCGTAGCGGGTATACTTGCCGCAGGAGCTGGCGATGCTTGTGCGGATTCGGCTGGCTGTGTGCGGGCGGCTGGTTGGGAATGTGTTATGGCTGGAGAACTCGTAGCACTTGCGCGTGCGCCAGGAGCAAGGCCTGACTGTGCCGCGGCAGCTCCCGGTGGTGGTGGCAAAGGGGCAATGCCCACTCCATTTTTATCACTCGCAGCTGCAGCGGCGGCGGCCGAGGCGTACTTCAAAGGCTCACCCGTCGTCCGTGTGGGTATCGGCGCGGGCTTCATGGCGTTGCCCGTGGTATTTGAGGCACCAGGCAAGGGCGTGTGCAGCGTTGCTAGTGCTGGTAATGGCGACTTCATCTGTGTCGAGGGCCGTCTCGCTGCTTGTTGCACAGCTTCTGTCGCTTTTGGCTTTGGCGCTGGTGGTCGTATGTCCGACTCGTCATTATCTGCTACCGACTGCGATTCGTGCGATGAGACCTGGTCGAGGCCTTCGCCCAAGCCGAAGATGGCCTCCTCCTCTTGCAGGTTGAAGTCGTCGTACATTGTGTCGTCGTCGGCAAAGTCAGGGTCCTGGTTGCTTTCCACGTAGTACTTGATGCCGTCTTCGATCCCCTTGACCTGCTCTGTCTCGACGTTGCCGTTCTCGAGCGCTCGATGCAGCAGATCCAGCTTGGACTGATGCCACTTATTTCGCTCGACCGACTCTTCCAGCTCTGCTATCCGCTCCGCCTTGGAGTTGTCTCCCTTCTTCGTCTTCTTTACGTTGGCATGCAGCGTCTCGATTTCGGCCTCGATGGTCTCTATTTGCCGCTCTAGCTCCTCGTTCATTTGCTGCAGGAACTCGACCATCTCCATCTTCTCCTTGTCCTTGGGATCGATCTTGGACGCTAATTGCAGCCCCTCCTTGGAGTATGCTTTCGTCTTCATCTCCTTTTCGACGGCCTTGAAGCGCTCCATTTGCTGTCACATGTCAGCATCCCATCATGCCAGGCCACGGCGGGCACCCTACTGTCTCGATGAGCTTCCGGTGGTCCAGCAGCGGCTTCTTGTCCTTGATCTCGGACATGGCGGCCCACGTCTTAATCTGGTCCCGCGACCGCTGCAGCTTCTTGATCTCCTTCTTCAGCTGGTCTTCGAGCTTCTCCTTCTGCGAGGGATTGCCCGTTTGCATTATCTTCTCGTATATGTTCTCAAACGTCGCGACGCCTTCTGCGACTTTCTTGAAGCATTTGTCAATCTCCTGCTGGAGTTTCCGTGCGGCCATGGCGGTGGTGGAGCCTCGTCCTGAGGGCTTTCGCGAGGGTTACGGCAATGTTTGCGTCGGTGCCGGTGCTAGCCGCCGTGTGACAGTCGAATCGCGCGAATGAAGGCGTTCGACGGCAATAGTGTCGGATTGTTTGTCGTGGGCTCAGTGCGGAGGTTGAGGTATCGCATAGGTAACGCGAAGCCACAGGGCTGGCCTAGCGTAATTGCCAAGAGTGCGGCCACTAGCCACCAATCGCCCCACGCGTCGCTGTTTCACCTACGCGTTCCACGTCTTCTCAGCCTCGTCTCACAACTATTGCATGTCTGAATTCCCATGTGTGACGTCGTTACGCGTCTCGACATATCACCTTGAGGCTATCGCGCTTTGAGGGGCACCACAATCTTCCTCACACAGCTTTGTTGCTACCCCGCCATCATGAGGAGTACCGACCCCGCCACTATGCACTCGTAACCACGACCATACTAACACTGTCTAGCCGTGCTGCAGAGGGTCAAGTCGGCATCTGTCACAGTCGATGGCCAATTGGTCTCCTCCATCGGCAAGGGATTGCTGGTCCTTGCTGCCGTCTCCAAAGACGACACCGAGAAGGATGTCGAGGCCATGGCTAGCAAGATATTAAAGGCCAAGCTCTGGGACGATGAATCCAAAGACCCGCCAGGCCGTGTATGATGCCAGACTTGCCTCTTTTGATTCGATACTGATCTGTCAAGTGGAAATGCAGCGTGGCCGACATCCATGGCGAGGTTTTGTGTGGTAGGTTGAAACGCCGAGACTCTCCTAGTCTGCCATGGTGGTGCCAGTAGCGGTGCTGTTACTACGAAAAAGGGCATGCTAAGAAGTCTCAGTTTCCCAATTCACCCTGTTGGCCTCAATGAAGAAAGGGAACAAGCCTGACTTCCACCAATCTGCAAACGGCGAGAAAGCCAAGACACTATACCAAGCCTTCTACAACAAGGTGGGAGCCCTATATGAGCCCGGCAAAGTCAAAGACGGCGTTTTCGCTGCTATGATGGACGTTGCTTTAGTCAATGATGGGCCGGTACGTTTGGACCACACATCTCTAGACGGCCAAGTGCAAATTGAGCATTACATACCCTGAGTATGTGCCGCAGCCGCCTACGCGTGCTAACAAGCACGACTAGGTCACTATTCAAATCGATACCAATCCGCCAAAGATGGATGATACAACTCCAGGTGGCTCGGTTCCGAACGCAGCTACATAAATGACGACAGATGTCAATGACCGCAAGCAGCATGCCAGTTTGCATTTAGACGACATACTAACATAACCGATTTCCTGTATTCAACAACATGACCAAGATCACGCATAAATTCCAGATACCCATGGAACGCCTTGAGTAGAGTTCAATACGATCAGCATTCGAGATCACCTACATGCGCCCACCGACAGCATGACATGACACACCACACTACAAGTGTACACTCAGCATCTGGTATGTTTACCGACATGGTGACCACGATGATCGACGTCAACATGGCTCGACCCAACGGAAATCCAATCAAGTCTCGCGCAATACCTTCCCGAGCTTTCTCGGATCGATCCTCCATTCTATTGCCGTGTCTTTGACGGGAGACTTGCTTAAGCAGCCACAATATACGCGCCAGGTAAATACAACCATCGTCTACGCATGTTGCCCGGCATAGCTGCCCGACTCTACAACATGTCTGCTTATGTCAGATCTGTCGGCTAGACGGCTTAGGTGTAACTCCACCCCGGAGACAGGGGTTCACAGTATTCTGACACATTGTGCTTTGTTAGCCGACATGCAGTTGGATTACATCTTGCATACGCCCGACATCACGGCAATCAACAGATTCCGCGAATGATGCCACAACCTGCCGCTCAACTGAATACCTGTGCCGTTCCGGGTGGCGAACGCGTGTGGGGTGAGCTTGTAGATGGACTCAAAACTCATTCCTTGATGACTGTTCAACAGGAGGATACTTGGCTACTAGTCGCCACTCCCGTCCGAGCTCGTTGTACAGCTTTCCAGGCTGACGGGTTCTCCGAGACCAACAGTATAATGACTATCATCATTGTCTGCTGACCAATATCTCTCGGAGCCAGAAAAGGTTCCATTGAAGCTAGAGCCTTCTGATCAACGCCACGCGTCTGAAATATGATGCTTCCAAATAATATCCGCATCTCGATCAAATGGTTGGGCGCTTACCTCCAATGAGAGGACATACACCACCCAGGATCGTCTGAAACATATCCTTCCTTAAATTGCCTGCATCGTTGCTGACGGTTATACGAACGCGGGAATAGGTCGTAAGCGGTATGGTCTTCGTCTTCACCCGTGGAGTGGGCCGTAGCCACAATGTTCTTGATACCTTATCTTACACCTCGGTGGCTCTCTGGCTTATTCTGCACAGGCAGCTTTGTCATGCAGCGACTCTGTTCGTTCTGCAGGTCGTGTTTGCTTGATACACATAGACGACAGTGGGCCGCCTGATCCGTACTTCCCAACTTTTATTTTTGCTCCTGCGTCGTAATGCGCTCAACCTTCACCGAATCTGTGGCGCTCTTTGGCAGAACGGCTTCCAGTCCTCCCATGATCTTACGCGTTTCTTTCTCTTCCTTCATCTGAAATGCTTGCGTCGTCTAGCCCTTGATGTTTCTTTCCGGTTCGTCGTCAACCTGGTTTTCTTTTCGCGCTTCTTAACGAACGACATCGCGATTGATCTTGCAGATCGACATCGACATAGCATGCCGTGACATACACCACTGATGTATATCAATACCTGCACCATTCCTCCTCTTTGGATAGCGAATACGCAAACATGGGACAGTATCGCACTCGATCGGGTTGAAGGTCTCCAATAGATCACGGTAGTGTCGCTCTGATATGGTAGGGTAAACAGTGTCGCATCAACCGTGCTTAAACGCTCGCTGCGTTCAAGCAATATTTCTAATCCTCACAGATCGTGCCGGATGGATCTCGCTCTCTGGATACTTCTGGTGGGCCCACGAAATGTTCGATCTCGGTCTATCCCAACAAACCAACACACTCCTATCTCCAGTCTTCCCATACGTCTTCCATGCTCCCGAGGGCGGCGCATCGCTCAGAGTTCCGTATCGGTTTCAGGGCATTGCGTAAAATGCACAATACTGAAAGACAGTGTCTCATCACTGCGACTGAGGTCGCAGCAGATATCCTGTAATATTGATGTGCCGAAGTAATTCGGAGTCATTGGGGGCTGCTACCAGACCTTTATATGAGATTCTACCCTTCAAAATTACATCGCTGATGGAAGCATGCTCCCGACTACCATTTTCCTGATTTGGGTTGTAACGTGCGAGGCTTAGTGTATCGCGCTGCATACCGCGGCAAATATGAACAGATTCCACACGCTTACTGAGCATCCAAATGGGAAATTTTCCTGGTCAACCAACAAAAGATCTGATATTGGACTTTCAATCTACCTGGTTGGTCGACCTGGTCTTCTGAGTGCATTTTGTGGAATGTCCCCAGTTGCCAGTAGATTATCCGGTATCTTCTTCTTTTGCCTGGCCTTCTTCTGGCCAACTTCAGTAAACCTAACATTATCACCATCATCAACTCCCTCATTCTGAGCCTTCTTCTTTGGCATAGCTCTCTTCCTATCGACTATAGTAAATGCGCCCTCACCATCGTCCACTTCTCGTTCCTCGCTCTTCTTATCCTTTGTCTCTTCATAGACCAACAGTCGTTCTTCCCCCTGTCCCGGCTCTGGCTCCAGCTTCTTCGTTTCCTCAAACCAGCTTTTGACAAACACAACTTCTTCCTCTTCTAGAATTCCACACACATTACACGATAGCACTTCGTCCTGTATGGGTTTACCATCATCATCATAGTCCGACCACACCCAGAAGTACTTGCAATACCAGCAAGTGAAGCCTGAGCAGTCCTGGTCATCGCGTGCTGTAATAATTGCGTCCGCGCATTCTGCGTCACAGGCGGGTGTGTTACATGTTTGACATGGGCCATTGAGAGAGGCTAGGGTACCGGGGGTGTTGAAGTGGGCGCAAAGGTGGCAGACCCAGCCACGGAGGGGGGTGGCGGACTGCGAGATGTTAGTGCCCTGCTACGTCTTGATAAAAAAGGAAGCTGGGTTATGGAAAGAGGGACTCACGTCTCGGACTGTTGCTGCAGATTGCTTAACGGCGGATATCTGAGTCCGTTGATCAGGTAGCTCCGGGACCGCTAGGATGTCTTTTTTTTCGTATAGTCAGCATGTAAGTAACTGGTGCTATCGGGCGAGATACTTACTTCTCATGAGATCCATATGGCCTGCTAGTACTTCCCTTTTGTCAATTTGAGTAGCGTTCTCAGCACGGGACTAGGAAGAACTATTAGTACTTATACATGTGCATGAGATACAGAGTTCCTGGCAAGACATGACCACAAGCACGTGGAAGAGTAGAGATCATGCTAGGAATGTCTTGACATGTGTTTGCTCTCTTTCTAATGAGATCTGGAGCGTGATTATGACGTTTCGGGTTCACAATATTTGTCTATAGATACGGTCGGTTGATCCTTTCTGGAACTAATCCCGTTTCGCCTCATTCTCTACCATATCTAAGAAGAGCTACTTGAACCCGCCATCTACTAGTAAGTTCCTTCATTCAGTTCTTGGTGAAGGAGAGCATCTCGAACTAATCCGCATGCAGAGCAAGAAATCCTCGGGTTGTCCAGCAGTTCCAGAGACCGTGCAACATCTGCTGTACGCAATGCTGTAAAAGATGTCCGTACGAAACATCCTAAACAGCGCGGGTGGATCTGTCACCTCTGCTCCCATTACAACAGACCTAGTCCCACCACACCAGGAGCCTTGTGCCGTTGTGGACATGTAGCTTGCCCATCTACAATGCATATTTCTGGAAGAGCCGCTATGCAGCTTGGCGCCTGTTTCTCTGTCCAAAACACGAGTAGAGCTGACCCCAGTTGTGACGGTTGGGTGTGTTTCTTCTGTAACATCTACACTACACGGCCCGCCAACGTCCTTTACTCAGCTTGGCGTCTTATATGTACGACGTGTGCGAGTGTAGAGGAGACAGAAGTTATGTTAGTGAAGAGGGTTTGAATGGTGGGCAACGCTGTCACTTGAAGGACGTCTTACGGGTAGTTGACTGTTACCTGGCCTTCTTTCATGCTAGCCATTGGAGTTGTATTTTGGCGGGCGACGTAGTTATAATAGCTTCTCGTATCGGAATCTTCGCAAACCTCTGAGCTTTCAGAGAGACTGCTGACGTTCTCCCTACATGTTTGTTGCTTTTGTGTGTGAAACGATATTCCAAATCATGGCGCCGGTCCAGGATCCGGTCCTTGTTCGAACAGTCCTAGCGTAGTCCACAGTCCGCGTCGCGTCGCGCTCGAGATAAACCGTCTCTCTCGTGCTTTGGTGGATAACCTCGGGAAAGAGTGACTTGCTAGGACCATGGGGGTCGTTTTGGCGCATTTTGAAACATGCAATATACAGTTGGACAAAAGTATAGTAATGACGGTCGACACATGTTGGTGTTCTTCCTGACCCACTTAACCCTGATGACGCACCATGATCCACATCCATCAGTGGTTCGGCGTCCTCCTCTCCTTTCTATTCCACGAGCTTTGCAAGTCGGCGTCCAAACAAATAATAGCGACGGTGGTCACAACCGGTCTACACACTTGGTATCCCGGAAGATGCGGCTCTCGTATTGGCATTAGCCAGATGGGGAAATACTCGCGGCGGGTATCGTTCTGACCCTGCATATACATTTCATGAGAATGGTCTAGCGTCAAACCACCTTCGATCTGACATTTATCGCACCACAATATTCCTTCGTAATCACCTCAATGTTACGAAAATACTAACAGAAACATTCATTAATGCAGATTGCACGTGGCCGTCGCGGTCTGGGTGCTTCCCTTGTTGAGTGCGCGCCTTTGACTCTCTTGCTACCATGTGCCGTTGCCGATGGGTGGCGAGTGTGGCCTCTGCTCGCGATCTGGATCGGAGGGTATGCCGTTAGACGGCGTCATGAAGATCGCCAGCTCACAACGGATTGCGCGGTGTCTGGAATCCTATACGCTTGGTTGGCAAGGGAGAACTTGATTGCGACAGCATCGAAGAGTTGGAACATATGGATGAGCTGGATTCGTAGCGCCGAAAGGACGTCTCTCATATACGCAGTCTCTAGTGTCGCATTGCCGCTTACTATACTCGCATTCTTCCTATGGCGTACCTTCGTTAGTAGCAAGAACACAACTGCAACCCCGCTCGATATCAGTCGGTGGAGGTCTCAAATAGAGACACCAAAGCCGAAGATCTTCCCTTGCCAGACGACGCATGCTCGTATCTTCCCGAAACGCCATGGCTTCGCATACTCGTACCTCCAGTGTGGATTTCCCATCGTCTCGAGCGGAACGAAGTACAACGGAATAGAGTTTCCGAGTGGAGAAGATCGAACTTTGGGTAGATGGTGGCTACGTGTCAGAGCGGAGGACTATCTGGAGCGAGGCGGTGGCGCTTTTGGTTTCTACTGGAAGCTGAGGACGTACCTGAGAGCCCAACATGTCGAAGATTCCGAATGGGAATATGCCTACTTGGTGACGGCACCACGCTTCTTCGGCTACGCATTCAACCCAGTCTCGTTCTGGTATGTCTACGATCGCGAGCATGAGCTCAAGAAGATGATACTTGAAGTCAACAACACGTTCGGCGAAAGGCGCATGTACCTGCTTGACGGATCAAGCCCTTCCAGCCCGCCACGCACATCAGACTCTGAGCAGACGTCTGGTTCGGAGGGCCAGGAATCGCAAGTACCTGTCGAAGCGAAGTCCAAGTTTACCGATGTCTGGATGAAAGACTTCCATGTCTCGCCGTTTAACTCTAGAAAGGGTTCGTATGCGTTGAAGGCACAAAACCCTTTTCCGTGTGTTGATTACAGGAACCCTATGATCGATAATACTATCACACTCAAGTCCTCCAAGGATCATGGGAAGCTTGTAGCACGCCTTTACTCCACCGGAAAGGCTATTGATACTGACCAGTTGGGCCTCTTCGGAACTATGCGGTTCATTCTAAGCTGGTGGTGGGTAGGGTTCGTTACGTTCCCGCGCATTATCAGAGAAGCTTTCAAGATCTTCTTCAAGAGAAAACTGCATGTGTGGTTCCGACCAGAAGTCCTGACGTCGAGCGTTGGCCGACTACCCACATCCGCTGAGATGTAAGTACGATGGCATTAATGAATGAACGCGGCTGACAGACCAAGCACACTTTATAAAGTGTTCAGAAACTACCTGCATCGGCTTGTAGAAGAAGCGGAAGTAGATTTTAACATTACGTTCCAAGCCTCGATTCCAAACGTTCCCACCAATATGGTTTGCCCGACACATGTACCCGGTCGAACTCGGCCCAGAAAGAACATGGAGATCCGCGTGCTTACACCAGCATTCTACTCGCGGCTAATTCACTACACGTATACTTCCGAGGCCATCGACCGTGAGTGCGTCTTCACCGACGAACGGAATAGAACTTTGTGGATGTGTCGCCCGCAGCTTCTACCTCTGCTGCTTCCAGAGCGCTCGGCGATGCGCCTCGAAGAGAAGGACACGCCGCCAACGAGAAGGAATAGTCTTGACGAGTTGAGGTGGTGGTTGCTGAAAAAGTTGAGATGTCCGCCAGCTGACCCTGCATACTCGGTAACACCGCAAAGCTCCGCAGTGAACGTTGATGATATCCGTGCCAGACCATTTTCCGAGTTGGACAGGTACGTCAGGGGTTTCTTCGGGCAGCAGTACGCTTGTGAGTACAGAAGGACCGTTACGAAGCTTTTTCTAGCACATCGGTTTTGTTTCGGATTTCCGGAAATAGTCGGCCTGGTGGATTTGGTGATCAGGGTTGTGTTGTGCTATACTGCTGCACAACAGCTGAAGAGCTGGAGTGGGTCTTCGGCGGGCTTCTTTTCAGCCAAATGCCTAGAAAGCATGGTAACAGGAAGGGATTGGTCTGCATACTCTGATGCACTCGAAGTACGCCAGTTGGATTGGTGGTGGTTGGTAAAGAGCGCCTTGTTGGTGTACTCATGCCACGCGTACGAATCGTTGAAGGGTTATAGTTAGGCACGAAGATCTTCCATCTCATCTCAACCATCATTGTCATCGTCAGAGTACTGATATATCACCCGTAATGGCAGCAATGATCATTGGTATGCGACGTCGTCACAACCATTTGCCGGGATCGTCGTCGCTGCCGAGCGAGGCTTATCCGAAATATCCCAGACGCAACAATGACAACTCTCACGTGTTTCCGAGCAAAAGCCCTCTAAACAGCGAACACGCCAGCCCGTGAAAGTTGCAGATCAATAGCGGTTCTGGCCTTTTCCGGATAGGATCAACCGAGGTTAAACCCGCGCGACGCTAGCGACACGCGACCCCAGGTTTTAGCATGCGCCTTCACATGCACAAAAGACGAAAGCAAAGTACAAACATCAGCATGTGAAGCTGCAGGCGGTCGCGTGCCGTTGTGTAATAAGTCTCAGGTCCATCGAAATGGGGGTTTGAGAGGGGTTAATAATGAAGATGCAGCTGTGTCTGGAACGAGATGGCATCCTCACCAAGCAATTGGCAAACGTCATCCCCGTCACGGTTCCGCTGGTCCCATCCCCACCCGATCTACACCAGTCATGCTTTCAGAACGTCAATTCCCCTTGGGCCGAGGGCAACTCAAACAACGCTCTAGCATGACTGCCACGCTAGATCTTCTTGCCAGCTTCCTCGGATGCTCCAGTCGGGCCAATGGTGCGCTCAGCCGGTTGTCCCCGAGCTCTTGGGCTAAGAAGTAGAGCTGGGATTGTGCTAACCTTGATGGTAGGAGATGCTGATGCTACACTTATAAGCTTGGCTCCCCAGGTTTGTGGCACGGTAGACCGAGGCTAGAGTGTGTTGTGTCATCGCTGGTCATTTATCAAAAGAGAGGTTTCCCTCGTGCTTTCTTACATCTTTATACCTACTCACCTACCTACCTACCTACCGAACCAAAGGAATCCAGCGTTCTTTAATTGACACACGCTTCATACATCATCTACCAATAACGCAAAGTTCAACCGCGATGTCGAATATTGACGCAGAAGACGCGCAGTTCCAAAAGGAAGTTGAGGAGGTTAAGCAATGGTGGTCAGATTCGAGATGGCGGTTCACTAGAAGACCATTTACAGCAGAAGACATTGTTTCAAAGAGAGGCAATCTTAAGATTACCTACCCAAGCAATCATCAGTCGAAGAAGCTTTGGGAAATTGTTGAAGGCCGCTTCAAGGTATGATAGTCCTTCATGATGCCAGCCATGCGATCTAATCAAATCCAGAACAACGATGTCAGCTTCACATACGGATGTCTCGATCCCGTCATGGTCACACAAATGGCGAAATACTTGGACACTGTCTACGTATCCGGATGGCAAGCATCGTCAACAGCTTCATCAACCGACGAACCAGGTCCTGATCTAGCAGATTACCCCTACGTGAGTCAAGTTCTTTGATATCTAGAAGGGAAAGAAAGCTTACATGCCTAGACAACTGTACCTAACAAAGTTGGTCACCTCTTTATGGCGCAATTGTTCCACGACCGAAAGCAACGCGAAGAGCGCCTGACTACTGCAAAAGCCGACCGCGCGAAAGTCGCCAGCGTTGATTACCTGCGACCGATTATTGCGGATGCAGATACCGGACACGGAGGCCTTACGGCTATCATGAAGCTCACCAAGCTCTTCATAGAGAAGGGCGCGGCTGGTATACATATCGAGGATCAAGCACCAGGAACGAAGAAGTGCGGACATATGGCTGGAAAGGTCTTGGTACCTATCAGCGAACACATCAACCGTCTAGTCGCTATAAGGGCACAGGCAGACATCATGGGTAAGATAACATTAACTAAGTATCGACTGCGAACATGGCTCACATTGTTGCACAGGAACCGACCTACTTGCCGTTGCCAGAACCGACTCAGAGGCCGCTACCCTGATCACATCGACCATCGACCCTCGCGACCACCATTACATCCTAGGCTGCACAAATCCCGCCCTTCAACCGTTGGGCGAGCTCATGTATGCCGCAGAGCAAGCTGGTAAGAACGGCGCGGAGCTCCAGGCTATCGAAGATGCATGGACCAAGGAGGCCAACCTGAAGCTTTACCATGAGGCAGTGATTGACACGATAAATGCTGGTGTACACGTGGACAAGCAGAACATGATCAACGAGTTCTTGGAGAAGAGCAAGGGCAAGAGCAATTCAGAGGCACGCGCCATTGCCGCAGGTCTGACTGGCGTTGATGTGTACTTCAACTGGGACGCCGCAAGGACCAGAGAGGGTTACTACAGATATCAAGGTGGCTGTGAATGTGCTATCAACCGCGCCGTTGCATATGCACCCTACTGCGACATGATTTGGATGGAGTCGAAGCTGCCTGATTTTGCGCAAGCGAAACAGTTTGCCGACGGTGTCCATGCTGTGTGGCCTGAGCAGAAGTATGTTCCTTCACTCCTGCTTTCATCGTCCATGCTAACAATATTGATAGACTGGCGTATAACCTCTCGCCCTCATTCAACTGGAAAGCCGCCATGCCACGTGAGGAGCAAGAAACCTACATCCAACGCCTGGCCAAACTGGGTTACTGCTGGCAGTTCATCACGCTCGCCGGTCTGCACCAAAGCGCTCTTATGGCCGACACATTCTCCAAGGCATATGCTAAGCAGGGAATGCGGGCGTACGGCGAAATCATTCAGGAACCCGAAGCGGAGAACAAGGTCGATGTGCTTACGCATCAGAAGTGGAGTGGAGCAAACTACGTCGACAATCTTCTGAAGATGGTGTCCGGTGGTGTAAGTTCGACGGCGGCTATGGGCAAGGGTGTCACCGAAGATCAATTCAAGTAAATATTCGTGGCGAATCGTTAATCAGAAGGGCGTTTTACGTATGCAAAGTCTTAAGATATTTCCACCACAACTGAACCGTGTTCATTTGCTCTTAACTTGTAAAACACACCCGATAAGGTCAGTAATATACCTTTGCGCATATTTTGTGTAACCTTTCTCTTACTAGTGTTTACCGCTTGGTGTAGACACCGGAAACCGTTTTCTAATATGATACTGCAAAGCCATCCTATATTCTCAACCACAAGCTGTCTCATCCCTCCCTATTCGGAAATTGACTCCAAAAGAAGGCTGCAGTTATGTTCTCCAGCCCGGCGTACAAGATACGACTTACCAAACCTCTCCCACTACGAAGTTGACCAGAGCTTTGGCTCTCAGCCTACAGTATAGAAGCCATACTCGAGGCTACCGCATGATGCCACCTCAGGAGAACGATTCGAAATTGGTAAAACCTTCCAGAAGCCATGCAATCTTCCCCTCTCGCAAATAACTTCCACAGGCAACCCAATCTCTCAGAACCCTAACAGAGAGTAATCCCTACTTCTACGGCCGATGCGCTTCTGTAGATATGAGCATATTCGAAGCCTCCATAAGGAGCAAGCGGCCGAACATGTCAGGCGATTTTGTAACGGTGAGCCGAACCAGAATGGATAAGCTATACATATGCCACATGTACTCGGCAGCGGTGGACGGGAACTTCATGTCCCAGCTCATCCTTTAGGCGGGGTTCAGCTCCAATTCAACACGCCTTACAGTTTTGCATGGACAGAAGGCATATTTACACCGGGCGTTATCCTGTATCGGAAGGAAAGTGATGGGTTTCTTTAGGATGATACCATGACACTGAAGCTTGATGGCCCTCGCTTTGCGCTTAAGCAGAGGACGGATCGTCATTTTTCTCTCGCTGAAGGATGTCTGTGGTTTCATGTGATGGGTTCTGAGGAGGGTCACAGTCAAGTAACGAAGAGTAGACTCTGGTACAGCACACGGAGGCAGTTTGACGCTCTAACCACGAGGATTGACAATATCGCCCGCTTCGCATTGGGCCATGTAGTTCAGGGATGTCGTAGGAAGAAATCGCGTAGTACATGTCCACATGCGCTATCTCAAGACACCTGTCCTAACAGTATGCCACTACTTCTCTGCAGCTGCTAAACCCTCCCTTATCCCAATCGTGACTCGGAGTCCTGCGTACCGCACTGAAAATGCAATCTTCCTCTCTGGACTTGACCTCCGAATAGCCGTCGTATCAGAGCTGTATGAATATTTCTCTATTTTGCCTTCTACGCTATTGATTAGGCTCTACCCGCATCATTACGTGCCGATATGGGCGATTGCAGCCGACATCACGTTCCCAACGGGGTCCGCTGCTATCATCTGCACCAAGGTATTTAATTATTTATGGCACAAGTAAAGAAAAACTATTGAGTCGAACAATTGGACTCCGCGAGTTGGTAGGATGCTAGAGGGCATCAATGCGACATGGCTAGAAGAGGAAATGGCAGAAAACAAAGAACCCAGCAACAACTGCTGCCATGTCGCTACCCGATGGAGAAAAGATATGGCTTTTTATGCGCGGTAGAACTGGTCTAGCTGAGTTGCTCCCTTGACGT